>Ga0209611_10006477_pt1 | contig 19167 bp, 12 predicted proteins | sample S1TSphgellanicum_3_FD_187693 | JGI IMG/M metagenome (GOLD analysis project Ga0209611, IMG submission 187693) | Host-associated microbial communities from peat moss isolated from Minnesota, USA - S1T2_Fc - Sphagnum magellanicum MG (SPAdes) (version 2) | ecosystem: Host-associated > Plants > Peat... | reverse complement strand
TCACACATGACAATGAAATAAGTTAGGGCAAAGCCCCCTTAATAGCAAATTCATTAAGGAACCTAGGCATGTGACATAATATGTCTTATGTAGAACCTTTGTTTTGGATGAAAAAGACCGTGAAAAATGTACATCGACCCATTTTGGGCCACTTGAGCGCTTGAAGGTTAATAGATACTAGAGTTATCTTGTTGGGCCTGAGTTGCACCCCTCATTTGATGCTTCATCCCCTCCTGGCTGTTGTCTCCAAAGTCATGAAATTTTATTAAATAAGGGTACGAAATACAGAGACTCAGGATTAAATGCACAAGGCGTGAGAACATTTATAGCTACAGTACACATATCAGCAGCAGTGATTGGTTGAAGTCGTTAAGGAAAAGAAAGGACAGGGCAAACTCAGTTTAGCACCAAATTTGGTTTCATGCCCCCTTGAAGCCCAATGCACTTTGTTTTTCCTGTTTTTCGAAATCCCATCCCCTATGTGACCAAACAGGGGGTTCCGGTGCCGTCTTTTCCTGACTTCACGCATAACTTTACTATATCATAGTTTAACTGAAATCTGGCTTGTGTAATTTGGGAATTTTTTTGAACTCAAATTGTGCATCACTTATTTCAAATAATCAGAATGACTTTTGTACCCTTCTTATCTTTTCGTCATCCTTATCTGAAATTCATCAACTTAGTACAACTACGTATCTTGGTTGTCATGACTTTATAAAAGGTGCTGGAAGACAAGGAAATAGGTCTTACATTCCAATTTCATGGGCAATACTTTCAAAGATCAGTAAGGCACTTGTGGAGTTGATTTCCAAGTGCAATGAAACTTTGAAAATGAATTATTCTCTTTTCAATAGCAAATTTTGAATGTAGCAGATGGCCTTCTTCAACCACTAGCGAAAGCACATCTCCATCAATTTCAACTAGTGAACATTGGTGGAAGGACAACTGACTTCAACAAATTTTTAGAGAACACTTGAAGTAACATCACTCATTTAAAGAATATTCTTTAGTATGTTATTTGATTCTCACCAAACAATTTTCATTTCATACCCTAATTTCCTGACAACATATGAGTGGGATAATGTTAATAGTTAATATCAGTGTTGGCTAGTGTGTTTTTTGGGGTATGTGTATATGTTTATATATTATATGTTAATAACAATGTTGGCTAGAGTTCTTTTTTTGGGGGCAATTTTTTGCAAGTTTTCAACCTGAAAAATATGATTTCAACAGCCAGAAAGAAATTTGGTAAAAAATGAAGCTAATTCACCATATTTCAAAATATATCTAGTTGGAATTGCCAGATATCTACAACAAGTTCCATTAAGTAGCAAAAATATAAAAGGATTCTTAAATTATATACTTTCACACCTGACCTATAGCCAAAATTGGCTAAGTATTCTTGTGGATGATCATCAATTTGGCTACATCACAAATTTGAGGAAAAAATAATAATAACCCTGATATTGGTCGATTCTTACCCATTTCAGAACTAACAGATAAGTGCATTGTGTATTATTATTTTGGTACATCAAACAAGGTATCAACCATAAAAAAATTCCAATTTTTCAAACTTACCTATCAATTCCCTGTCAAAATAATACCCCCAATTATCAACTACCCTAGTTTTTTGGCGATACCCACCTATTATGCATTAGGGTCTGTTTTCAAATACCTACTTCATAAATTGCGCAGGTAGGCTTTAAAGTCTAGGTAATTTCTGCTTTTTCTTTTTTTTCTTTTGTGTGTCTACGTTCTTCTTTGGATTCTTCTGGCCACTGTGTTTACACATTCATCCAATGCACGGATGATTGACAAACACATACACTTGCAAATCAAAACAAACAACTCTTTGCTGCACACCAAGAGCTTCAATTACTAGGAACGACTTGCTTATTCATGTTGGTGTCCAGTCAATTTCAGACATGTGGCAAATCTATATCAATCAAGCCAAAGTGGAGCCGAATGTGATCACTGGATCTTCAGGAAAATTTCTCTAATTCAAGAGTCAAAGGGAAAGAAGGTAGAACAAGTCCTAATGACTTTACCAACAGTGCATAAATATTTGACCTAATTTTCGCATTTGTATTTAAAGGAAGATCTTAGTACAAACTTCTCCCTAGTCTGCCAGGGATTTTATTAGCCTTTGCTATGGGAATTGGAATTTAAAATGGAGGACATCTCAAGCTGTAATCAATTTTTCACAGAATGCCAATATTGGTATGAACCATACTTTCTGGTATTGTTCTTGTCCCTATTCATATTCATACCATTATCAAGCAATTAGAAATTAGGTTATACTCATACCATACTGACTGGTGTAGCCTGTGCCATTGGCCTGAAGTGTGAACCAATTACAAAATAGGGAAACTCAACATGTGAACATTGTTTTGCAATGTATGTAAAAATTGACTTTTTTGAACAGCCAAATATGAAAGGAAATCATCCTTGAATTGAATGTTAGGCCTTCAAATGTTACCACGTTCTCAGCTGACTTTTCCTTCCAAAACCTGGTTTTTTGGAATGAATTTGAATTTTTAGTGGCAGAAATCACTTTAAAATCAATATCTCCCACCTTCTGAATCCAAATCTTATCAAATAAATTCCTTTGAATCCTGCTCATCAAGATCTTTCCAAGACACCAAAGGCACATCCCAATTCCTCCAAAAAATTTAGCTACAATTTAATTTTCAGTGAAGAAATCATTCAATATTCAAGAACTTCTGCATTGCAAGTCCAAACAGCATGAAACCAAGCTGATGCACCCCTCCTCCTTGAGAGCTTTCCAAAGAGACTAAGAACACAATCTGAAGCATCCCAGCTTGATGGATCTCATCAGTACAAACAAAACAAACAAAACTACCTTGCTTCATAGATAGGTAACTGAAGATGAGATTTTATTTAACACTTATATCAATTTGCTATTACTCTTTTGAAAGACTTGCCACAATGGTATATGATAAATCATATACTTGCACAACACTAGTCTAGACTCTAGACCCTCTTTAAATTATGGCTAACAAAAGGCACATCATAGATTATTTTATGACCACATTTTGGTGTCACTTGGAGGTGGCTCCATGACTTGGTCAATAAAACTAATTCAATCGAGGAGGGAATCAACAACAGTTCATCTGTTGAGTTAGGATTTTTGAGGCTTCCTGCTGGGGAGTATTGTTATTGGGGGTTGGGGGCAAAGTTCATGTAAGAAAAGACTAGTGTTGTTAGAAGGCCTACAGGACAAGGGTTTTCAGGGGATGCCAATGTTTGTGGGATTGTTTGGATGCCAATCTTGAAGTCATACCAGAGAGTAGTCCTATTGCCACGCAGAAAATAAAAGAGAAACCCTGAGCTTATACACCACACATTTGTCTTTCTCTTGTTTGCATTTGGGGTCTTATTATGAAACCCTGGCAAGCTCCATTAAACATAGCACCCAGCAAAGGGGGAAAGGAAGAACACAAAGGGATGACCCAAGTCCAAACCAAAAGCTCAAAAATCCAAAGTGAGTCAAAAAGGGGCCAAAGGAACAAAGGTCTTATTCCTTTACTTTTGTAGGGTTTTGTTCTTTTCATAACGATGAAACCCTGCCAAACTTTTCTTATAATTGTTATGGGTGATAGTGGATTGTCTTAAGCAGTTACTTCCTAAACACAGGAAAGGCTGAGAGTTAATAGAGTTTTCCTTAAAGTCATCCTGTCTTCACCCTGTCTTTGGGCCTCTTTTCACCCCCTATCCCCTCTTTGAGTGAGGTATGCAAAGTAATGAAGTTTTATTAAATCTGGGTATGAAAACTGAAACTCAACATTTTATGCACAAGGTTCAAGGTAGTTATAGTAGTTGTATATGCAGGAGCAGTGAAAATATATGTAGCAGCAGTGGAGGCCCTCATGAAAAAGGACATACGGGGCCAAAAGAGGATGAAACTCAGTTTGGCACCAAAAGTGGTGCCCCACCCCCCCTGCCCCCCAAGGCTAATGTACTTTTTTGCAGGTGTTTTTAAAAATCTCAACCGGTTTTGGACCAAACTCAGGGTTCTGGTGCTGTGTTTTCCTGACTTTACTGGAAAGCTCTAATATTATTCACTAGTATTCTGAATGTGTTGAACACCATGGAACAAGCCCCATAGGACTGTCACTACCTTCTGAAACACTGTGAGCTTGTTGAAGAAGTCATGCCCAATGAGTAGCACAAAAAGACAGATCCAAGCAGACTCCTTGCTTCCCTGGACTCCTAACCTTTGGTGTGTTTTATGTAAGTCTTTCAACTTTGGAGCTGTTCCAGACTTCAAGTTGCCTCTTTTTATGCCATTATCTCTGCTACAGGCAGTCCTGTGGATCACTCTGGTGTAGACACTTGTACAGCCAAATTCTTTTCATTTTTGTACTGTTGCAACACTGCCGAGGAACACCAGACAGATTCAGACAGATTTCGCCTTAACTGGCGAGACTTTTGTACAGGATCATTAAATTAGACAGACTGCTGGCCACAAGGGGAAGTTTGGCGAATTTTTCTTTAGAAAAAAAGGTAATTTTCGCCAGAAATTTGAGGCAGTGTGGCCATTCGGCAATCTAAAAAAAAGATCAACTTGTAGACAGAAACCTTAAGGAGTAGTGAGGTGCTTCTGCCATATTATGATGATAATCATTTTCTGTGTGTGGATTTCAATGCTTTAGACTTTTCTAGACATGAACCTCTCACCTCAAAAAAGACAAAGCAGTGCTATAAATCTGAACATGACACATATAAAGAAACCCTAGAAAATGACCACTGTCAGTTAATCCAAGATTGCTAGATGGTCCACTGCATATAATATGTTTTGCCAGCATGCAAGAACAAAGAATACAAGTAATGTGTGGGGTGGGGTGAAATGACGATCATATTCGGAAGTAAATATATATTACACTCTGGCTTTTGGTTCACTCAAGATAACTACAAAAACAAATTCTGACCACCAAACCTAGCAATCCTGTTGGCCTGACAACAAATCTTCAAGCATACAAACAACCCTATTCAACTAAATGTTGAATACAGCGAGGGTGAACAAAAATTGTAGATCTAATTCATCATTTTTGTCTAATCATATGTATTAATGGAACCAGAAATCCAACTCAAGTTGTTTGTGTCCGGGCAAGCAATCTGTACTCCTTTCCATAATGGGTCATGGATAATTGGCCAATTTGTAAAACCTTATTACAGAGCATCTCCACTGGCAGAAGTATCATGGCCTTTACACAGAACTCACCTTCTAGATTATGGGCCATGGGGCTCCAACTTTAGATTGTAGCGTCAAAAATGTTTAAGCAATTGAGCACAATTTTTCATTATCCTGAACCTGGAATCAGTCCAGACTCAAACCCAATAAAGATAGTCATGATGAAAGTGCTTTCCCTTACAACCTAAATCATCTTTGTATGAACAGATGGCTTGGCATTTTGTGGTTGTTTGGTCTACAAAAATGTGAACAATATTTAATCCACAAGTGGTGGGCCATTCCACCAAAACCAAGTGTAATTTTTCATCAAACCCATAAGATTTTCCCAAAAAAATATTTTGCCAAACACTGTAATTAGAAGAAACAGGTATTTCAGTATTAATTTAAAATTATATTGCACTCAAATATGCCACATATCACCAAATAATTGACCGTAAAAAATTGGACATAATTAATATTCCACTTGGAAAAACATTTGTGTCACATGTCATGATTTAAGACCATCTAGAATGAATGATGTGGATTTTTTCAAAATTAGATAAAAATGATTTTGAAATAAGTGTTGACCAAATTAGTCACATGTTAATTGCATTAAACAACAATACATATATGTTTAGTTAAAAGATGAAAGTGCATTTTATTGAGTTGTATTTTCCATCGAAAGACCATATCATTTGTAACTATGGTCACATGCAAGTTGTCAAACATGATTACTGGGATTTTAGTTACATACATGTCACCTACAACTAAAAATTAATCATAAGGACTAGTAGAATCCCATTTTTCTTTTAGTAAATAGAGCTTTTGCAAAAAGTGGAAGGAAGTGGACAAATCAATTTTTCAAATAAATAACAATAATGATGGAAAGAGAAATAACCACAATGAAAAAAACATCTAAGCTATGGAACATATCGTTATTTTACCTTGCAAATCATTTAAATCTAGGTCGAACAAGGAACATGAAAATTGGGTTTAAAAGGTGTTGATGAAAGGAAAAAATGCTTCCTTAGTTAGTTAGATATTGGCAATGTAAAAGATAGGATTATTTATCACCCTACAACAATTGAAATTGAAAGTGGTTGGACTCATTCAAATCAAACTCATTCCATTTTGAATATAATGCTAAAAATAATTGTTAATTTTGGTTTAAACATTACCACACTAAACTCAATATTCACTAGCAAAAGGTTTTGAGGTCTATATAGCCCAGAGACTAACCAACATCGCTTACCCAACATTTTACAACAACTTATAAATGTTATACAACAAGCACAACTACATTGCAAATCACATTTAGAACTCTGATGAAATTGGAGTTCAAGCAAAAAAGCAAAGTGAATCCAAGGTGTTAAACAAGTAAGGATCCCAATGAGTATACAACATGTTTCGAAAGTCTAAAAATTGGTTAATAATGAATTGTGTTGTGAACACAAATGGGGGGTTATTTAGGGGAGAAAGTTTGTGTGACAATCACATTAAGAATTGCAAATTAGGTAGTTAGATGGTGATGTAAAAAAAAACTTAAATGACTTCATTCTTGTTTAAGGAATTAAAATGCCATTTTTCAAAAGGTTAAGTCTAGGAGGCATATTTCAAATAGTTAATCATCATCTCTTAAACCTTAGATGGGCATGGATCACATGCCACATTAGAGGCTATAGACTAGGCACAACAATTTGATTTAAATATGACTAAATTGCATAGTTATACCTTTCACATTCTACAATCCATAGATGTCTCATGCTTCAAACCATTCAAAATTGCATTCCAAAAAAAAAACAATAGGAACATAAAGAAGAATATAATTATGTTGAACCAAACAAGATCACCCTAGGTGGATGGATAAACACTTGGTGTTGGATCAAGCTTTGATCAAGAAAAACATCACATCAAGGTTTAAAGATATTGAAATTTGGCCCTTAAAGCTTAAAACCATGGATAAAAATAACAAACCCAATGAAATATACATAGTAGAACTAATAAACAATCATGCATCAAACTAAGACCAAAAGGATCCAAAGGATGCAAACAAATATAAAGCACAATGAGAAGATGAAATTACTAACAAACAACTTTTGAACATAAGTTATAACAACAACATATGAGGTTACAAAGTTTCAAGTTCTTACTAAGTAACAAAGTCAATCAAAACATTGTTACTATGTTGACATGCCTAAGAGCCTTACTATGAAGGAGGAGGAGGAGGAATTGGAGCAAATATGGGTCAATGCCATTAATTAATTACATCCAATCACATATGGTCACCTTGGATGAATATTTGCAAATTATGTGAAAAAAGGTAATTGAAAATGAAATTGCTACAAAGAGATTAGGGAAACAAAATGTAAGGTAAAGGAGGAAAAAGAAATAAGAAGGTGGCTAATTCATAGACTATTGTTAAGCATGCAATTCAAAGGTCAAGTGATGAGCATACAAGAGCTAAGTTTATGGATTCTTGGTTCACAATTGCAATGCAAGAAGGGGAATAATTACACAACAATTTGCAAATATGCATGCAAACTAGTGCAATAAAGTTTAGACTGCTAAATTACATAAGATCAACACAAGCTCAAAAAATGGCTAAAGAAATATCCAAGGCTTGAATGAAAGCACGAAGAAACATTGTAGTAAGATTATAGTAACTTTTCAATGATTGAACCAAGCTCATAAGGATTTGCAAGGGGGTAGGGGTTAATAAATTAAAACTAGCTCGGCATTTTGATTTTAATTGCAAACCAAGGCAAAAAGAAACATGAATAGCATCTAGGAACCTAATGCAATAGGAACATGAACAATAGTTTAAAACCAAGCCAAAGAAGATTCACATGAGTAGCAGTTTAAAGCTAAGAAGAAAGGAACATGAACAATAGTTAGGAACCAAGATGAAAAGAACATGAATAGTATTGAGGAACCAAAACGAAAAAGAACTTTGAACAACCATTAAAAACCAAAGCAAGGAGCATGAACAATAATTAGAAACCAAGGCAAAAAGGACCATGACAACAACCAAGAACCAAAACTAGAAAGAGAATGAACAACAACTATAAACCAAAAGTAAAAAGAACATGAATAACAACTAAAAATAAAGAGAAGAACATGAGCAAAGGAGTATGAACAATAACTATGAATGCTGCAAGCATCATGAGCAATGCTAATCATTGGAGTTGGTGGACAAGATGACTACCACCACAACAATGAAACTTGGTGGCAATGCCCCTCACTATGGATACCATTAGGTTCAGTGAACCTTTAAGCCCCCCACTACAATAAATCAAATGTCTTATACACATTTTACCCACTTATGTGTCGTGAAGGAGATTTCAATGATATAAGTTTGGTATCAAATGCTGTATCATTTGTCCAACGACCACATTTTGAACATGCATGAGATTTTTCATGTCTAATCCTGAGGTGCAAAGTGTTTGGTAAAGGGGACTTGCAAGGTGTTGAAAAGGATCTTTTTTCAAGTGATTAATCTCCCCTACTAATTTGGGGGGCATAACTTTGTAATCTATGAATGGGTTTGGGCAATTTAAATGATGTTTGATGCACCCTATGATAGGCTACACTATTTTTTCAACAGCCATAGCCTTCGAAGGAAGGACCAAGGATTAAATGCCTTTTGAGCCACCCTATATTAGGCTACACTATTTTTTCAACAGCCATAGCCTTAGAAGGAAGGACCAAGGATTAAATGCCTTTTGAGCCACTATGAGTATGGTGGTCAACATATCTACCCTAAAGAGCATGAAACTAAGTTTGGACTAATAAATATGCCTAGGATATAGGTTTTGTCTAAAACCATTAATAAATAAATATGATTTTTTTGGATTGGTTAATCACAATGATTTAACCCATGTGGTTGCATTTAAACCATCCTTCATGTAAACATAAAAGAAATTGGGGAATAACTTGCAGACTAATTTGGATGTTGTAGATATTAATATAGGTTCACATATAAGATGTGTGTGAAATTGTTTTAAATTCATTGATCTCCAATTACAAAAAGTCATAAGATTCAAAATTGGGGCAAAAATTCTATTGATGCAGAATTTTCACAGAAATTACATTTGTAATGAATAGATACCTCCAATTTATAATGGTAGTATTGAAAATGGTGACAAACAGTTTTGGAAATAGAAATTTCATGCAAGCAATGAAAAGGTTTAGTATGTAATTTGAAGCGTTTAGTTTTTTTCTTTTTGGGGGGTGTGGGGTTAAGTATCCCCAACTTATAATGGGAGTATTGATGAAGAGGGTCCAGAGGGGTCTAGAAAATAAGATACATCAATAGCAAGCTCTTTGCATTTAAAATGAATGAACTTTTGGAGGAAGGCTAGCAAGATATGCCAGACCTTGCAATAATCCATCAAGAATTGCACACACAACCAACAAAGAAAGGGAGTCACATGACAGGGAAAATACCTGAGATGCAGCAAGAGCAGGAAATGAGAAAACCCTTGGCATCCACTCTTACAACTACATTTGGCTTGAATTCCATCACTGCTGGAAGTGTTTGGTGCAAATGTGCCTGTTTCAGAATTGCAGCAAAACACTCAGCAAAGGCTCAGCTCAAACCCACTTAATGATTGAACTCCGGCCATGACTGCTGATGTCAAAGAAATGAGTTGTTTGTTGCAGATGATCTAATGAATGAGGAACACACTGTTTTTCTGATCAATTCCACTATCTACATACTTACATCTTTTGAGTACAAGAGTGGCAACTTAATGTGAGAAGATAGATAACCTGGTTTGCAGCATGAGATGGTTTGGTTTGGGGGCCAAATTTGCATGCTCCAGACCCAGATAGTGTTCCCAAGCACCATATGTCTCTCTCTTCTGAGTGACCACACCAATGGCATCACATCGTCAGTTTCAATGTAACTTCAGTTCATCAATTCTCTTTGGCAGACAAAAAGAGAGTTCATCATATGAGATCAGGGAGAGGCAAATCCAATGACTTGAAGTAAAAAATTATTTGTCTTACAGTGAGAACACAACACAACCCACATATCCGAAAAATTACTGTTCAATCAATAGCACCTTCACAAATACATTTCAGGGAGTTGAATTTATATGGCCTGCAGTACCAATTTACTGAGAATTGTGTACTAGATGTATAACTATACACTGCTAATTACATACTCTAACTTGCATACTCCAGAGTTACAATTGCAAAGACTTGATTAGGTTCAAAATTGAAAGTCACTTACTGAATCAATCCCACTGACTTCAAAGAAAACAGCAGGACCCTGCTCCTTTAGCATGCACCCCAATGGATTTCCTGTCATGCATTTGCAATAACAGCATGCCCTGCTGTGGTGTGAATCCATCCTTAGTGCTCTGCAAAAGAGAAACAAACAATGATCCACATTTCCTTTCCATGGGTGCTATGCCCCCCTATAATTCACATAATGCATGCCAATTTGACTAGCAGAGATTCTTTGTGATCCATTGCAAACCAGTCCAAAAGGACAGTCAGCAGGCATGCTCTGACACAACTAGTGGCAATGCAGGTGATTCCTTTAATAACTGGTGAAATGTATTCAACCCATTGAACTTATCTTGCAAGTAAATAAACATGCAACTCAGATTTCAAACCTGTGCTTCCTCATTCCAATGCCAATTTCAGTCCAATGAAATACGTTGTATTCTGTCCTTGACATGCTGATCATAAGGGAGGTCATCATCACTTACATGCTGCAAAATGTTGAAGAAGAGCACAACAACACCCACTTTCTGCTTCAAAAACATATACCCAAAGACAATTAGTTGGAAATGAGCCTTCTACAACTTACACATCAAAGGTGCAGAATCAGATACCATGAAGTACAACACACACATAAAGTAAATACACAAAACAATGGACCCCCTCAGGCAGCAAGAGCTTCGACCAAATTTTCAGAACAATCTCATGGGCTGGCTATGAGATGAGCAAGGCAGGGCAATAAACTAACAGAATTCCAACATTGACTTGACATGGCATTCTTAAAAGGTCCCTTGTGCTCAAATTATGTTATTATTTGTGCAGGGAACAAAAACACAGGATCTATGAAAAAATTGGTATTCAAACCCTAAAATGATTCTTGTAGGCAATGAAACTGTCATGTTGACTAGCACCTTCATGAGCTGGAGGATTTGACAGAGGGCAAAGGGATGTGTACTGGACTCCCACAAGAGATTGAAAAGGGTATCAAGAGCTTTAAAGTTTCAAAAGCTTCACCAATAGCTGAACTTCACACATGGCAAAATACTTCTCAAAGAGAGCAAAAACAGCCTCTCTTGCTTGAGGCCACATCTCCTTGTGTAGCAAATCATGCAAGCTGCTCTTCACCCCAGCTCATCTAATGAATTCTGCTTGACTATTTTAGCAGATGCTTGCTGCAAACAACAAAGATAAGTCAGCAAAACCGCAGAGGGTTCTAAGAATTTCAGCTTGGTAGCACCATTCTCCCTGCTCATCTCAGGGCCAGGCTAAATTTTGTTTGCTCTGTTTACATGAGAATATAACACAAGATAGTACAGTACACTAATATTTCATTGCTCATCCATGTCATAGAAGTGTGTACTATGACAATCAATGGTGAACCTTCTAAAGTATGGCAACTTCAATGAGTACACAGACATCCCTAAACACTAAACATGCTTATGGCCTTTATCAGTAAACAGCTCATGTTCAATGAATTGGACCATCATTGTCCTTCTTACTTTAAGGCAATGATCATATACTACGATATCATGAATCATCTGGATTCTGAGCTGCACCCTGGCAAACACTCTCATTCTTGGAGAGTTGTTAACCACCTTTGATCACTCTGATGTCATCTAATTTCTGTCCTTTCCAGTCTGTTTCATTATTTTTTCTCTTACTCTCCACATTTCCTAGTATTTTTCTACACCTGACTTCTCAGGTGCTAACCTGCAGAATAAATCAGCTCCACTTCGCCATATTGTTACTAGCAACGCCAGTTCCAGTGACCAGTAGCAAAATTGACGAACGATATCACTCCAACACGCAGAGGTTCAGCATCTTTAAAATCAGGAATCTGAAGGGTCACATACAAGTCGGACACCTTCTTGAGGGTGGCTAAGGCATGTGACGCCCTCGCCTTGGGCAGCACCCAGGTCGCTTTAACCCAGGTCGTTCTTTGTAGGTTTCTTTGCTTCTTTGTAAGTCGGTATTTCTAAACCAGCAAGTCCAAAGTAGAAGTAATACTCGCAGAACACCACTTCCCAGACCCCGACTCTCACGGAAAAAAGCTCAATATAGTAAGAAGCACCCTCCAACACTTTTTTGAACACACACAGCACATAGTGCTGCACCGCACAGTACTTGATTGCAGCCTGCAATCATTATCAAATCAAGACCTGAGTTTGAGAAGACTTTACGAAAACACCATGGCGTTGGTAAACAAGCAATCCACTAACAAACTATACGCAAAGCATTGCACCCGCCCTGGACAACTTTCAAAAATTTAGAGGATCGGGGCTCTGCAGGGTTTTAGGGCAATTGTAAAAGGATGTTTGCCTTTTTGCCGCATCTACTGCAGGTTGTAAACCACCCCTTCCAAGTGCTTGCTTTTTGTGTTCCTCGCTTAACCGTGTCAAACACAGTTCCACAAGGAATTCAAACTCCTTTTATTTCTCTTTGAATTTATGTAGTAATGGTGGAAGGGGAGCTTGAAAGCAATATCTGAGTTTACTGGTTACTTTTTGTTTGTAGCAAGTGACTTGGGATCGTCACCTGTTGGAGTTTCATTGGTTGCAGGGCACGTATATCTCGGTTCAAAGATTGTTCTCTTGTGGTGCTGATGTAGATGAAATGCTGCCAGATCCAGAGGTGCAAATCCTAGTGGACCAGTTTATTGAAGGACATGCTCGCATTAACGGAACTCCATTGCATGTCGACAGTGCAGAAGGTGTAACAGGAGAAAGCAAGGATCAAAGTATTATGATGTACGAAGATACTTCATCCGCAGGAGGCAGTTTCCTCGCGCAGCAGGCCATGCAACTAGGTTTTCTTTGTCAATTAGGGCTCCATTACGATGAACAAGAAGAAATGCAGATGGCTTTTGCTATCGTGAGCAGGTGGGTCTCTTAGGATTTTGTATATGATCGACCTTAAGCCATATTGCTTCACTGAAAACATTGAGGAATGGCAGGCCTTTCAGGCTCAAAACTTGGAGAATGCATGGACCAGGTTGGGGCTGTCAGGAGATGTTGCACTTTGGCAGCAATGTCAATATTGTGTGCAACAAATGGGAGCATGAAGGATGTGAGGAGACTGACTGTTCAACAAGATGCCATCATGTGATGTGGTCACTTGGAATGCCATTATATTGGGACGTGCGAAATACAGGCAAGGGCAAAAGGCATCGGAACAATTTCAATTGTTGCAACACGAATGTGTGCAACCGAATCTGTTGCTTTTTGTAGGACTACAAAAATGCATGTGAAAGGTGTCATTGCACGTGGCTGTTCATCAGCAGATCATTTGAAAGTGGATGGGATTAAGATGTTGTGGAGGGAATAGCTAGGTTGACATGTATGCAATAATTGCACATTTCCACCACAAATTTTCTCCAAATGTGTAGAGAGCCACAGCAAAGACTTCCAGGAAAGACTTTTATCCATAAATCATTCCATGATCGAGTGCACAACATACACAAAAACATTGCAAGATCATGTTTATAAAAAAGCCCTTGTACGAGATTTCTTATATGTTTGAACAAGTATAAGAACTCATAGATACAAAGCTGATGGTGTGATGGGTTTGCTGGAGTGGTAAACTATGCAATAACCATCATGGCCATACACGTGCAATATTGCAGAGCGTCATGAGATCACAAGGTAAGTGACACCTTGAGCTTGAACTAGGAACATCAGCTGGTTCCCCTGCTTCTTACATATAGCCTGTCTTGTCTCATACTGATCTCCTGCACACTTTCTAGCTAATGCAGGAACTGTAGACGCATTTATTGTTATTGTAGTCATATTCACCTCCCTTTTTTACAATCCATGGTCACCGATATTCGTGCTTCATCTCAACGGTTTAGAGCTTGCTTTTGTGTGATTTAATCTAGCTAGCTCTTCAATTCTCTGTTGTTGCGGGTGATGATCTAGGCGTCAGAACCACATGCAGGTTCTGACGACGGTTTGCACGGGTTGCGTGGGAGCACGACTTCACCACGGCCAGGAAGATTAAAACACTCCCCAACACCAGGACCAGGAAGACTATCAGAATCGCAATCGATGACCTCCTTGTTGTCTGGATCATAGCAGACGAGCACCTGGTACAATTGTCGCTGTCCAGTTGCGCTGTTGGTGTTGCAAAGGAGTCCCACTTCATGACCAACGGCAATTTTCAACGCCTCCTTGAATTGTTTCTGGGTGTATCCACCTCCAGGCACGATTTCTGCAAAATCCGTAAGCACGATTGTTGAATGTGACCCTATATAATTAGTGGGGGAATATAAAGATTAATCTTCAAGGGGTACTCAAGTCCGATTTTGAAAGATCTAATGTCGCTTCACCTTGACATGGATGCACTGCATCCAACCTTCTAGAATTGTTGAATCTGTGCTTCGTTGAGAGACTTAACCCCGTGCTAGGAAAATAAGTCCATCCAAGATTTTGTGACAAAGCAGGAAACGTCGTACCTTTTTCGAATAAACCGACTATGAAATTGATCGGGTCGAAGATTTCGATGGCTAGTTTGAACCATTCCCTCTGCGTTAAGCCGGAGCACCATCCGTATCGTTCCCACAATAACTTCCAGTACGCAAAGTCGTTGTACGAGCAGTTCAATGACGGCCAGTAAACCTTATTGTATCCTAAAAGATCCGACGGTATCTGACATTTTTTTCCACGGAAACCACACCCAGAGCTTCTCACAGTCAATTCCTTAGAAGGACACACTGAAACTCTCAACTAGCCTCCACAATCCTCTTGGAAAGTCGAAAATAGCTGAACTGAAATTATGTTCTAAATTTGCAACTTTCAAGGTTGTTGAAATTTGAAAACGCAAGAAGATTGGCATCATGGTGATGATCAGTACTAGCTATTCCCCAAACAACAGACATGCAAGGGACTTTATAATCACTCCAGCGTCTAGACCACACTGTGAATGAAGTGGGAAAGACATTGGCGAAGCATACCTCCTCCTTCTCAAACACAGGACCGTTGCAGCTTTTTTCAATTTCCCTTTTGCTTTTAACCGTCCAGAGAGTATGCACGATGAAGTCTGCTGCTAGGTACGGTGGCAGGCAGCATTCAGCTTGTTTCTTGGGGCAGCAGTACGAATATCCCCACTGCACATGACAATAGTACAAGCTCCTGACACACATACCAATTGTGTAAAAACCTTGGCGGTCTTTGAAGTTTGCAGGACGGAGTGTACATACTAATAAACAAATAGCACAGATGGGCGTGGTCATTCTACCATCACAATTAGAGCCATGTAGGTAGACTATATATGGAAGGCCACAGATCATACTTCACACATTACACGCATGCTTGGTGAGTGAAATTTGTGAGTCCGCGCTCGGCAAAGTTTGACATAAACACTTATCAGAACGAATGTAAAACGCGTACACAAACACTCATAGTTGTTGACCGGCTCCAAATTTAAAGCTGAAATTCAGAAGGGGACATGCAGGGCTAAATGGATTTTCTGGTTGGAAAGCTTGTGGACACAGAAAATTTGAAGGTGTGATCATGGAGGTCGTGGATCGGCAATTTGTACATGGCCAGAACATCAATTTCTGTGTAACCCACCTCGTATCACAAAAACGATAACTTCTTTCTACGCACCTCGCACTGCATAATATAATATGTTCAGGTCAGTTACAATTGTGTCCAGGGATTGTACATTTCAAAGTGACCATATGTCGTAGGCATATACCTGTGCCACGAGGACCAAGATATGCTTCTCACGTGTTGCCGTTGGCATGGAGATTAGTCGGGAATCCTTGAAGTTTCCACTTTCGCTTGCCGTCACCACAGTGAGTCCGCAGATCGTTGCTAACAGCAGCGGTATCAACAGCTTCGACGCCATTTTGTCTCCTTTTCTGTGACTTTTGGAATCTGCACATGATCACGAAATACGATGCTTAAAAATCGCAAATGTCCAAACCACACATAAGAAAGAACGGAAAATCCTAGTTTGTACGAACTTATCAACTCACTGGACTATGTTATAGCATTTGCAGATCGAGCGAGAGAAACTCCAGCTTGAACGCCACAAAAATCCCCATATCGTGGGTAATAAGCTATGGAAGAAAGCTCTTCTGCCGGGAAGCATCTCTTAAAGAAAATAACGCAGTTCTGAATCGTTGACAGGACTTGCAATCCGCACATGCCACCTTAACATATTACGATCGCATGTGTGTACTCCATGCCAAGTCAAGTTGGGTAGTCTTGCTAATATAACTTCTTATGGTTGCATGAAATAGACTGCAACGTTCTTGGGAATCGAAATCGGAAGAGTTCCTAAACTGGTACCATGACTTGCATCTGATAGTAGCTGTGGGCTGGAAATGGACACACAATAGCATTGAACCAGCTATACACGGCCATTATACGGGTAACGGCTCTCTCTCTCTCTCTCTCTCTCTCTCTCTCTCGGCATGAAGAGCAGGCCCTGTGACAGTTTAGTATATTGTGATCTACATGGATAGTGAATGTGACGAATTTCTAGTCTCCATGCATTTTGTTTCTGTATCCATCGACCTCGAAACACATCTCTCAAGATTCTCTCTCTCACACACACACATTGGGTATGACGAGCGGGCACAGTGAATAGGCTAGTATGTGATCTGCATAGATCGTGAATGTAATGGATTTCTAATCTCTATGCATTTTGTTTCTGTATCCATCGACCTCGGAACACAACTGTCAAGATTCCCTGTCACACACACAGGGCATGAAGAGCGGGCACCGCGCTGGAGAGTCTACTTTGTGAGGTGCATAGATCGTGAATGTAACGGATTTCTAGTCTCAATGCATCTGGTTTCAGCTGTATCCATCGACTAGCTCGAAACACAACTATCGAAAGCTTGGGAGAAGTTTTGCTGCAAGCTGAGCTCAAGCTCTAGGATGGACGACAAATGAAACCATGCTAAGACAACAGTGATTAGATGCAAAGAGTAGGAAGATAACTAGGAAGAGTCATGGGAGAGAGAAAGGAAGACATAGACGAGCCTCATGAATTTGAGATAAAAATGCAACAAACCTTTCAGAAACGCGAAGAGAAACCTGAAGTGCTGAGTATTGCACACTAGTGAGCTGATGATCTCACGATCCACTCCTACCCCACTTTATACCTTGTCTCCTAGCTGCTCCCACTCGGCCCTCTCTTGACTTCAAAAGCTGCTCGACCTATTGGCTGCAACTTGTGAGCGCGATCTTGTGAGTTGCCACATCTTCATGCATGCCGATCTTACACCAGATAATCTAGAGTAAATCAACGATGCAGAATTAAAGAAACTGCTTTCGGACATCGAGACGCGGCGACGGCCCCACTTCTCCTGTCGCCTGTCAATGTTACCATGGTGGACCCAGCCACCGCCTCTTTTGGGGGTAATTTTTTTTAAAATCAAGTGATTTGCATGGGTTTAATTACAGTAGTCTCCCCTTTAAGTACGCAACTTGAACCTCGAAGTTTTGTGCGCTCGAAGTTTTGTGCGTACTTTACCAGTAGGTGTGTACTTTAGACGCTCCATTCCCAAATTGCCTACGTTTCGCTGCAATGTCGAAGAAATTGATCGACAAGCGCCTGAATGAGTCCCAATGTTGTGAGATCATCTCAAAACTGAGCAAGACGAACCCTCCAAGCAAACGCGCTCTAGCGTGTGAATACGATGTTAGCGAAGAGGCTATCCGGAAGGTCTGGGAGAAACGAGATTCAATTCTTGAACGATCCACTTTACTCTTTGAAAAAGCTAAGCAGAAGACCTTCAGAGCTTCAGTTGGACGATTTACCGAACTTGAAGATATGTTGTACATCTGGATTGACAACATGCACCATGCCAGGCTCCCTATCCCGCCATCTCTCACCATTGCAAAAGCGAAAAGTATTGCTTCTACATTATCCATTTCCGATTCAGACTTTAAGGTTTCATGGCAATGGCTTAATCGTTTTAGGACATGCCGAGGTCTACAAAAAATGCTTCTTCATGGAGAAGGAGCTGAGGTTGACAAAAATGACTCAGAATTACTATCAGCGTTAGAAGAATTATACTCTATCATCGTTCAATACGACCCTAAGAACATCTACAACATGGACAAGACTAGATTATTTTTTCATCTGCTTCCTAGATATTCCATTCTGATGCCAAACGAGGACATTTCAAGCACTAGAGGCAAAAAGAAAGCGAAAGATCGTGTTTATCTAATAGTTTGTGCCAACGCATCTAGAACACATAAAATTCCTTGCGTAATGATTGGAAAGCCGAAAAAGCCAGTGTGTATTAAAGATCGACACTGGCCAGTTCCTTATTTCAATCAAGCGAAAGCATGGATGGACGTGGAAACCTGCTGGAAATGGTTCAACAAAGTCTTTGTTCCAAAAATCAAAAGACGAACAAGACGTCTCGTTCTCTTATTGATGGATAATGCACCGGGACACTTCGACGCCTTCGAACGCGACAACATCTGCGTAGTATTCTTTCCTCCGAACTGTACCAGCTGGAAACAACCTGGTGATATGGGAATCATCGCCGCTCTCAAGAAACGATACAAATATTTATATCTCAAGGATATCCTCGACTTCTACGAGCTTGACGAGTAGTTACAACAACGGAAAACAGAAATGGGAAAACGATTACGACGAGGTGCAGGAGTTTCCTACAGAAATTCAGCGCACCTACTGGATGCCGCAAGCTATGTAAAAGAAGCCTGGGATTCCGTCTCGTCAAGCTCTATCAAAAATGCATTCAATAAGGTGGAGCT
>Ga0209611_10006476_pt1 | contig 19168 bp, 17 predicted proteins | sample S1TSphgellanicum_3_FD_187693 | JGI IMG/M metagenome (GOLD analysis project Ga0209611, IMG submission 187693) | Host-associated microbial communities from peat moss isolated from Minnesota, USA - S1T2_Fc - Sphagnum magellanicum MG (SPAdes) (version 2) | ecosystem: Host-associated > Plants > Peat... | reverse complement strand
TATAATCACATGGTTTAAACATTTAAAAAATTGAAGACAAACCCACACTTCAAAAAACCTTCAAAACAAATTGAATGGTCAAGACTAGGACCAAAGGTTCTCTTTAAAAAAATGTAAAATTGGCTGACATTGATTTGAACCAATGTTGGTTTATTATATAGGTTGGGGGTCAATGTTGTTGATTTCTTGGTTTTTTTTCATTTGATAAAACAACTAATGTAGTTTTTTACATGGTTTTCTAGTTTTGTAAGACATGTAATGCCAATATTTTCCCAAAGCTTTTGGAGCCCAATCAAGTTAAAATATAAATAAATTTTATTTACATTAAACACAATTCAAACTAAAAATTGTGTGAAATTTTTTTTTGTTCGATTAATGCACAAAGCCCAAGACAAATGATTCCATGTTATTAATCATGTGCAACAAATTAAAACAAAAAACTCAAGCTTAAAAACTAAAACATTACTTTGGCATTTAAAAAATAAAAATACAATGAAATTGTTTTAAAACCTAATTTTTTTCAAAAGAAGAGAGTAGCCTAATCCAAGTCTTAGTTGCACTTTGAACAAGAGGCAAGCAAGAGGCTAGTTCCAACATCCAATTTCAGTTCTAATTTTGGTTTTAACAAAATTGTGAACATCCACTCCAAGTACCTTGAACTTGACATGGACCTTACCAAAGAACCTCTTGAGTACCTTGAACCTACCAACACTTATAAATACCATGTAGCTTGATATGTCAAGCCCCTACCCTCTTGGGTATAGGATTTGACCACATTTGAAATATTTTGTGATTCCTTGAAATAAGGTCCATCCAAATTATACTAGTGTACATATTCATACCTAGAGTCTTCTCTTGGAAGCAAACTCACATGCATACACCTAGGTTTTTCAAATACCATTGTTATTGGGGTGAAAATTCTATAATTAATAATAATAAATTTACTCCATCCTACAACAACAATGTAGCTCCACTTATGAAGATAATATGTCCCATTTTGAATACATATGTGGAATCCATAGTTAAAACCTACTTTCATTCCAAAGGGGAAATACATAATTTATAAATCGCATGTTGTCATAAAGTCTATGATATGCTTAAAATGATTCCCACTTAAAAGTTTAATTTTTCAACTTCAAATTTATTTTAAAATCTATTTGCACCTACTTTTATAAAAGTAGACAATGTAAAAAGTAGGATCTATATCTACTTGCATTTAAGGTGCTCTTGAAGTTATGTTGTTCCCATTACAATAATGCACTTGGCAAAAGTAGTGAACAACCTTGTATCAAAAGCAATGTTTATAGTTCACAAGTGCAAAAGCAAAAGGGGTTTAGGGTTTGGAGACTACCCATATGGATGAAACATGTGTGAAGTTGATACAAGCAGGGTATCAGCTTTTATCAAACTAATATTGGACCAAATGGTTCTCTCACTGGGTGTTTGATAGGGTTTGAATTCGTATTCAAAGCTCGTGATATTCAGACTACATCTCCATTCTCATCATACTAAAGAAATAAATTTCAACTTGACAAGTCGCTTTGAACAAGGTCCTTTGAACAAATTCCCTCCTCATAATAAGAATGCCTTCTATACCCTGTGTCACAAGTGATGGTTTATATTGGCACAATGAGAGAAGAAAATCGCACCAACAAGTGCAGGAAAAGTTACAAGTTTGCAATATCTAAACCATCTCCAACTTTTGCATTTCAGTTCCCAATCCAACTAAGAAGCAAGGGCCTCTGTAAGTAACAAATACTTCAAACCATTCATGATCCTTAACCAGTCCAGTCTCCCACGTAACAAATCATAAGATCCTCAAAAGAACAAGCTACTTAAAAATTGGTGCACAAATTAGTGCATTAAGCACTGGCCCTTTGTAATTGAGCCAATTTTAAACCAAGCAACTTCAACCCTGACCCTACAAATAAACTCGTTGGCCCCTTAAACCCTAAATCCTATCCATGAACCCAAACCTATACCATAAACACATCAGCCCTTAAACCCTAAACACTGACCATAAACCTATATACCATAAACATATTGGCCCTTAAAACCCTAAACCCTAAATCAGCAACGGGAGTAGAACAAGCAAAGCCCCTGTTTTGCAGCTGTGGAGCTCAGAAATACCATGAGAAATAGAATACACAAATTAAGAAGTTGGCTTTGATGGTTGCTTTGAGCAGAGATCCAGGGAATGAAAGCTCAGAAGCAAAAATTGATGCACCTTCAAAAACCCACTCTGAAAGTGTGCACTAAGCATACATATATATATGGGGGTGTGTGTGTGTGTGTATGGTACAACAGCTAGGTGGCATTATCAAGTTGACCTTTGCGTTTGTGAAGCCTTCTTAGGACCAAGACCCAGTTTTGCCAAGGTTTTTTCTGAGATGCTGCGCAGTGATGATCCTCGTCGGGACTGTGAACTATTGATGATCTTCTTCTCATCCTCATGGATCGGTGGTTCTTCCTCATCAGCAAACATTGAATTGTTGTAATTCAGTTCCCTATCCCCGAACTCATCTGAATACAACAGCTCTGGTGAATTCACAACCTGAATGTCTTTGTTGTTGTTGTTGTTAATGTCCGAGTGGGTTTTTGGTTTTCGCTTTATGCGTATCTTGGTCATCTTCCCCAGCCACCCACGTCTCTTGCTCTTGACAGGTGGTGTCCCGTTGGTTTGAGAATCAGAATTGTCAACCTCGTATTGTCCAGGTGTGAATTCAGTGCTCTTTGGAGTGTGCTCAGGAGTCCAAGTCTCGTCATCCTCAGCCTCATCCTCATCATCCTCCCCTTGATCCACATCATGTTTCTGATTGCTCAAAATGGGTGTCAGAGTTTGAGGGTGAATATTCATCTCCGGGGGCTCATCCGGTGCAGTCAAGTGAACAGTGTTGGGTTCCAGGATCAGCCTCACAGTTCCATTGTGCTCAGGGGGATGTGGAGGTAGTAGCTCCATGGAATGCTCCACACTACTACATGGAAAGGATTGATCACTCTCCTTCTCAATTGCTGGGATGCTCTCTTGAGAACCTCCTCCACCAGTACTCCCTTTCCTCCGATGAAATATCTTCAAAAGACCTGATTTTCGTACTACTTCAGGTCCCTCATATTTCACTTTCTCCTGTGAGCTTCCTCCTTTTCGCATACTCGCTGATTTCTGAATGGGCCATTTTCTTGGAGATGCTTTGCCTGGATGAAGAATGGTGAATGCGCCGCGTGGTCCAATTGGCACATCAATGATTTCACTAACTTCTCCTTCACGTGGTTGCTGCTGTTGTTGTGTGACATCCGGTACAACAATTGTTTGTGTTTCAGTATAACCGCCACCAGCTGAAGAAGACCGACTGTGAGAAATCTTACCCTTTTGCTTCTGATCACCAGATGCATTGTTCACAGATGCTTGATCATTTTTCAGTCTCTTGGTGAATGTATCAGTTGAGGGTGGTGATAATTCAGTGGAAATGGTGTTGTTTCCACTCGTGTACAGTTCTTGAGATCCCCGCTGAAGACAACAAAACTCACTGCATGAGTAAAATACAGAAACAAAAGATATGATAGAAGAGTCAGAGAGTTTGGGAAGAACAAGCTCATGAAAAAACAGAGGGGTGATGGGTTTTTCTGTGGACCCTTCGAATGAGAAGAAAAAACTGATGACTTACCAGTGAACCAGTGACACTGCTTTGATTGTCTTCAAATGGTTCCAAAATTGCACTTTTCTCTACCATGATTCGGAAGTGTAGCTGGCCTACTTTCTTAATTTCGCGTTTGAGTTTCACTTCAAGAGCAAGATTCTCTTCATGCCATTCACCATCTTGATAATCGCTAACACAAACTGTGCATGACCTAAGCACCCAGTCAGATAAAGCCCAGTCCGCCACACAAAGATAAGTTAGTGTGATTCCAGTTGAGATGTACAATATCACAGTATCAAAGTTCCAAATCAAGTGAAGATACTACAATAGGAAATGCAATCCAGTAGCCAAGATGTTTACAATGCAATAAACAACAATCACTGATTATGGCACAGAAAATGAAAAACAAAAGTAACACTTAGCATGAGCGAGAGAGAGAGAGAGAGATGTGTACCCAAGCTCATCATGAAAAACTATATCCTTGTCACGGACACGCAAGATGAGGATGTTGGGAAGATCCCATGATGAGATTGGCAACTGAAACTTCTCATTCCAAGTCGGGTTTAGGGTTTTCTTCTTCACTGTTGTTTTTCTGGAACTTGGCCCAAGCGAAATTGCTACAAAAGGATCTGATAATCCTGCAACAACAACAACCAACAATGACAACAACCAACCAAACAAGCACTATGGTCAATCAGAACCCAAGTTTCGCACAACAAATCAGCTGACATGATGCATTTCCCATTTGTCAATGCCATTTTCTGGCATGGCCACTCCACCTGTAGAGTAATGATCAAATTGTAACAAAGCAAAGCTTGATCTTAACAGGGGCATATGCACATAAAGACCTGTACATACCATTCCTGTCTGCAGCTCGTAGTTGTTTTGCACTGAGGATTTCGATGTGCACAATTGCTATTGGAGTGAACTGCTTGTTGTCTACAGACGCAGTCAGAGGAACCGTACTTCGCTCAGGTACAAAGTTTGGCAGCATCACATTGTTTGCAGCAAGCCTCTCCACATCCACCACAAGCATATTTGGCTGCACACAAGCCAAATTCTCTACTTCAGACCTGCAGATCACTCAAGGAAAACTTAAATGATCTGAACCTTAAGCTCATATAGGTAGTAGGATTGAACACAAAGACAGATCCTGGAGGAGTGCACTCACTTCCACTAGAGACTGCTCCAGTGCACTCACCAGCGTTGCTTCCTGTAAAAGAAATACCCAATCCATGCATTTTAAAGAAATATCTGCAAATGCTGCATTTACACCCAGAATGTAGGTAACATGAATTATCTGCAACAACTGATATATAAAATTCTAATTAACACATCTGCTACAAAACCCAGTAAAATTGATGAGTTTGGGAAGACAAGAGTCTGATATTTATTACCAGCCAGCCTGCAGCACCTGGAATGTAGGTAACATCCATCATTCCCTTGTACATTGGACGGGCTGTCATTTGGACATAAGGTGGATGTGCAAAGCAGAAGCGGATGCGCCCAATAACTGGCCAGCCATTTGCAAACTTTACTGCTATTTTGACCTACAAGTTACAACCAAACCCAATCTCAGGAATCCAACATCAAACTTATAATCCAATAGGATATGAGATAGACATCCTAATTCTCACAGACAGAATGCCACACTGGAAGGCATAGGAAAGAAGATGAACTAGTTTAGTTGCCCAAAGGAAGATTTATGGAAGAATTACCTTTCCCTCTATGTGTAACTTTGAGATGTAGAAAGTGGTGCGAAAACCACCAAAACGACGGGGTAATAATGCCACTGACATCTCAGCACTCATGTCATCCCCAGATGCAAACTCCATTGCTGCTTCCATCACCTGCAGAACCCATCATTAGGGTTCAGTTTATGTCCAATTCATGCTCTATTTTCTTTTTCCTTTCTTTTGGGGATGAAAAGGGCAAATTCATTCATTCATTCATTCAGCTCAAACTTGTTGGATTTTCTGAAAGAGGAGAAATGGGATAGAAAAGAAGAGCAGTAGTACCAAGTGATCACCATCACTCTGCTGATCCAATGCACGTATTAATGTGAATACTGGTGCTTGGTTTCCCAAATGAAGTTTCTGCAACAAAACTTCACTCTACCCATATCCCCAAACTTGCCTCATCAGCCACCCAAAATGGTCAATTGGTAGTATGCCCTGATGCAAACTCATAATAAAATCAAGCTTTGAAATTGATATTTGCAAGCTGAAAGCAAATACAGTGACAAACAATGGGCATAAATTCAGGTCATTTGTTTAAAACACCGGGGCACAAGATTCTGATCCGTCATTTACCACAGACTTGGGCTTGTACGTATCCAGAAACCATGGGACTATGGGCAGGAAGAATTGTTGAGAAACAAAGGACTCCAGGCACACAGGCCACATGCTCATTAGGGTTTGATTTAACCATCGCACGGTTTCTCCATCACCAAGCTGCACAAAGGATTTGGAACATGACAGTGTTAGTCGGTATTCAAACTCCTTGAACCCAATGGTAACAACAACACCAATCCTGCTGCAAAAAAAACCTAACACTGGGTTTTGCTTCTCTGTTTTTCAGCTATAATGTGTTGTATCAGAATCTTGTCTCTGCATTTCTTTTACAGAGGATCAGAATTGAGAAAGATCAGCAGTGATGATGCACTAGTTGTGCATTCTGTTTTTTTCTGTATTTCTTATTCAGTAATGGTCAACTTCAGAAGAATAGAATTTCTGGGTCAGTAAAGAGATTTTTGCATTTTTACCCCTGCAATGTGTGCCTTTCGTCTTTCTTGATGGCGTATCCATCGATGTTCTCTCTCTTGTCCCTGCTTCTCTACCTGCACCAGTTTCAAAAATCATTTCTAATGAGACTGCAACATCAAAAAACTCCACCAAAAAAAACACTTTGAAGGTACCAAACATTCAAAGACACAGATAGACTCCATTTCTTTCCTTCCCACTGTTTCCATGTATTGGTTTGATTTTCACACACATAGATCATCAACATGTTGTAAGCACTTTCAAGCTTCCTTGCAAGCTCGTTTTGTGGGTAAGAATAAAAAATTGTTTGCGCAGGTTTCCTTGGAAAGCATCAAATGGTGAAGCTCCCAAGAACTAAGTACTCATAGGTTTCCTTGGAAAGGATCAATGGTGAAGGCGCACATGAAAGGTCCTGCTTGCAACAAGTAAGTATTCCTAGGTTTGCTTGGAGGAAAGGATGATCAATGGTGAAGCTGGTCCTTAATGCAACAAGTAAGGTGGATTCATACATGCATGTCAAGAAAAGCCAAGAGAAAAGAAAATAGGGTTTTGGAATTACAGTACAAACTATTAGACCTACATGATACAAGTAGATGAAGCTGATGACCACAATGAGGATGGAATTGATGGAAAAGGCAGATGCTAGCCAACTGAGGATCAGCACTCCTCCCACATGCAGCATGAAGGGGAAGAATGGCTGAGGCTCCATCACTGCTGTTGTTGTTCCCCCTCCTCCTGCTCCTGCTTTATCAGCTTCATCATCATTGCCTGCTGCTGCTGCTGCTGCTGCTGCCTCACTGCTGCTGGCCTCTACAGCAGTTGCTGCTATTGAAGCTGCTGGTGGCACCTGATCCATATTTTCTTCCCACCACCTCTCGAGAATGTCTATCAAAACACTATCATATTTCTCGAAACAAGCAGTCTCTCCTGATCATCGGGCAGAAGCTTGTTGGTGATCGCCAGCTTCAAATCCTGATCTAGAAAACCCCAGTTGCGAAAAGAGCCGTTGACGATGAACTAAAGGAAATTTTCTAAACAAAAAACAACCAACAGTTTCTTTCTCCTCTTCCCCAACATAAGAAAGCTAGCACCCATTCTCCAGATTCCCAGAAAACAGCACTAGAGATACTCGAATCTCGATCACGTAGGACACGTTTTTCTCCTGGGAGAACACAACTGATCATGAGGCTCCTCCTGGAATGTCGGGATCCTTATAGAATGCTGCTCCTCCTCCCACGGTACTAGAGGTTGGTGGTACCAGAGGCTCTACTTACTTTCTCTCTCTCTCTCTCTCTCTCCAATGATGGAGAGCTAGAAATTTTTTTCTTCTTCGATGATTTCTTCTTTTTTTTTCTTTTTTTTCTTTTTCTTTTGGGTTTCTCAACAGTCGAGTGTGAGCAATCTGGATTCTGACCTGTGTGATGAGATCCTGCTCTAATGGGAAGTACTTCGGCTTAAATACATGATGTTGTAAAGTAGTTGGGGAAACAGCATGCTGCCATCAATATTGCAGAGTCAACTGCCACAATCAACGATATCTGCAGGCTACTGGCTCCTGATGATGCTGCTGGGCGTATTGGATCCGCACAATCAACGAGGAGGAGAGTCGTAGACAGTATAGAGACAGATAGACAGGCAGGAAAAGCTGTAAAACAACAGGCCATAGCCGCTGCTCGTATTTCCAGACAGACATCCCAGAAAGAGTGCTGATAGAAAGAAACACGGAAGTAAAGCAGGAAGTGAAAATGGGTGACTTGGGTTTCGGGATCAGGTCAAGAGCATCATCGGCCATCGCATGCCGACGACGACGATGATGCTCCGCTTCCTCCTCAGATGTGCACACAGATCGAGGACACTGCTGCAACAAAAGCGCCGCTCAGCAGCAACGGCAGCGAGAGACAGAGCAAGGAAGGAAGGAAGGAGGAAAGAAAGGAAGTAAGTGCGCAGGCGGGAGGGCAGCGGGCAGGCTGGAGGGCAGGCAGGTGGGCAGTGGACAGAAAAGATGGTGGGCAGCGGGCAGGAAAGAGGACGGGCAGACGGGCACTCTAGGAACTCAAAAAAAAACTTTTATACAATTTGCAGGAGATTTTTAAAAAAACTGATGTGCGAAATGTTGCCCAAAGAAAAAATATTGTGTACAAAAGCTCAAATTATGCTTTTTTTAGATTTTTTAATTTTACTATTTTTTTATAAAAATTGATTAATAAAAAATTTTAAAAATTAAATTATAATTTTAGGAAAATAATAATTGGTGAACTCTTCAGCTTACTAGGATGACTTATTATTATTATTATTATTATTACTATTGTTATTAGTAGGCTAGTTCCCAAGTGTTAACCCTTCTTTCCTTTCCTATGACCATAGTACCTTTACCATTCCTGCATCTTCTTGCCGAAAATAAATAAATAAATAAATAAAATTTAAATATTAATTATTATAATTCAATTTAATACTACTAACAAGTGAATATAATATTATTATATTATTTCAATATTCACTTTATTGGTTCCTAATTCAAATTGTTTTTTACCAGTAGTCTAGGTGCCCAATAACCCTGGTCAGGGTACCCGGACCAAGAGTCAAAACCAAAACTGGAGCCAACCAACAACACTAGGTACTACCACTAGTTACTCCTTTGGGTATAGAATATTCTTGTTAACCTTAGGTCATTGACCCATGGTAACTGAAATATTCTATCCCAAAGGGTTGAAGTCCAAGATTTGAGAATATTCCTTGTAACCTGGGACATAAGAATGTTCCCAAAACCACGGATATCATACCCCTGGTTATGAGAATATTCCATCACATAAGGTAGTGGCCAGTGGTAATGGCCTCTTTTTTTTCTTTTCTTTTTTTCCTATTCCACAACCTTCACCTTAATGTTTTGGTTTTTCATACTCACTTTTTTTTTGGCTAAATTTAGCTACTTGGCAAAAAAATGATAATAAAATGGCTAAAATTACTTGTTTTCCTGGTTTTCTATTCATCAATTAGCATATATATATATATATATATATATATATATATATAGCCAGATTTCTCTATTGGGTTCTAGTGACATTTTATCTCTCATTTTTTGAAGGTCTCCTACTTGGAAATACACATGGGCGCTTGGAAGTAGTGTTGGCAACTTGCATTAGATGTAACAAGGATTATAACATCCAAGAGAAATTCATAATAAAATAGAATTGCAATTTAAAAAAATGTCAAGTATTGTACATTGGCTACATGGTATTTTGACCCATAAATGTTTTTGGCCCTATTATTGAATTTTTAGTTTATAACCAACATTTCTTAAGATTAAAAAATATTCCAACAGATGAAAATTTTTTGTCTCATTTCAATCTATGATCTAACCATGTTTAAAATCTCATACACAAGGAAATAATGATTCATGTTTTTCCCACCATTGAATAAAAATAAATTCATGCCTTTCACATTCATTTGATATTTTTTTTAATCAATAATTCCTTGTGGACAAGCTCTTGCAATCAGCATTTGCAATTTGCTCAAAGATATCCAAACTGCAATCCTAATCAAAAACACCATGGTCAAAGAACGTTCATTTTAAACTCAATCAAGGGATGCAAATGTTTATGGCATTTCATTAGCATAGGGTACAAAAACTTCTTATCATATTCTTGAACAATGGTAACACCTTGCCTTTTCTGAACAAATGAAAATATTATATGAAGACTTTTGAACCTAAAGGCTAACATAAAGGAAAACATGTTATCAATTTTTTCTCTTGATATTTCATTAGGAATGAAAGGAAAGAATCCAACATTCCATAGATTTCCTTTGTGATGTTAAAAGCTAGCAAAGTCAATTTATCATCAACACCAAAATCATTGTCCATTAAGCTATCAAAAAGGGGCACAACTTTATTTCCTTCCTTAAATTTTAAATTCATGAAAACTATAAAATGCAATGCATCACTAAACAACTAATGTCCACATGATTAATTTAAAACATAAGAAGTGACAATGAGACAAAACAAATATGCAATAATCTAAGAGATATGCCACATTTCAAGAGGTGGCATTCCACCAATAACGCTCATTGTCCTCTATTTGTTGTAACAAAACACAACATGTGCCCAAAACTATAATGCTTCTTGAAACATGATTATCTTAATAGCAAACTTACAAAATGATTATAATTAGATTAGTCTAATGTTCAATCCTATATTATCAAAGGCAAAAGTTTTGAAATTAAAAAATTCACTACCTTGTTTTCACTAAGGTATTCAATTTTCATAGGCAAATTCCATGATCAACACATGTTTTATTCCACTCTTATTTTCCTTTCCCAAATTTTTTTGGCAAAATGTTGTAATTTTGCAAATCTACTTATGTAAATTTAATAGAAACATATTTTAGATTTATGCACATTTTTTCATTTGTTGTGTCTATTAAGTAGAAATTAACCCAACTCCATTTTGTGGGATTGTTGTTAGTGGGGAGGGGGGATTAGATGAAATAAGGAATAAGTTGACAAGGATAGGAGTTTGGAGAAGGGAAGGAGATCATGATATAAAAGGGGTAGGATAAAGTCTTAACTACCTTAAATTTTAAGGAATGGCAGCTTGTAAAGGATGGGAGAAAGTAGGTTAATTAGCCTATAAAGGATACAGGTCACCTTATCCTACCCTAGATTAGTTGATTTGGGGGGGGGGCCGGTAGTTTGAGAAGATCAATTCCTAAAAAACTTATTTTAGGTTTAAATTAAGGGGTTAGGTCATTATAATAGGTTGGGGCTTCTTAATCAATTCCTCCTTGTTGACTTTTCATTTGGATGTGAAGATGTTGAGATACTCCAGAATTTAAGGTGAAAGTAAAAGCATGACGTGAAGACTTGGGGAAAACTTGGGGGGAACTAAATACATCACCAACAATCAAGTGGGAGGTGGCTATTCACTTATGAAGAATGAGACCTTCGGTGTGAACTTAGGGAAAAATACATGACAAAAGGAAGTGTAGGCATGAGTGGGAGGCAAAGGAGATGGTGGTAGTTGTTCAAGGATTGTTTTCAATGAAAAATGCCACTTGAGGTGAAAATGAAGATGTGAAGAGCGAGCAAAAAGAGTTCAAGAGTGGGGAAAGGTGAGGAGGAGGTTAAAAAAGGGAGTGCAAATGATTTGTAAGGGTGAAGGTTGTTTTAAGGTTATGAAGGGAATGGAGTAAATTAGAAGGTTCAAAAGGGAAGTTGTGGTAGGATTGTGTTTTTTTTCTTTGGCATACTTAGAGTCTAGTAGCTCATTCTACAATCAAAAAAAGGGTTTTTTGATGATAAGATGGTAAAGAGATATTATGAAAACACTAGGAAAACATTTAGGACCTCATGTATCTAATTGGAACATAAAGAATTCATGTAGTTTGTCCATGTGAAGGAGTTGAACATTTAAATCTTGAATGTGGCATTGTGGTTTTAATAAATGGAAAATAAAGTATTCCAACATATGAAGGTTCCCAATTCAAATAATGGTTGTTGTTTAGTAAAGTAAGGACAGGAGGGGTTAAAATAGTAGGAGGTGAAAATAGAGTAAAAAAATGTGGTGAGGTTAATGTTGGTTGACCAAGGTCAACTTGATAATTGGAGATGGGTGATAATAGTAAAAAAAAGAATTAATTTAATAAATCACCATTGTTTCATAGTGGTAGGTTGGGATTAAGTAGGGTTAGAATAATTGTGTTGTCTTATTTGCTTCCCAGAGAATGGCAATAAAGGGGGTTGCATGTAAAAAGTGAAAGAAAGGTAGGGAGGAGCAAACCATGGACAAATCTAAGTAAACCCTTTAATCTTTCATTGTAACCACCCTTGTAAACCAAGGTAGATTAAACCTAGATTCCTACTCAACATGGATACCAAAAAATGACAATGAAATTTTAAGGAATTATTGTTTGTAACATTTTTTTGGATGTTTTCCATTAAAAAAAAAGACCCAAGTTTGAATTGTTTAGTGCACTAATATTGCACTTAACAATGTCATATTAACATGCTATGGAAAAAACATGACCAAAACAAGTTTGTTGAAAAATTTCTTCCAAACCAAAAGACTCACAACTCAGAATTGATTTTAATGAATTGGTCATTGCATTGAGGTTAATATTGAGCCTCATCCTTAACATAAATAATAATTTTTTCCTAAGGTCATATTTGTCCAACAAATCTATCAAAATTTTAGATAATGATGGTTTTATAGTTTTTATAATTTCAAATAAGCTAATAATGACATGTTTTGGCTACCAATGTTTTGGTTTTAAAAAGCTAATGACCAGCTAACACATCATATGGCCATATGGACATTTAAATATCAAAATTAGCAAAGGTAAAATGACATTTTACCAATGTAAAAAGAATATCAAATTGATTAGCTTTTTGCACCAACCATAATAATATTTCTTGTGAACATTATTTTTTGGAAGGGAAATTGATTCTTGGACACAAATGCAAAGCCAAAGGATTAATAAGATAAATATTCTCCAAAAATTTGATGGAATTAATTTTTTCACAATTAAAAAACATAAGTTTTCAAGGTTTTTTTTTTATTGCACATTCATTTTTTTGAAGGAATCTTTCACAACAATTTTTTTTGAGACAAATCTCACAAACACATTTTTGTTTTTGTGTTGTTGATTGCCTTTTCTTTTCTTTTCTTTGAATTAAATTGTTCACTTCATTCGCAAACCTTTTTGCAACAATGGCATGGTTTGCATCGACATAGTTTTTTTGAAACATTATTCCATTCATTTTATAATATGAATTAATTCCTTTTGATTGTGTTATTATATTTGATACATTGATTCGACCTTAATGGCACAAGATGCAACACATGATTTGTGCATGTTCAATATCAGCATTTTGATTATCATTCACAAATAAAAATGACCAACATAGAGAAATTTTGCTATGAGGTTTCCAAAATTTCTTTAAGCATGCAACTTCTTTAAATTCATTTTCATGATCTTTTTTTCATTTTCTAAATTTGTATTTGTTTTATTTTGCACATTGGGATTATCTTTAATTTTTTTTCACAATTCTTTCATAATTACATCATTCATGAAAATTTCACATCCTTTACTACCATTAATTCTATTTTCATTGTAAAGGACTAATCCATTGGCAATTTTCACAAGAAGATTACCAAAAGAATGGAAGAAACTAAGCAATTTCTCTTCCCCCCCACCCCCCCAATGCAAATTAAATTACCAACAATTACAAATGGAAGAGAAGCAATTACAATACAAGAGTTTAATGTTTATAATTTCAAGTTTAGAGGTTAAAAATAAATACAAAATTTCATTCATTTTTTTCTTTTCTCACCATGATGCAAAAAATTGCATACAAAATGTATGTTGTATATTAAAAGTTATACATTTTATACAATAAAAATTATGGAATTCCCACACACACAAAACATAACTTCATATTAAGAAATAAACAACTATAATTTTAAAAACTAAACAAAGAAATACATATAAAAACTTACTTAAATAAACAAAGAAAAATATACAACCACCAAAACAAATAAATCATAAATATACAAATAACAAAACAAAAAACACGAACATACAATGCCACAAACAAAATAAAATAAAATAAATGAAATAAATAAACAAAACTAACGAACTAAAAAAAAAAGGGCTTACTAGACAAAAGGATGGTTTGAAGCTTTGGTAGTTCCACGTTCCCACACCTACACAAAGGGCAACGATATTACCAAGTGAGGTTGAACTTGAAACAAACACACACACAAAAAAAAGGTGAACAACAAAAAAGGTAAATAGGTGAATAAAAAAAGGTAAGTAGTAGACATTTGAAGAAAAAAAATGACAATGAAAGAAGTGGTCAACACAAGTAACTAGTGAATAATAACAAAGCATCATAAACAAGCATGCAAACAATTAGTGAATAGCAAAGTGAACCAAGTAGATGATGTAAAGAAATGAAGTAGGTGGGAAATGTACATGCATGCAAAGTATGAGCAAACGAAGCAATGGCAAGTAGGCAACAACACATAGGTAGGTGATGCATAATTAGTGCTACAATATGACATGACAATGCATGCAAAGAGGAGAAAAAAAGGGGGACATAAATGAAAAGACCAAGGAGATTCAGAAACAAGAAGAAGAATCCACCAACAATCCATGACCTACCCAAAAAAAAAACACAAAAGATAGTGAAGTAACTAAGCAACAAGCAAAAAAGAAAATGAGAGAGGAGAAGCTTGTTGCTCCTTTTATTCTTCACGAAATAGAAGATAATGGCTAAACATGACGCCATCAAGAAATTCTTGAGTTCTAAACCTATAAAGCTACTGCATTGGATCCTTCTAGAAATAGACTCTAGACTATAAACAACCTAACTAACTAACTAAACCCTTACACCCTAGGCTTGGTCTAATGTTTATCATGAGAACCGAACATGGGTAAAATTGTTTGTCCCGCTCGGGTCTCACTTTTTGAATGGGCATAGGCCTTATTTGGTTCTCAATGGCTGGTTCTCAAATAAGAATGAACCGACATTCCTTCCGATGTCAATCAATTGGGGTATCAGAAAATAGGATGCCTCGCAATGTTCTAGTTGTGATACCCAGCACAATTTGAAATACCTACCCAACACTGGTATTGAGACTGGCATAAAACTGGTACAAGGCTGATTTTGCCTCAGCTCTGTACCAGATTGGTGGGGTCATTGCTACCAGTGTTGATACTTGACACCACTGCAGGCCTATATAGTAGAGTTTTCCTTAAAGTCATCCTGTCTTTGGGCCGCTTTTCACCCCCTATCTTCTCTTTAAGCGAGGTCCGCAAAGTAAGGAAGTTTTATTAAATCTGGGTATGAAATGCTGAAACTCAGCATTTAATGCACAAGGTTCGAGGTAATTATAGTAGTTGTACATATAGGAGCAGTGAAAATATATGTAGCAACGGTGGAGGCGCCAATGAAAAAGGAAAGGGGGCGTCAAAACCAGATGAAAAAACTCAATTTGGCACAAAAAAATGGTGCATCTCTGAGTTTCACAGTTTTCCGCCCCCCTTAAGGCAATGTATTTTTCTTAACAGGTTTATATTTTTAAATCATCATTATGACCTAGAAAGTTATTGGCTTGGTGTTACATCAATTTGCACATACTTTATAATATACATCATACCACCAACGATCCAAACATGAAATTACCGTTTGCATGCCATTATATGGGTTGTTGTTGTTGTGGATGCACCTGCTCTAAACCCAAGAGCCCTGACTAATTATGAAATCTGATTTTTCCATATCATTTTTGAACTGTACAAGGTTAGAAGTACGTATACTTTTGTTGTACTTTCAGACTCCAGTATCTGCAAGAACACTGCTAATCTGCAGCTTTTAGGAAGAAGAAGAGGAGGAGGAGGAACAGTGCAGAATCTAGAGTCTAAACTAGCGTTGCAAATATCTGGTACTGATCATGAGTTCAACAAGTTGGAGGTTGTGACAAAACCACTGGACTAGCCTACTAGTACTCTGTTCAAAAATCTCCTGCGTTGTTGCACTCTTGTCACTTGTGTCCGTCAGCTGCTGCTGCTGCTGCTGCATTGTGGGATTAGTGTGGGATTGGTTCTTGGATGCGTGAGTGATCGATCGATCGATCAATCACACACGCCAGACTTGTGCAGTTCATCTGCAGAGGCTTGATCCCCCAGAATTGCACACAGCTTCAGATCATAGCTTGAGTGCAGGGATGCAGCAGGCTGCACCAAAGATGTGATGCAAGATCTTTCATGTTTCAAGTAGAAAAAAAATTTGTACTTAGAAGTGGAAACCAAGCTGAATATTAAGTACTAAAATGAATAATTTTTTTTCACAAAAACATTGCTCAGCTCCAATTGGGCATTTTCCGCTTATATGGTGATCACTGATTAGTGTCCTTGAATATACGGTGATTACTAGATTAGTGTTGATTAGTAGAGGCTGAAGTAAAAAAGTATCAAAACAACCTGAGTGACTCAAATGTCATTTAAAAAGAAAAAAAAAGAAGCATTCATTCAATCTCTGAATTAAAATTAGTTTTTTAGTAGATTCTAGTAATTTGGAAATAATATATGATTTTGAATGCAAAAAAATATTAATTTTAAAAAAAAAAAACCCCTAAACTCCGCCTTTAATTTTACTGGTGAAAATTCTTCAGAAATGCAGTTTAAATTTATCCCCCCTTCTCTTTTGTGTGGAGGAAATCGGAAGGAAAATAAAATTTCAACTATTTAAAGGGACTAAATATTTCCCTTTATCATTCTTTGAGGTCACCTATTTACTTTTCCTTTGCTTCTTCAATATTTATTGATGGTTTTAGGCCTACTCTATCATTATTTAGCCTAAAAATTGCTTTCTCTTTTAACATGTGTTGTCATTTTATTTTTAGTTGAAAAATGAAAAATTTTACCATTTTTTCTGTGCTATCATGATGTTTGAAGTCACCCTGGTTTTTTTTTTCTTTATTTATTTATTTATAAAATTTTAATAATTATTTTAAAAAGATTATTCAATAACTTTTTAACTAAGAAAAACAATTTCAGCACCCAAGTGTTGAAACAATTATTTTTGAGGTGTCAAGCAATTTTGACACCTCACTTTCTTTTTTTCTTCAACTTTTCCACACCGGGAGTGTAAAATAATTTTTTTTTGACAATTTCAAGGCAAGTAGGTGAAGTTAGCGAAAAAGATGAGGTTTTGAGTTTTGAGGTAAAAAAATGAAGGAGAGAAAAAAGAAATTTTTTTAAAAAAAAAATTATTACACAAACTCAAAGTATAATTATTCTGGAGATTCTGACATATGAAGAGAAATTTCCCCCAAAATTTCAACAAGGAAAATTTGAATTAAAAAACATGCATCAAATCTGACATCAACTCGGGGTACCTAAACCCTAAACCTAAACCCTAAACCATGAGTTTAAGAGAATCTATGCATAGTAGAGTATATTTTTTAAGCTTTTGTATTTTTTTTCAGCTACCTGCCATCATGAAATTGAACAATTGCTCAAAATTTTATTACATCATGATTTTTGGCAACTTATTTTATGCAATTACACAAGTCATATGCAACTAAAAAATAATATTATGCCTAATTTTCTTTACTAATTTAAAGATTGATTTAATTGGGTTATGTGTAATGTGTTGGTCTTTTACTGCTATACAAGAGGAGAAATTTTTTAAAATTTTTTTTAAATAAAAATTTTAAGGGCAGAAATAAGTGTAGGGTAATAATGCCCAAGGAGCAGGGCATTCCTCCTAAAATAAGTACCCCTCGGCTCGGCATTCTTGAACTAAGTGCCTCCCGGGCAGAGCCGAGGGGTGCTTATATCGAGAATGCCCTGCTCCGAGGGCATTACCGAGTACAAAAGCACCCTCATAGAATTTTATTTTATTTTTTGATCATTTTTTTTCTTGTGATGTCCATCAGGGTGTATCATGGGAAGAGAAAAAAAGAAAAAAGGAGAGGCGGGATATTTTGGAAAATGAAATGCTTGCATGTGTGACCATTTTGGTTTTTCAAAATACCCGACGGACTTTTGCAAGGAAAATATTCATAAAAATAAGGCACCGTGTATAATAATAATACACTAGGAAATTTCTGCAGGAAATTCTTTTACAATTCTTAAGGAAAAACATCATCAGCCAGCAATTTGGACTCTGAACACTTGCAACGGACTCAACCACTTTAATAAGTTTTTTTTTTGTTCAAAGAAAATGGTAGATAGATAGCTACTACGGGCATGATTGAGTACCGGGCTCCGACCCAAGCTTCAGATGAAGAAGCATCTCCGCCCATACCTCGTATTTGGGCCCCTCTTGTCGTGTTTAACACATCCATCCGTCATAGAGTGTTATTTACGTTTAATACCCGTCCCCCACCCACCGATCCACCCAATAAACATGCACAATTTGAACACAAAAAAACTAAAAGATTAACCTTACTACTTACTACTTACCTTGGCAGCTTCGATTACACTAATTATTATATTATTTTCAAAAATGTTGGAAATTTTCAAAAAAATATTTTCCATAATTTTTTTTAAAAAATTGTGAAGAAAAATATTCAAAAGGAAAAGTTTATTCTATTTGTTGAAATGAAAATTTTATTTTAAAATTAGTTAATTATTTGACAGATACCTTTCAAAGTGTGGAAGCTACCCAAGGTATGATGCTATGGAATCAAATGCCACCTAGGCAACACTTTTGGCCAATTAAAAACAAAAATGGCCTTTGGAACTGGCACTTTTTGGAGACCATTGTATCCTGTTCACACTTTCAAAGTCCGTTTCACACTAGGGAATTTAAAGCAGCTGTATTTCATCTACAATACTATGTACATGTGTCGTTATACTGCTGCCCATGGATATGCTCTATCCCAAGTCATCAAGAAAATTCTCTTTCTTTCTAGGCTAGGTGGGTTTAGGGTTTAGGGTTTAGGTGAACACTAAACCCTAATGCTAAGTGGGTTCCTAAAGTTCATAAAGAAGAAATATTCTGTCTCAAATTCTATGGTCTAAAAGAAAATTTCACCATATTTTCGAGAGAAAAAAATAATTTTGGAGGAAAAATTTCATGCACACTTTTTATTATTATTAAAAGAACACTGAATTGCAAAGACAATTGGAAAAAAATTTATATATATATATATATATATATATATGATGCTTTTCTAATGCAGCAAATCCATAACAACATGTAGCCTCCATAGTTTCATTTCTTTTGAGTGATAGGCTAATTAAATTCGCTCGTTCCAAAAATAAA
>Ga0209611_10006475_pt1 | contig 19170 bp, 8 predicted proteins | sample S1TSphgellanicum_3_FD_187693 | JGI IMG/M metagenome (GOLD analysis project Ga0209611, IMG submission 187693) | Host-associated microbial communities from peat moss isolated from Minnesota, USA - S1T2_Fc - Sphagnum magellanicum MG (SPAdes) (version 2) | ecosystem: Host-associated > Plants > Peat... | reverse complement strand
AATATGTTTTTTTTTTTTTTTACAATCAAATTTGGAGAAATACGAATTTTTGAATGTGCATAGATTTTGCCAAATTTGGTGCTTTGTTTTGAAAATTTGTTATAATTTCAAATCATACCAAAACATGTTGACACTTTCAAGTTTATTTTTTTATGTTAGAAGTTACAAGTTTTTTTTAAACAACCTATACATTGCATCACATTTCCATGTTGAAAAGGACTCATGAACTTTTTTTAAATTAATTTTTTTGATAAACACAAAATCGAAAAAATATGAAATTTGAGTGTTTTAATAGATGTGTCTAATAATATCCTATTATAATATAAAATTGAAGATGAAACAAAGTATATTATGAAAATTAAAGGGCCTTTTATGAAAGTAATGTCATTGAATGATGTTTTTAAACATCCTTTATTCAAACCAAACTTTAATATTGGAATTTTGTTTGATTCATTTTAGATTTTTCGATATCCATATTGTTCAATAAGCACAACTTTCCATAATATGCATGCCATTAAAATGGCACCACATAAACAAATGTAACAAAAATTGCAAAAACAAATTGACTTTTTGACATCAATTTTGGTTCGTTTGAACTCATCCACATCTACATATAGGTTAGGTTTTTAGCCTTTATACCACGTGTGTACATGGCATGGGTGGTGAACATATTTATTTCATATTTAATGAATTATATCCAATGACCATATGGATTTCATCAAGCACTGATGACCTCCATGATTTTATAGTCACAAAAATCATAGTCACATATTGTCTTGCAACTAAGCCACTCTAGCAATTAAGTATTCCAAGCAACATGTCCTATTCAACTACATAGTCATTTAGTCATGGATGTCTTCCATGACTAACAACTTAATCATAAATCAAGTTGCAAAAGATGATTTTTCTTGTAGTAAATCTTTGTTGGTGAAGAGTTTCATCCTCAAACCTTTTTTGCATGAAGTTTTTAGAAAGCATTGTATATGAATACATGATACATCATCATTTTATATTGAGATAAACATCTTGAATATTTATAATTATGAAATATATATTTTATTGACCAAATTTTCGTTCTTTGATTTTAAAAGACAATTTGCAAGTGGAAAGGTTCCACATTTATATTTTAAAATATAAATAAGGTTCATTACCCTTTGCAAGTGACTTAAAGGTATTTGAATTCTATGTATATTATAAATTGCAAATAATGATAGGTACATTTTTTTCTTGAAATTGGAAAAAAATTACAAAGCTTTTTACTTTTTTTCATTGCACACATGTTGATGTTATGAATTAATGAAAGCAAAATTGGATGTTATCTGACATTGATGATTATGAAACCAAGAATTGGAACCGACCCAAACTTGAAAATGGATCTAGAATGAAAGCCACAACTGTCCCTAATTAAAAAGAACTGGAATTGAATCATATACTAGTAATATAAAAAGACCAAAAACTGAGTCCCATATTTTAAAAATTGAACAGGAACCCACAACTTATTATGTTGATGTTATGAATGAATGAAACAAAACTGAAAATTATCCAACATCGATGGCTATGAAACTGAGAATTGGAACCGACCCAAACTTGAAACTTGTGGATCTAGAATGAAAACCACAACTATCCCTAATTTAAAGATCGGAACTGGAATTGAGTCATATACTAGTAAGATAAAAAGACCAAAAACTGGGTCCCAAATCATACATAAATGCCAAATGTAATTGGAACCAACCCAAACTTGAAACTTGTGAATCTAGAATTGAAACCACAAGTATCCATAATTAAAAAATCAAAACCAAAATTAAGTCATGTACATTAGTAAGATAAAAAGAATGAAAATTGGGTCCCAAATCATACATAAATGCCAAATGTAATTGGAACTGACCCAAACTTGAAACTTGTGAATCTAGAATCAAAACCACAAGTATTCCTAATTAAAAAATCAAAACCGGAACTGAGTTATACACTAATAAGATAAAAAGACCGAAAACTAGGTCCCATATTTAAAAAATTGAACAAGAATCCACAACCTATTATGTAAGCACTAAAGTATCTTGAATTTACTACAATTTATAATTGTTTTTAAATAAAATGTTATTGCCTAACACAGCAAGGTCAATTGAAATAAATAATGTAATTTTTTCCCTGCTTAAAAAAAAAGTTGATGGCTCCTTCCAACCATAAAAACTCTTCACCACAGCTATTTGTTGTCTTTTTAGAAAAGATTAACGTTGTTGATCACAATCCACCCAGGTGGTATATTAGCATTTGATGCCTTTCAACTATAATTAACCAATTTAGTGGACTGTGTTTTCTGACTACAAACCAGATAGTAGAATCACACTATTGTGATTCCACCAATTTTATTCTTTCATTAAATACTTATTTTCTTTCACAGCCAAGCACCTTGCAAAGGTGATGCACACACCTAATTTTTTTGGCATCAAGACGGAGAAAGAAGTTTTCCACATTTATTCTTTAATAAATAGGGTTCATTACCGTTTGCAAATGATTTTAGAATGTTCAAAAGTATAGAAATTTGATTCTTTAGTAAAAATACCAACAAATAAAAAATATTTTTAACTTATGAAAAATTATAATCACATATCTATTTTTATTCTCCTTCAACTTTGCAAATTAAAAGAATTAAATACTGTTGCTTGAAATGTGAACAAAATCTGAAATCTGAATTATTTTCATACTTTGTTATTTTTCTTATATTTTCAATGATGAAAGTTCCATGCATGGGATTCGATAATTTAAATTCAAGGCAGTTGTAGTTTATAAAATAGTTCACATATCTTCAGGGATATTTGCGCTTTCTTGACATCTGCCAATAAATCTTTCATGTAGTGTCCAAGCTTTGGCTGGAGTCTCCTAGGACAGACATGGAGAAACTTGTGTTGGAGTCTCTATTTGAAATCCCAAAGTGAAATCTACAATTTGAGTTGATGTTGTTTTTATCAACATAATAGAAAGATACAATATTAATTGATATTTTATATGTTCATTTCAACACCTCAACTAGCATTTGAAATAAGAATTGACGAGTGGCTGCATGTGGAGCTGGCATTGTTGGCCACCCAGACAGGCTGCCTCCACAAGTTTATTATTATTTTAAAGGTTTTTTTCCCCTTTCTTGATCCTCTTTTTCTCTTTGGTGGATTTTTTTTTCTTTTTTCATAATAGTGGGGGAGAGAGATGTTGAAATGAATACTTTTATATTGGGGACTCTTCAAAGTTTGTAAACTTTTTTGTGATTGGGCCAATCAATGAGGCTCATTGCAAAAATGGTAATTAATTAAATTTAAAAAATCTGAACTCGGTCCCCAACTAATTAATAGGAAGCACAAATATACTATAGTCACTAAACATTGCAATGTGTAACAATTATTCACAGACAAGGTTATCACTAGAGATGACTTTTGAAGCTTAGAGGACTTTGTCATAGTTGATTTGACCCATCTGGATGTGATATAGTGTGCATCATCCACAAGAATGCATACAGTGACATTTGTCCATTTGGAGAACACATTTGTATTGAGAAACCATTTCATTCTATTTGTCATAGAAATTTATGGTTGTTTTCATTCTCATTTTGACTCATTGTTGATTTTTTGTGCTCAGGTCACTATAACCCGACATCAGCAAAAAATAAAATAAAATTTTACAATGTTTATTTCTTATTATAGACTATGTGTCCACAGCCTTCCAATGTGGGAAGGCCATTGCAATTTTTCAGCATATTGTTGTACTTGAGAAACATTCGTCATCTCTTCCACACATTACAATCAGTGCACCTTTGTTGATAGGCAATTTGTGATAGACAATGCCTTTTTAGTTTAGAATTTTAAATTTTATTATTGTATCAATGGTGTATTGATTGTCAAGTTCTTTCGCGACATGTGTTCTTGTGCTTTTATTTGCCTTGTACTTTTTGTTGATGGGTTCTCATCCTTGCCTTTTTTCTATAAATAAAATTATGTGCAGGGTTTTCTCTTGCACATTACTTTTTGTACACTTTGTTTTAAGTTTGTGAAGTAGGTGGACTTAGGATCCTCCACAAGCAGACTTAGCCAACGTGGTCAAAGAGAAAAGTAGATTTTTTTTGCATTACCTGTAATTACACAACCTGTAGGAAAGGTGATTGGTGGAGATAACCAGGGGCTGCATCTGTGACTATAGAACCAGAAGAAAGGCGATGAGGTGTTTGCTTAGTTGGAAACCAAGTGGAGGAAACAATTTGCAGGCAAAACTCCCTGTAAATCCAGGGTCAATCACAAGTGGAGCTTGGGGATGCTTCTTACACCTACTCCTTAGGTGTGAGAGCGAGTTTATATATCCAGAGTGAAAGGGATCTTACACCTACATGTAAGGTACCACCCTAATGTGCTTCACAGGTTTGAGCTCCTTTGTGAATAATGGTAGAGCCCAAGTTCACAAGGGTGAAAACTTTTGGGGCCTCCAAGGCCAATGCCTTACTCAGCACAAACAATTTTCTGAAAAGAATCTCACCATGTGTGAGAGTGAAAAGGTGGTTACTTGTAACCCCAGGCTTGGGAGTGAGTTACACATCCTAAACCCTAAACCTACACCCACCTACTTCACATGCATAAACTAAATACACACATTAAAATAACAAATGATTTTTTTTCAAAATTGTTTTATGGTAAGACTTGTGTAAGAGTTGTCTCACTCTGAAGGAGTAGTTGAATCTCTCTCCGCTTTTCTAGGAGGGATGTTCGCAGATGTAAGGTACCCTCCAAATGCACTTAGGAGATCTCTTAGTTGAATTTTCCAGATATATTTTGCTTACTGAAGTGAAACAAGTTGGGTGACCAGGAACCCCTCATGTATGTCAGACAGAGCCTGTAAACACATTTCTTAGGGAGGTGTAATGCAGATAGAAATCTCGTTAGGTAGGGTCTTGGGGGCCTCAGAAGTCAGTTGTGCGGACCAACAAATGTGCATGTACTCTTGCTCAAATCTGATTGATGCCAACGACCCAATCTAGAGTAACCATATTTCAATATAGGATTTTGTTCAGGGATGCAGAAATACCAAGAATAGAAAGCCTGAGCTGAACTGGTTCCTTTTGAAAGATTGCCATGAACCAACATCTTGGTGAAGCTTCATACTAAGTACATATAAGAATCTTTAAGCAGCATTGCTGAGGATCTTAAAGATACTGAAAGATCAAGAAGATTTGAGATTTGATATATTACTTGCCCCATTACAATGTTCCCTGTAACAAAAGATATCCATGTATGTCAAATGATTTCATTGGATTTTGAGTAAATTCGTTATTCACAGCGGATGGGACCTAGTGGGAACACAATAAATTCACTTGTAAAAGACTAGTGAACTGCACCCACATTTTGTAGACATCAGAAACAAACAAACATGTCGCCCCATTTCTATCAACATATTACAAGACCACCTATTGGCCATAATAATGGGTCGGGCTTTACATCAAAGCATAATGCTCACCTCTGCTGCTACCATTACTTTTTTCCCCTTTTATACCCAGTGGGCATCTGGCGGGTATTATGAGGAAAAAAGGAACTTGTGAGGGCACCATGTAAAGCCCCCTCAGGGGCAGGCTTTACTGGAACAGGTGCACCCTTGGCTCTGCCTTGGGACCCTTATTCCTACAAAGCCTATCCCCCCCCCAGGGCTTTACTCTAAATGTAAACTGTGTTGGGGTCCTTATTCCAGCCCCTATTTGAGGCTTTCTCGTATCTGGGACAGGCAGCCATCTGCATGCTTCACTCTCCCAAGTTCATTGAAGGAACTGGCCCTAACACAACAGCCTATTCTGACACAATATTAGACAAATGTACTTGAAGAAATATTGTACATTGCAAATACATGTATTTTCTCTTTCTCTAAATTGAACCCATTAATCCCAGGGACTATATTAAAGGTGCCTTCACACTTGGTGTTAGGAACTTTAGTGTTGAGTCCCCTAACACCATGCTAGTCATTTAGGACTTACACTTACTTACCATAAACATTTTATGTTAAGCTAACATTCACTTAAAATTGAGCTATTGCCCATTTAAAATTGGGTGCCACCTAGGATGCCACCTAGATTTTCATTTAACACTGACTTAACTTCAAGTGTGAATGCACCATAAGTGTACAAATGCCATGTGTTTTATATCTGGCATTTGAAGATATACTTTGGGCCAAGGAGTCTAATCAATGGTGGGCTGTATAAGATTCTGTTGCTCAGCACTCACCAGTGCACCATCCATTGGAAACCCATTATGACTCAGCTCCTGATGAAGAGCCTATCCTTTAAACCTTCTACTTCCACCTCACACTACCTAGTTAACTACTTGTGTAAGTAGGTAAGTACCATAGGCAAGTAGGTAGGAAATATAAGTGGTTACAATCTAGGTGGGTAAGTAGGTAAGGCACTTGGTGGCTACTAGTTAAGTAGATGGATACATGTGGATGGTTGACTCATAACAAAACAACATAGTTGTCTAATGGACAGGAATGCAATTTTTTTAAAAACGTTTTCTGTCCACACCTCATCCATCCTGCAGGGTGTGAAAGAACATCCTCCCCAATATCCGCCGAGAACTAAACCTCAACCGACTTGTGAGATCTCTTGAAGAGAGAAGCTGCTGGCAAGGAACCAGCCTCCCCAATGTTTGAACAAGTACAGAACCCAAAGTAGGTTAAATTTCTTTACTCCCAGTTCCGGTTCTCTAGTAAGGTTTAGGGTCTGGCTCTCCTCAAGTAAGGTCTAGGGTCCCCCACTCCTGAAGTCACATTTGAACTCATGACCCTTCCCAAATAAATGGAAGGTGTCAAATGTCAACCCCTAAACCATAAATGAGTTTGTGAGAAAAGTGTGAATATTTTTGTTTCAACTTTACACTATCAAAAATATTTCCATCTTTGATAATGTAAAAGTGAAAAGTAAAAAATAAAGAAATCACATACTTGATTTACATGGGAATCCATGGCTTAGTGGTTGGTAATTCATCTTTCTTAGTATATGTCTTGGATTCAAATTCACCTTTTAGGAAGGAGATGCACCACTTGACCCCTACCCTTGAAGATTACTTTTGATGCATGATTGTTATCAAAATGTGAGAATTGACTAAGTGAGAACCACTTAAACTATTTTCTTGTCAAATTTGATACCCTAGCTCATTATTCAAAATGTGAAAATTTTCCAAGAATCAAACAAATTCCTAGTTTTGATCTAAAGAACTGAAACCAGCAATTTAAACAAAATATGAGAACCACCTTACATTGGTAAAATGACCTATACACTAGTTTTTTATAAATGAGTTTGAAAAAGTGCTAAGGTGGTGACAATCCCTAAAAAGATTTAGCCAAATTTGATTACAACCCAAAACACCAAGTTGAAACCTTGCCATAACCTAGTAATGAATTTGTTTTGCGAATCCTTCCATATTAATGATAATCTATTATAAATTAACATATATGTTTGGCGATGGGGGAGGAGGAAAAGGGGAAAATCTAACAACATGCAAGTCAAATTTTTGAAAGAAATTCAAATTTTGGCAAAATTTTGATGTTTAAAAAGGCTACTATACATTATCTTATATATTAAAGCAACAATGGTGTCTATCTGTGTGGGCAGTGCCTAGAAAATTCTTCCAGGGCGGCCATGGCAGACACCCGCCCACAGCAAGTCATTTTCAGTTACGCCTGGAAAAGTAACAGTGGTGGTGTCTGTCTGTGTGGGCAGTGCCTAGAAGATTCTTCCAGTCACTGCCCATTCCCTGTGGAACTTCCCCATATGTAACTTCCCCATATGTAACTGACTCCAGAGAAAAAAGAAATCAGAGGCAGTCTGATTTTTTGAGGCAAAAGATTTGGTAGACTAGAAAAAATATATTTAGGCCTTGGACAACCTATAATTTTTTATTTTTTTAAATTTTTTTTTGTGGTATTGACCAAGACTACCTTTTTTTTCTTTTAGCTATTGTCCATCCCAATTAAGGGGACGGATGAAATGTCCGTCCGGCTTGATGACGGGACGAATTTAGGGGAAGACCAGAAAAAAAATATTTAGGCCTTGGACAACCCAGATTCAATTTTTTTTTTTTTTTGGTATTGACCAAGAGTACCTTTTTTTTCTTTTAGCTACTGTTCGTCCCAATTAAGGGGATGGATGAAATGTCCGTTCGGCTTGATGACGAGACAGATTTTGGGGAAGCTTTTTTTCTTTTAGTTACTGTCCGTCCCGATTAAGGGGATGGATGAAATGTCCGTTTGGCTGGATGATCACAAAATAATAATAAAAATAAAAAAACACATAAAAATTAAAAAATAAAAAAGTTAAAAGTTTCCGGGGGACTTCACAGTGGCTGAAGGTCACGGGCACCCACTAGTGTTAATATAATGTTACAACTCCCCCTTCCCCACCAAGAAACATGAAAAATAAACTATAAAATGTGAAACTGTTTAAATCTCACCACTTCAACCAATCATCATCATTGGCTAATAAAAACAAATCAATTTCTTTTGTTGGTCCTCTCCATAGTCATAACATCCTATGCATAACTTATTTGTTGGCACGAAGAGAGTTTTACATTTTTTGATTGCCATATGTGATAGAGATGCTCTTAGAAACCTGATGGCAAGAACATATTTAGAGTCACAAGTGTTTAGAGCATTGTCAATTCTTTTTGCCAATACTTTTTGTGGTAACAATATTTTTCACAAATTTGTGGACACAAAGAGGGTTTTATAATTTTTGATTTTTGATTTTAACAAAAGATGAATATACATGCATTTTCTTCCGTATGTGATGGAGATGCTTTTAGAAAGTTAAAAACAACTTCAAGGAAAACTAAAAGAGATATTCATTAGTCTTTTTTTTCTTAGCACATTTTCACCAATTTTCATCTTGGCTCTACTTTCAACAACATGGCAATGGGAGAAGGCAATTTCAAATGAAGAATTCACCAATTTTAAATACAATTTCTTTTTGTCTTGCCAAAGTGGCTCTCTAGTAATGCCACATAATGTCATTTCATGCAAGAAACAAACCCAATCAAGGGCCATAAAAGGAATTAGGGTTTGAAGGTGTAGCCAATTGCTTTGACACAAAAGGTCTTGATAGCTAAAAGACATCCCTATGTTTTTCAAATTTTCATCAATATCAATGGCTTCCTCTCTACCACTCTCTCTACTATTTGCCAATATAATTTAGAAGATTTTGCCATAATTTAGTAATGTTATATTAGTATGGTAGTTGAAACTTGAATGTGAATCTTCAATCTATATCTTGGTGGATATTACTATGGGCAATTGACATTGGACATCATTGAAGAGTTAAAGCAACAAGTTCAAGAATCAAAGCTTGAGCTAGCTAAAACAAGGTGGGAATGGAATCTAGTTTTTCAAGTTCAACAATGTTGTTGCAAATGGTGACATGGATATTTAAATGCAACTCCAATTCTTCATTTCTCAATGTGGGTGTTTCTCTCAATTCATTTTGTGATGTTTCATGAATGATGTCTTTAAAAGAAGTTTGCATCTTTGAAACAATTTTGAGAAAAAAATATATGTTTGAAATTTGTTTGAAAGAAATTGTGACAAAATTCTACTAGATTTTCCTTTGTTAATTTCGGGTTCAAGTGTTTTTTGTATAGGCAAAGTTCTAGATCTAATGTTGCCTTTAGAATAACAACTCAATTCCTACCTCAAATCCACAACCTAAAATAGTCATTGATGAAGCTTCACAATTCACATGTCCAAACAAGGTTGTTGAAATAAAATCTTACAAATGCAAAACTACATATGAATTACATAAAAAGTTTCAAGATGAAATGGCATGCAAACTACCATAGGTAGAACTTATAATTGATAAAATTGAAAAGATTCACCAAGTTTATTATAATGTGTGCATTAAGATTAAGAGCAAAAAAAAACTTTTGGTTCCAAAAATTGACTTTTTGTGGAAGCATGTAAGGAAAAGGAAAGCTAGGGTAGGAGGGCATGGGCTTGCTATGGGTAAATTTTATTTTGTTAGGGTGAAAGCATGGTAAATATACAATTCAATTACCTTGGCAGTTTATTCGTCAAGCTAACAAGAAATAGGACCAAAACCCATCATCAAATTATTATACATTCAATCCTTTTACTTAAATGATTAAAAAAAAACCTTCTTCATTATTATGAATTAAACTTTAAATTTTACATTGTAAAAGTAGGTTTCAAATAAACTTTTTTGAATGTAAGTAGCTTTTGAAGTCTAGTTTTTACAATGCAACATTTGTTTCAAGTATGTGTCAAATACATTTTACCAAAGAGAAAGTAAAATTTATTTATTTCCTTCCTTTGAATATACAATGATTTTTATGTTATAACTTCACAAAATTTTATTCATTAAGTTTTATAATGAAAAAGTACTTTTGAACAACATATTGACTAGTCAAATTCAAAAGTACTTGTTCCCTACTTTTATTATTCAAAAAAATTTCAAAGTTTGTATTCAATTTAATATAAACCCAATGGAAAACACCATGGTTTCAAAATGAAATTTAAATAAAATTTGAATATACTTTTTTGTGTTTTTGTCAAAAACTATCTCATTTTTAACTCCATTTTAAATCAAAGACATTTAATTATATACTTTAGCATGCTTTCACCTGTCACTAATATTACACATCAACATAATGAAAGGTTGTATGTTGTTGTTATTTGAAATATAATTCTAAATTAGGTCATGCATGCCATAACAACAAAGAGGAAAAAAACTTGTGCAATTTGTTTAAAAAGTTCATCTTTTGAACCAAAGTAGACCGTTGACGAACTATGAAAAATTCTAGAGTTTATACAAGTTTTTTAAAATCCCACAAAACCCAATCAAACACTAAAGTTATTCAATATGCTAACAAATGGCTAATAACATGCACAAAATAAATGTGTTCCAAGTAAGCAAAGATGTTTCCAAGGAATCATAATTCACATCAATTGTCGCAACCCTAGCTTTGGGCTTGTGACCAAGGCAAAGGGGGTTGCAAGGTTATGGGCCAAGAAAGAGGAAGCCCGGGAGTCAAAGTAAAGGCATTGCAAGGGTGCGGGCCAAGAGGAAGCCGGGGAGTCACATCACATACTCCCGGGAGTGTAAGAAGTGTGAGGGAGTGTGAGGGAGTGAACACTCACACTCCCAAGGCAACTCCCACTTTGGGAGATGGAGTCCCGGTGGACTCCCGAAACTTCAGAGAGCGATTGCAGGGGTCAAACCTCAATGTCTTATGGCGTTCTTTATATCATTGGAAATCTCTTGGAGCGTAGATGTCTAAAATGGGCTCGCATTGCTCATTTGGACATCTGAAACACAAGTTATGACCAAAAGAAAGGTCGGGAGTCGAATTGCCAATTTGACTTCCGATCACAAAAAGTCAAGAATCGACCCGATTTACTTAGCTGCAGGGGGCGTGTCACATATAGTTGGAAAGCGCTTGACGAGAGCTACAACTTTGCTTTAGACTGCACCTCAATCGGAGGTCTATTCGCAAAGTTATGGGGCTCCAAAGTCACAGGAGTCCCATTTGGCGCGATTTCGGGACTCCCACTCGGGAGTCCCGGGAAAAAGAGCCATTTAGATGTAGCCTCCGTGGAAAGCTGCAGAGTATACTATAAGGGGGAAGGTGGTGGCTTCCCCCAAGTCCGGGCTGTGATGAGTCTTGTGTGTCCGTGTTGCCCATGGCTCGTCCTAGCACCAAGGGTGCTCCAATTATGCACTAACCACTTTGTGTGGGTTGTGTGCAAGCCCGTGTGAGTGAGTGAAGCTTGTCAACTCTTCCTAGTCCCATCCCGGAGCTCCAACACGCCCCTCTACCCCTCAAAGTGTTGTGAGCTAGGGAGCGTGCTCTGACTCCTCTCTCTTCCGCTGCTTTCTATTTGGACCCACATTTGGGTCCTTCAAGGAGTTGGGAGTGTGTCATTTTCCATTAATGAAATTAATAATATTGATAATCAAAATTCACTATTTATTCATGGCTATGTTTTGCAAGGATGGAAACAAATTTTCATTATATTGACCTTAGACAAGAAATGCAAGCCATCTCCCATAGTTGATTTGGGGAATTTAATCAAGAATGGTGGACTAACTAAAGCTAAAATTGCAAGGAGACTAATTTGTTTGGGAATTGATAGTGTTATGGTATTCCAAGGCTTGAAGCCAAGTGCAATAATGTTAATGAGAGCTCAACATGTCCCATTCTTCATCAATGTGCATTACATGGCACATAAAACAAACTTGATTGTTTAGGTATTGTCCCACTTATCAATTGTTTCAAAGTTGAAGGATCTCTTTACCAAGTTGTATGGGTATTTTTCAAGATCTCACAAGTGTGCCCTTGAATTCTCTAATCTTGTTAATATCATGGAACTAAAAAGGTTTAAAATATTTTAAAATGTGAAAACTCATTTGATTAGCATTTGGAACCTTTGAAAAAAATCCAATCAAAGTTTAAAACCCTTCTTGTCAAGATGGCCATGGATGCTCCATCTACAATAGTAGCTTAATCAAAATGTGATGTTCTTTGTGATGTTGAAAATATTCGGGGCTTCCTATGTTTGTTACCCTTGTTGGATGTGTGCACAATTTAATCAAATTTGGATAGTCCGGAGATGTTTTCATTTGTGATTATGTTGTTGTTGTCCAAAGTTTTCAAGCAAATTTGTATTATATGTATATTAAGTTTGATATTATTTACAACCAAAGTTCTTCCCTAATTTCAATGACGTTGTTGAGAACATTTCTAGTAGAATATATTAGAATTAGATCATACATTTGAACTTTAGGAATGAAATCTTGTCTTTTCATATCAATGGTCAATCCTATGTGGTTCATGGGTATGTGCAACAACCAAAGGACAAGGACCTTTGAGAATACTAGACTTTGCATACTAGGTTAAGGAGATTGAACACCTATGTGCAAATGATTTCATCAACGAATTGCATAAATGATTTCTAAATAATGAGGTTATGAATGCACTTGGTATTGTGTACCCACAATATTGGTTGCAAGCCACATGTAAGATGATGTTCCTTCTCCATCTGGCTACATTGAAACAAACATATTGTGTGAAGAGACAAATTGGATCAAACATCTTAGTCATGGAACTTATTGATGAACATATGTTGGATAAATTGTTTGTTTAAGCTGACCATAAAAACCAATGCAAAAACAACAATGGATGCACCATTTGATCAAAATCCCTTAACCAAGTTGTGGATGAGATTGTCATCCAATGAAATTTTGTTAAATGATTGAATGAATTCTTAAAGTTGACTAAAACTAATTGTGGTTCAAATGCTTGGATTATTGGAAAATGAAAAGTGTTTTAGCACTCTTAACTTCATGAAAACAAAGTTGAAAAACCAGTTGGGAGAACACTTGAATAATGTGGTCCATATGTATTTTCAAAAGTTTTATATAAAGGAGACCTTTCCTTTCCAAAAAAAAACCACAAATTGGAGAGAGTCCAAGCCAAGGGCTACAAATGTTCTTATAGCCTAGTTTAGGCAAGTTACAAAGTGAATCTTTTTTTTGAATTAATAATATAGTAACATCCCATTTGTTATGAAGGACCAAGTTAGTTAAAAGTTCCTTACTAATATTCTCAATTGATGATGTGCTTGTTTATGTATTATGCTTTGATGGTAGACTAATTTGTCAATTGTAGTGTGGCCCATTCATGCTAATACAAGGATGTCAATTTTTTGTATTGTGTTCTAAATTTCTCTAATTTTATGATATTGGCAAGTCTAATTTTAAAGGCATTTTGTCCTTGATAAAGAATTACAATAATTTTCCTTTTGTTTGCATTTTGTCTTTTGTCTTCGGTCAATGGCTCTTTACTACAATGGGCCAAATCCATTGGATTGAAGTTGAACCCCAAAAGATAAGTCCATTGATCTGCTCATGTTATCCACATGTAAATTCAGTTATGATAGTCAAATTTCAGATTGACCTTGAAGTGAAGCATCACAACCTCCATATATCCTTTTTCAAGGGTCATCAAATTATGCGAATTGAAAAGGTTGATGATCCTGTGGGTTTGCAATGTGCTCAGGACTCAGGAAAATAACCTCCGGTTATGGGTCTTTGAGAACTGCCAGTTATCAGTTTCCATTTTTGGTAACTGCCCAACACTGGTGTATTCATTCCCTGTGCAACTTCTTAGATGTGTGTAGCTAAACTCCAGCTTTCCTTCTAATCAAGAGTTCAAGTTTGCGCACATACATATATATAGAGAACACCATTTTCCTAACATATAGAAAAACACTCCAAAAAAAAGAAAAACCTCAATAGTAGGTACCTCCTTGAATATAAACAACAAACATACAAAGAATATTGGGTGAGGGTTATTACGAATGTAAAATCTTGAACACAAGATAGAACAAGGGGTGTGTCACATTGTGGCCTTGCCATTTACAATAAAAAGTATCTTAAGGCAAAAGAAGAGTTATGGAAACTCAAATATTTCACCATGCAAAAGTATAATCTTTAAGAAACCTCTAAAAGAAACCAAAATCCTTCAAGATATGATAACTTTATAATTAATCTCAAGTTTCAACACAAGCCAAAATATCATCTTTCAAAAATCCTCATATAAAAATAACCTATTACCTAAGGGCCAAAATCCTTTAAGCTACTGCACTCTGTAATGAATCTACACACAATATCCTTGCTTTGGTAGGGCAACAACAAAACATTATGTGTTTGTGCCATGTGGTGATTTTTATTCCCATAATCATCATTTTAACATTGGCCATTCTTCAAGTTGATCGTTGTGCTCTATATCAATTTAAAGTGTCTCCTTTAAATTACTAAATACAAAAGCTAGATATGTTGTCATTTTATTTGTATTGGTAATCCATCTCATCATTTGCTACGAATGTAATCAAACATGCTCCAATTCCTCTTGCATGCATAGGGCTTTTTGAAAGGCAAACTTGTTTATTTACAAGCTTTTCACAGCAGATTTTTGCAATTTAAGAACATGAGATTCTCAGCAGCTCCACCAACATATGTTGGAATCTCTTTGGCAAGAAGAAACATAACATGATTTGCAAATTAGTGATTTATTTTTCAATTTTCTGATGTTGAATGATTGGCTAACATCCCAAGTTGGATTTAGTCCAAAAAAGACTTTGTAGAGCTGATAACCCCAAAATGTTTTTTTTCATTTTGGCATAATTTCACACCCAAAAAAAATCACTATTACAAATAGCTATTACATAGCCAATTGTTTTCCAATGATGGCATGCTCTTCAATATAGGTAGGGAAATTTCATTCCCAATTATTTGAAATCCCTCCATCACTTCCATGTCCCTCATTGACTTAGGATCAATGCAATGCCATCACAATGTATTGAGCTACATTTGAAAAATCATCTGTCTTACATAATCTCATTATTTCTTTTTCTTAGTTTAATGATTGACCATTCATCCCATCTATTTTTTCTATCACTTTTCAATCCATACATTCATAAAATCTGCTAACCATATTTCTTTATAAGTTTTTGTTTTGATTTAAATGAATTTTCAATAAAACAATTGTTCAATATTCAATAACTTCTCCACCATAGGTCAAAAATTATGAAACTAACTCAATGCACCCTTACTCATCCAGGGTTTCCATCCGTACCAAGAGCACGGCAAGAGGTGCCATGGTTTGGGAGATCTCAACGTAATGAACAAACCACTTTCCTTCATAACTATCATTTGTTCTACTGTAACATCCACTTCCATAAGTCTCTACCATGTTTACATGTACTAACACTAGTGGGTGCCCGTGACCTTCGGCCACTGTGAAGTCCCCCGGTTTCTTTAAACTTGGTTCGCGTTTTAGTTTTTTTTAGAAACTTTTAACTTTTTTATTTATATTTATTTTTATGTGTTTTCTATTTTTATTATTATTTTGTGATCATCCAGCCGGACGGACATTTCATCCATCCCCTTAATCGAGACAGACAATAGCTAAAAGAAAAAAAGCTTCCCCAAAATCCGTCCCGTCATCAAGCCGGACGGACATTTCATCCATCCCCTTAATTAGGACGGACAATAGCTAAAAGAAAAAAAAGGTAGTCTTGGTCAATACAAAAAAAAAAAAAAAAAAAAAATTGATTTTGGGCTGTCCAAGGCCTAAATATTTTTTTTTTGGACTTCCCCTAAATCCGTCGCGTCATCAAGCCGGACGGACATTTCATCCGTCCCCTTAATCGGGATGGACAGTAGCTAAAAGAAAAAAAAGGTAGTCTTGGTCAATACAAAAAAAAAGAAAAAAAGATTCTGGGTTGTCCAAGGCCTAAATATTTTTTTCTGGTCTACCAAATCTTTTGCCTCAGAAAATCTGACTACCCCTGATTTTTTTTTTCTCTGGAGTCAGTTACATCTGGGGAATTACATCTAGGGAAGTTCCATAGGGAACGGGCAGTGAGTGGAAGAATCTTCCAGGCACTGCCCACATAGACAGACACCATCACTGTTGCTTTTCCAGGCGTAACTGAAAATGACTTGATGTGGGCAGGTGTCTGCCCTGGCCGCCCTGCCCTGCCCCTGCCCTGCCCTGTTTATCACCACATACAGACAAATAGACACCACGTTTGCTTTAATATACGAGTGAGGGCAACCCGTGGTTACGCCACTCTAGCCACCCGTGGCACCTCACCCGGCCCCCCGTAGCGGCTGCCCTGGCCTGTTTTTTAAAAGAACAAGAAGCAGGCGGCTCTTAGGGTCTAAAATATTTAATTTTTAAAATTAATTTAAAAAAAACAAATTCAGTGTTGGTGAGTAAAAGAGTGCATCCTCGTTTCAGGACCCTAACGACGAGTTTTCTTTTTGAGGACCTCGTTTCAGGTCCCTAACGACAGGTTTTCTTTTTGGAAACCTCTTTTCAGGTCTGTCTCGAGGTCTGGACCGGGTACTGAGAATCTCGATTCAAGTCCTTTATTGAGGATTCTGGCCACCTCGGTTCAGGTCCTCGAAGCTGTCAGTTGGGTAATAACTGTCACACAGATCGAAATTCCCAAATCAAGAAATTCCTCAACTTACCCGGCCCCCTCCCCCCCCCTTTCTACAAAGCACACGACAAGGAACGAGCAATGACTGGAATAATTTTCCAGGCACTGCCTGGACAAACAGACAGACAGACACTATAGCTTTAATATATAAGATAGGATGTCATGTAACTTTAAACACCTTTATTAGAAAAACATGTAAATATTATTAGGCATTTTTATGATAATTTATAATGTTATATTATCTTTGCCTTTGTAATTTTTTTGAAATTTATCAATCTAACTTCCCAATATTTTCAAAAAAAAATCTTACTCATGGGCAACAAACCAAACAATGTGGGGTATCTTTCTTCCATCAAATGCATAGGCCTCTTACAAGATAATGCATTATTTATCACTATGTGCATTATATTTACAAGATCAACATTTTCAATTGAAATAACATGTAAGCACCAAAATGTGCATTCTATATATTTTTTAAAATGATTTGTGCTCAATTGCCTTTAACCTATTTTTTTTCTTTTCCTAGCCACCTCATTCCTTTCCCCTACCCACATACATGGATATTGGGGAAAAAATTAACATATGCCTTTTCATGTCCACTAGATTTATTTATTTATCTATTTATTTGACATTCCTATAAATAACTTTTAAAAACAACTCACCTTTAATAAAAAAAATACTCAAACAGAAATTAGGTATATCATTTGAGCTCAACCATTGGTTATATATGTAAATTGCACACCTAGTTTCTACCCAATGACTTTTCACAACTTTTAATTTCTGAAGCAATTCAATTAAAATTACAACTCTAACTGAAAGGTACCCAATATTAGATACCCAATAATAATAATAATAATAAGTCTTGAAATTTAAAAAAAGAATTAGAAAACACAACAATGAAAAGAATTAGGACATTAAGCAAGAAATGAAACATTGAAAAGCAAGAGCCCAACCAGGAGGTAAATTTTTCATCATTGAGCAACTAGCTATTCAAGGGGACAACAAAGATATTTGGATAGGTACCCTTAAACCTTCATAGTAGACCTAACCATTGCCAATCCAAATGTTGGAGTTTACACAAACTATCAATGACCCAAGTTAATCTAACCACTCAAACCCAGAAATGTGCATTCAAAAGTACTTCATATTGTACTTTAAGTTAGACTAGCTTGTAATAGCAACTAAACAAGACAAAACTCAAAGCAAAGAAATATGCACTCATAAACTACTCCACTGTCCAACATCCACTCTGAAAAAGTTGAAGCAACTTCAATAAGACACCTCTTGCTTCACATTGTTACACAAACAAATTCATCAAATAAATTTGACCAATTAATTTGACCATTTCATTGAAGTAAGATGCCACTTCAATAGAGACTCCTCTTGCTACATATTGCCCCAAGTTCCATTCCTATATAAATAGTGTGACCCTCACTTTGTCCCATATGACTTGCCCTGAGCTTTACTCTTGCAAGCTTCATAATTAATCACAAGGAGGAGAATACAATATATCTATGGAGACTATCCAAAACCTGTGTACATTTTTTTATCCCTTTGTACATTTTCCTAATTTGCGATGTGTCTATCAATAAAGTTTTGTAGGTACACACACACACAAAGCCTTGTAAGTCAATCAAAGATGCCCATCACAATATAAAAAATATTGAACTTTGGGGGTCCCCAAAACTAATAATATGAACCACAATAGTACTAATAATTGCCCCATGATTGATTCTTACAATCATGATAATTTTGAAAAAATGTCGATTAACACATACTTTAGTGCATGGGTCCTATATTGTGAATTGTTTTCTATGACATTCTATCCTAATGGGGAGGGGGCAATCCATTAGAAAACCATACTTTGAAAAATCACAAGTTATATATATACACAATCATTAATTCTGTTGTGCCTTCACTAAAATGGTGCAGTAAATGTTATTAGCTACTTTGTGTACATGGTCCTTTTCATCAATTAATGTGGTAAACAAGAGGTTTTTATAAACATGTTAAATTTTGTGTAAGGTAATGCCTGAGGCCATAAACATTATGAGATTGAGGGCACCCATGTGAGATTAAGCTAAGGCAAGCCCAATTGGGGTAATCCCCACAGTTGAGGGCGGTACATGA
>Ga0209611_10006474_pt1 | contig 19175 bp, 16 predicted proteins | sample S1TSphgellanicum_3_FD_187693 | JGI IMG/M metagenome (GOLD analysis project Ga0209611, IMG submission 187693) | Host-associated microbial communities from peat moss isolated from Minnesota, USA - S1T2_Fc - Sphagnum magellanicum MG (SPAdes) (version 2) | ecosystem: Host-associated > Plants > Peat... | reverse complement strand
GTTCGCCGCCGTCAGGCGCGCGGCGGCCTGCGCCGTCACCTCGTCGACGATGCGGCGCGCCTCGGCCTCGGCACCGATCTCCGGCTTCTTGCCGCCGACCTGGTGCAGCTTGGCCGAGAACTTCTGGCCCGCGTGGTCGAGATGCGCGGCGATCGTCCAGTACTCGACGGGGCGGAACGCGCGGATCTCGCGCTCGCGCTCGACCAGGAGCCGGAGCGCGACGGTCTGCACGCGACCCGCCGAGAGGCCCTTCTTGACCGTCTTCCAGAGGACGGGGCTCGCCTTGTAGCCGACGAGTCGATCGAGCACTCGGCGCGCCTGCTGCGCCTCGACCTTGCGCTCGTCGATCGCGCCCGCGTCGGCGATCGCCTTCTTGATCGCGTCCTTGGTGATCTCGTGGAAGCGCGCGCGGCGGATCGGAACGGCCGGCTGGCCGGGGATCGCGCGGCGCTTGAGCTGGCCGGCGAGATGCGCGGCGATCGCCTCGCCCTCGCGGTCCGGGTCCGTCGCGAGGAAGATCTCGCGCGACTCGGAGGCCGCGTGCTTGAGATCGGCCAGCGTCTTCTCCTTCCCCTCGATCGGCACGTAGTCGGGCTTGAACCCGTGCTCCACATCGATCCCGAGCTTCTTCTCCGGGAGATCCATGATGTGGCCGACGGTCGCCTTCACGCGATAGGCGCGTCCGAGATACTTGCCGATCGTCTTCGCCTTGGCCGGCGACTCGACGATCACGAGCGACGTCCCGCCGAGCGGCGCGGGCTCCTCGGGCTCCTCCGGCGGCGCACTGCCGGCGCCACCCTTGCGGCCCGCACGAGCTGCGGCGCCAGTCGCCAGCGCGACACGCTTGACGGCCGGGCGCTTGATCGCCTTGCCCGCCCGCTTGACGGGCACGACCGTCAGCGCGGCGGCCGCCGGCGCCTTGGCCGCCTTGATCGCGGCCTTGAGGGCGGTCGCCTTGGACGATCCCTTCGACGGCTTGGTGGCGGCCGAGGACGCAGCCTTGCGGCCGCGCGCCGGGGTCGTCACCGCCACGTCGATCTTGCTTCCGGTCCCACGCTTGGTTGCCATGTCTCTCTAATGAACGATCGTGTGGTCGGTCCCAAGCCCGCCATCATCCAGGCCCGTGCCCTCCATTAACGATCGAAGGTCGTCGAGGGCAATACGGCCGTCGATCTGCGCCAGTGCGCGATCGATGACGTGCTCGAGCTCGACAGCGTTCAAAATGCCGGCCCCACGCAGCGACAGCAGGTGTCCCCAGGCCTCCGGGGCAAACCGACCACGCTCGTGCGGACCCAAGACGCGAATTGTCATGATTCTGCCGTTCTTACACCGGTGTATATCCGACGATCACCCTGATAGTTCGGCAATGATAGTGCCGGCGGGGCCAACCTACGCCGGCCGCCCCACCGAAACAAGCTCGAGCACGGCGTTCACAACCTCTTTGGGATCAAGTAGTTCCGTATCGACCTCGCCGTCAGCCCCCGCATAGGCGGCTCGCCGCTCGGTCGCGAGTCGCCTGAGCTCGGCAAGCGGATCGGCCCCGGCCAGGAGCGGCCTGAGCGCGATCCCGGCCCCCAGCCGGACGAGCGCGACCTCGGGGCTGACCGCCAGATGCACGAGCAGGGCGTGGGGTCTCAGGAGCGCCACGGAGGGCGCCTGCGTCGCCCAGCCGCCCCCGGGCGCAATCACCGCGGGCGCGGCCCCGACGAGCGCGGCGGTCGCCTCGTGCTCGAGCCGTCGGAATCCGGCTTCCCCATCCCCGGCGAAGATCGCCGCGACCGTCCGCCCGCTCCGCCGCTCGATCTCGACGTCCAGGTCGATGAACCGCCGGCGGAGCGCCTGCGCGACGCGCCGGCCGATCGTCGTCTTCCCCGCGCCCGGCAGGCCGACGAGCACGACGTGGCGCGAGCGCGCGTGCGGGGCGAGTGCGGGTGTGGCGTCGCGCCCGCCGCTCACGCGGCGCCGTCGGTGCCCGCGGGCTCGCCGATCGCGGGCTCGCCAATCGCAGGCTCGACGACCGCGGGCTCGACGACCCCACGCTCGGCGACGCGGGCGAGATAGGCATCGTGGTTGCGCCGCACCTCGCGGAGCGAGTCGCCGCCGAACTTCTCCAGCATCGCCTGCGCGATGACGAACGCCACCATCGCTTCGGCGATCACTCCCATCGCCGGCACCGCGGTGACGTCGCTCCGCTCGGCGACCGCCGATGCGGCCGCACCGGTCGCGAAGTCGATCGTGCCGAGCGGGCGCATGAGGGTGCTGATCGGCTTCATCGCCGCCCGCACGACGAGTGGCTCGCCGGTCGTCATCCCGCCTTCGAGGCCGCCGGCGCGGTTGGTCCGACGGCCCGCGTGGCCGGTGCGTGCGCGGCCGGGCGCGGGCTCGATCTCGTCGTGCACGTCGGCGCCGGTGCGGCGCGCGGCCTCGAACCCGAGGCCGATCTCGACGCCCTTCACCGCCGGGATCGAGCAGATCGCGGCCGCGAGTCGGCCATCGAGTTTTCGGTCCCACGAGACGTGGGAGCCGAGTCCGACGGGGAGGCCGGTGCAGACGACCTCGCAGATGCCGCCCAGGGTGTTGCCGTCGCGTTTGACCTGATCGATCCGCGCGATCATCGCCGACTCGGCGGCCGGGTCGAGGGTGCGGAGCGGCGACGCGTCGGCCGCGGCATTGAGGTCGGCGGGCCACGGGTCGGGGCGGGTGGCGGCGATCTCGCCGAGCTGGACGAGGTGGCTGCCGATCGTGATGTCGAACTCGCGGAGGAAGCGCCGGCAGATGGCGCCGGCCGCGACGCGCGCGGTCGTTTCGCGTGCCGAGGCGCGCTCGAGGATGTCGCGCGCATCGTCGCGATCGTACTTGAGGACGCCGGTGAGATCGGCGTGGCCGGGGCGCGGGCGGGTGACGGCGCGGCGGCGCGCGCCGTCCGCGTCCTCGGGGCGCGGCGCCGGGTCCATGATCTCCGCCCAGTTGGCCCAGTCGCGGTTGCGGATCAGCATCGCGATCGGGGAGCCGAGCGTCTCGCCACCGCGGACGCCCGCGAGCCACTCGATGGCGTCGCGCTCGATCTGCATGCGGCGTCCGCGACCGTAGCCCTGCTGGCGCCGGGCGAGCTCGCCGTCGACGTCGGCGGCGAGGAGGGGGACGCCCGCCGGCATCCCCTCGAGGATCGAGACGAGCGCCGGCCCGTGCGATTCGCCGGCCGTCGTAAACCGCAGCATCGGACCCCGTATCCAGGAAGGAGCGGCCGGGGCACCGACGGAAACGACAAACCCGGCCTCGCGGCCGGGTTTGCGTCCTTCGATACCGACGACGAAGGGTTACTTCGGCGCGGCCCGGACCGGCTCGTTGTCCGCCAGAATGTGCGGCGTGACGAGAATCAGCAAGTCCTGCTTCTCTTCCGAGTTGTTGGTCTGGGAGAAGAGGCCGCCGATCAGCGGGAGGTTGTCGAGGATCGGAATGCCGGTCTTCGACTTGGTGACGTTGGTCTGCGTGAGGCCGCCGATCACCGCCGTCTCGCCGTCATTCACGAGGAGCTGGTTGTCGGAGTACCGCTTGAGGAAGTAGTAGCCGAGGTCACCGCCGACGTTCTGGATCTGCGACTGTTCGGCGTGGAGCGTCATGAGGACCTGGCCGCTCGAGGTGATATGCGGCGTCACCTGCAGGATGATACCCGTTTCCTTGAACGTGACCGTCGAGACGGCGGCGACACCCTGCGCCGACGCGTCGAGCACGCGGATCGGGACTTCCTCGCCGACCTGGATCTTGGCCGGCCGGTTGTCGAGCGTGACGACGCTCGGCTCGGCCTGCACGTCGGAGAGCTGCGTCGACTGGAGCGCGTCGAGGAACGACGTCAGCGAGAACTTCCCGATCGCGACCGAGTAGATCAGGCTGAGCGCCGAATTCGTCTGCTCGGGTCGGCTGGCGTTGGCGATCGCCGAGAGCCCGTCGCCGCCCAGGGTGATCACGTTCGGTGTCGCCGTCGGATCGTACGGCTGGCCGGTGGACGGATCGGTGTGCTGGACGAGGATGTTGGAGAACGTGTTGGGCGACGCGAAGTCGTAGGCGAGACCGAGCGCGGTCGTCGCCGTGCGGTCAATGAAGATGATCTTGGCGCGGATCGAGACCTGCGGCGTCTTGATGTCGAGGTCGCGAATGTAGTTGATCACGTCGGCCATGTGCGACTGCGCCTCGGTGATCAGGAGCGAGTTCGTCCCGGAGTCGGCGACGACGTTGCCGCGCTGCCGGCACTGGGTCACCGACGGCGCCTGGCCGGCGGGCAGGGAGCCGCAGTCACGCGCCAGGAGCGAGAGGATCGTCGGCACGAGCGAGCCGGCCCGGGCGTAGTTGATCGAGACGACCTGCGTCACGAGCGGCTCGCTCGCCTGCTTCGCCTGGATGTTCTTGTAGCTGTCGACCGTGATGATCCCGTACTGGTCCTCGGAGGCCGCGAGCTGCTGCGCGCCGAGGATCGACTGGAGGGCGACGTCCCATGGCTGGTCGCGGATTTCGGCCGTGACCGTGCCCTGGACCTCGCGACCGACGACGATCGTGCGGCCGGAGAAGGCGGCGAACGCCGCGAGCACGTCGCGGATATCGGTATCCTGGTAGGTCACCGTGATCCGCGGCTGTCCCGACTGCGTCGCATGCTGGAGGACCGAGTGCGGTCCGCCGTTGGACGACGGCAGCGACGTGCGGCGGGCCGGCGTGACGACCGCGCCGGTCGCCGTGGTGACGATCGCCGGGGTGGCGCCGCTTTCGTAGGCGACGGCCGCACCGCGATGCATCGTCGCGTCGGAGGCCGTGGCCGCCGTCTGCGCGACCGGCGTCGCCGTCGACGTCGCCGTCGGCGTCGCCATCGGCGTCGCCTGGGCGGTCGCGACGGACGTGGCGGTCACCGGCGAGACGCTCGACCACGCGGCGAACTGCGTGTGCGACGGGTTCTCGATCGTGATGTGGACGCCCTGGGCATCGCGCGTCATCTCGTACTTGTGCGGGCCATCGAGTTCGATGACGAGGCGCACGACGTTCGGCTTGTATTGTGCGTAGCGGATATTGGTCACCCCGCCGCGCGTCACCTTGTCATAGAAGCGGGCGGCGACACCGAGCCGCGCGCCCGTCAGATCGAGGACGATGCGATAGGGGACCATCTCGAGCACGAAATCCTGCACGGCGACGGTCGAGTCGACGGCAATCACGACGTCAGCGCGGCCGGTGGTTGCCGACGGCAGCACGCTCACGCCCGTCACGGCACCCGCGCGGGGCGCGTCGACGACGGCCGCGCGCGCCTCGGCCGCGCCTGCGATCGCGACGGCGGTAGCGGCGACCAGCGTCCAGACTTGCCTCATTGCGTCCTCGCGGTTGATGAATCACCAAGCGCCAGCGGTTCCTGGCGGCTGAACCCTACTTCCTCGATCGTGAACACGACTTCCTTCGGCTGGATCTGGGCCACCCGCATCCGTCCGAGGGTCTGGCCGACGCGGACCCGGTACTGGTCCTTCGTCGAGACATCCCGCATGATCGCGATCGAGTTGCGGCCCGTCGGGTCGTAGAGCACCACGACGAGACGGAGGTCGCTCAGCATCGGGCGGAGGTCGCCGTTGCGGAGCAGGGAGACGAAGGGGTCACGTCGACCGCCGGGGTCGTAGCTGTAGACCTCGCGACTGAGCGAGACCTCGCCCTTGACGCCGCGTTCGGTGACGGAGATCGAGCGCGCCGCCGAGTCGCCGCCGGGCGGCGTCATCGTCGTCGGCTTCCCCTTGGCGGTCGTCGTGACGACGGTCTTCGTGCTCGTCGTGACGACCGTCGCCTTCGGTGCGGCCGTCGCGGTCGCAGTCGCGGTCGCGGGGGCGGCCGTCGCCGGCGCCTTCGCGATCGCGGGCGTCGTCCCCTTCGCCATCGGGGTGACGACGACCGTCGGCTTGGTCGCCGTGGCCGTGGTGGTGATCGGGGTCATCTGGCCGTGCGGCTTGGCGCCGGTCGCGGTCTGCGTCGGGGCCTGGGCGGCCGCGGGCTGGTCGGAGCCGGTGTTCTGCATCGCCGCCGTGCTGGCGTTGGACGCCGCGGCCGCGCGCTGGGCGGCGGCCTTGGGCGCGGTCAGCATCCCCTGCGCGGCACCGATCGCCGGCGTCGCGAGGAGGGCGGTCGCGAGCAGGACCGCCGCGTGGACGACTGTGGGGGTCACGAACCGTCGCGTGGCGATCATGACTTGGCTCCCGGCTTCTTCAGCTTCGAGTGGGGCGTATCATCGACACCGCCGGACTTGGCGACGTACGTCTGGATCTGGAACTTCGAGGTCAGCGCCGCGCGGTTGCGCGTCGAGGCGAACCCGTGCGACGCCCCCGCCATGGCGGGCGTCAGCTGCAGGTTGACCGGCGCGACGATGCGCGTCAGCGAGCCGACATTGGTGAGGAACTCGGCCAGGGCGTGGTAGTCGCCGGTGACCGTGATGTCATAGCGGTAGGTGTCGAACGCGTCGCCGTTGACGACCGGCTGCGGCTGCACGCCGTCGAGCTCGAGGTTGACGCGGCGCGCGGCCGTCGAGACCTGCTCGAGCAGGGCCGGCACCTCGTTGGTCGTCGGCACGAGCTGGCGCATCAGCTGCAGGTTCTGCTGATAGCGGAGCGCCTGGGCGCGCAGATCGTTGACGCTGCCCTTGGCGAGTTCCGCCTTGGCGCGCTGGTTGGACGTCTCGAGGGCATCGATATGCTGCTTGACGGTCAGCTGCTGCGCGTCTTCCGGGCTCCAGACGAGCTGCCAGTAGACGCCGACCATCACGATGAAGAGCGCCCCCATGCCCAGCATCATCCATTCGCGGTTGTTCTTCGGACCCATGGGCATGGCCGTTACCGCACCGAGAGAGTGAGGGGGATCGTGCGGATCGCCGTCGAATCGGGCGTCTGGTACTCCGCATCGAGCGTGAACTGCGTGACGTCCTTGGTGTCGGCGACGACGAGGTCGGACTTCTGGAGCGTCACGTTCTGAATGAAGGGCGACGCCTCGAGCAGCTTCATGAAGCGCGTCAGCGCCTGGATGTCGACGGTGTTGCCGATGATCTCGAACGTCAGCTTCGGCGGCGGCTCATCCTCGGCCTCGGCGCGCTGCTTCTTGCTCTTCTTGACGGTCGTGTCGGTCACGCCGAGGATCGGCACGGAGCTCGTCTGCTTGATCGACGTGATCCACGTGTACTGCGGCAGCGCGCGACTCACCTCGTCCATGATGTGCGGCCAGACGAAGCGGTTGTTGTCGATCGCCTTGATGATGTTGAGCTGGTGCATCACGGAGTCGCGCTGCGTCTCGGCCTTCTTCTTCTCGCGCAGCACGGCCGCGTAGCGGGTCGAGTCCTGGACCTGCTTCTGCTCGCCCTGCTGCAGCGCCATGCCGGCCGCCTGCTGCTGGTAGTAGAGGCCGCCGATGGCGAGGATGCTCACCACCGCGGCGGCGAGCGCGCCGATCAGGTACGGATCCTTGAGCTTCGACGCCGCCGAGGCGATCGAGTCGCCGACTGCGGGGCCCGCGCCCTTGCCCTTCGACTTCTTGCCGGCACCTGGCAGCAGGTTGATTTCAATCATGGCAGCGCACTCGCGGGGAATGGACGGTGGAGGAGGTCACGCGGCTTTCGTGCGGAGCGCGAGTCCGATCGGGAGCATCAGGAGGGGCGCGATCTCGTCAGTGACGAGCGATCCGAAAGCGTCGTCACGCACCTTCAGGTTGGCCAGCGGGTTCGCCATCTCGACGGTCAGTCGGAGCCGCGTGGTCAGCGCCTCGGTGAGCCCCGGGATCCGCGAGCCGCCGCCGCACGTGAAGACCGCGCGCAGCTGGCCGGCCGACCGCGAGGCGGACGCGAGGAACGCGGCCGCGCGCTCGATGCCGACGGCGATCTCCTCGCCGCGCGACTCGATCACGGCGTCGAGATTGGCCGAGCGATCGAAGCCCTGGAGCGCCGTGTCGGCCTCTTCCTGCGAGAGGCCGCGATCGCGCTGCAGGTCCTCGCGGAAGCGGCGCGTGCCGACGGCGACGTCGCGCGTGAGGATCGGCACGCCATCATCGAGGATGTTGATGTTCGTGATCTCGTGGCCGATGTTGACGAGCGCCACGACGCCGCTCATCGCCGACGGGTGATTGACCTCGAAGGCGTTGTGCAGGGCGAAGGCATCGACATCGACGATCGTCGGGCTGATGCCCGCGTCGGTCAGGAGGTGGAGTCGCTGCTCGACGAGCTCGCGCTTGGCGGCGACGAGGAGCACGCTCATCTCGAGGCCCTCGGCGTCGGGATCGAGGATCTGGAAGTCCAGCTCGACCGACTCCATGTCGAACGGCACGTGCTGCTCGGCTTCCCAGCGCATCAGTTCGCGCGCCTGGGCTTCCTTGACGCGCTCGATCTGGATCTTCTTTATGATGACGTCCCGGCCGCCGACGGCGGTCGCGACGTTCTTCGCCTTGACGCCGGCGAGTTCGAGCGTCGCCCGGATCGCGTCGGCGACGATCGCCGGATCCATGATCTCGCCGTCGACGATCGCGTCAGCGAGCAGCGGCGTGACGGCGACCTTCGTGAGTTCGGGCTCGCGGCCATGTTCGATCACCGCGACTTTGACCAGGCCGGAACCGATGTCGAGCCCGATCGTGGCTTTCTTGCGGCCGAAGAGCGCCATGGCGTGCGTGACCTGTGTGGGAGAAGAGGTGGTCGTGTTGACCGGTCAATTCTCCCAGCACACGATCCGGCGGCGGCTTAGGTAACGCGGACCCGGCGGTACCACTCCCCGATGCAGCGCGGGCCGGGGAAACTCCCCGGCCCGCGATTACCCGCGTCTCACCGACTGGTCACCGGCGGGGCGCCGACATCGCACCCGCGGCGACGACCCCGACCGGTCAGTGGCAGGCCGGGGCGCCCTCGATCGAATCGACCGCATTGGGGGCCGCCGCACCGCCGATCCAGACGTCGCAGATGCTCGGGGTCGCCGTGCCGACGAACGAGTTGTTCGCCGTCGCGTTCCACCCGGTGGCGGTGCTGACGCCGGTGGTCACGGTGTTGCCCTTCGACGTCTGGTACGAGTTCGTCGACTTGAGATGCGCCGCGGTGGTGTACGTCGTGTTGTCCGAGAAGTACGCCTCCTCGACCGTCACGAGGTTGCGCAGGTCGGTCTTCATCGACGCGACATACGCCTTCTGCTTGGTGCTGGCGAACTTCGGGATCGCGATCGCGGCCAGAATGCCGATGATGACGACGACGATCAGCAGCTCGATCAGCGTGAACCCGGTTCTGACTTCGCGCCGCATGGCGGTGCTCCTTTGGTAACAGGCGAGTGTGGGGGCGCGCCCCGGTGTGCCCGGGTCTGCGCTCGAGCGGAGAGAAGGCAAGGCAAGGGCCACCGGCAAATCTTTACTTAACGTTCACGAGCGGCACATTACGACGCTCTTGGAGATGTGGGTCCGCCGCGCGGCATCGCAGTTTGCGACAGGTCGGGCGAATTGAGCGCTGCGGCCTGCCGCGTGGGCACGAGCGAAGGCTCGCTGCATGACGACCCGCGCCCCGGCAGGGCCACCACACGGTCGCCATTCGGCCGCTCAGCCCCCGGATGCACGACGGGCCGGGGGATCACCCCGGCCCGATCGTGTCTCGCCGCGATGCATCCTGCCCGCCGCCAGGTCAGTGGCAGGCGGGGGCCCCTTCGATCGAGTCCACCGTGTTCGGTGCCGCGGCGCCGCCGATCCAGACATCGCAGATGCTCGGGGTCGCCGTGCCGACGAACGTGTTGTTCGCCGTCGCCGCCCACCCGGTCGCCGAGACGGTCTGGGTCGTGACCGTGTTCCCCTTCGACGTCTGATACGAGTTCGTCGACTTGAGGTTGGCGATCGTGGTGTACGTGTTGTTGTCCGAGAAGTACGCCTCCTGCTCGGTCACCAGGTTGCGCAGATCGTCGCGCATCGAGGCGACATACGCCTTCTGCTTCGTGCTGGCGAACTTCGGAATCGCGATCGCGGCAAGGATGCCGATGATGACGACGACGATCAGCAGTTCGATCAGCGTGAAACCCTTCCTGGCTTCGCGCAACATGGTGACGCTCCGCTCGTTCCGGTGTAATGGTTCCGACACTGGGTCCTGCCCACGTACCTCGTGAGGGGCAAGGCCGGGGCCAGAGTCGAGCAGATCATTAAAGTATTGTAGGATAGTGACTTACGACCACGGCCCGATGTGATGCAGCCCGTCGGGGTGCCGCAGATTGCGCGAACAGTGGCGAACCGCATCGGCCGACGGCCTCGTCGCCGACCCGTGCCGGGGCCCCTGGAATGCGCCCCACCGATGCACGACGGGCCGAGGGATCGCCCCGGCCCGCCGTCTCCTGCACCAGCTTCAGCGACCAGCTGCCAGGGTTAGTGGCAGGCCGGGGCGCCTTCGATCGAGTCCACCGCGTTCGGCGCAGCCGCGCCACCGATCCACACGTCGCAGATGCTCGGGGTCGCCGTACCGACGAACGTGTTGTTCGCCGTCGCCGCCCAACCCGTCGCCGTCACGGTCTGCGTGGTGACCGTGTTGCCCTTCGACGTCTGATACGAGTTGTTCGTCTTCAGCGTCGCCGCGCTGGTGTAGGTCGTGTTGTCGGAGAAGTACGCCTCTTCGACCGTCACGAGGTTGCGCAGGTCGGTCTTCATCGACGCGACATACGCCTTCTGCTTGGTGCTGGCGAACTTCGGGATCGCGATCGCGGCAAGAATGCCGATAATGACGACGACGATCAGGAGCTCGATCAGCGTGAAACCCTTCTTGGCCGTGCGCATCATGATACAAACTCCGGAGTTGGGAATGGCGTACATGAACCGACCGCTTCACTGACCAGACGTCAGGGGCTGCCTCTTCGGTACGCCACCCACTAAGGCAAGGGGTCGGCCACCGGACGACAAATGTTCAAGTCATTGCTGCGGCAGGACTTGCGAAACCTGGCGATCGCTCCTGGCAGGCCCCGACCACCGCATCCCGCGAATTCCTCGCAGACTGCGAACCGGGCGACGCACCCCGCTCCGCCGGTGTACAACTCTGCGCCGGCTGGCGTGCGTCGCTCAGCGTGGACGCGTCGCGAGCACGATCGAGTTCTGCCGACTGGCGGCGGCCGTGTCGCCGCGCTCGCGCAGCATCGAGGCGTACCCGCGGCGCACGATCCACGCGTCCGGGTGGTCCGCGAGCACCCGCCGAAACGCCGAGTCGGCGGCGGCGTAGTCGCCGAGCTTCTGGGCCGAGAGCGTGACGTAGTTGACGGCGCGGATCGAATCGGGGCTCAGCAGGTACGCCTGCCACGCGGCGGCCATCGACTCCCGATAGTCGCCCCACATGTAGCGGACCTCGGCCATGCGCATCCGCGACGCGAACGTCGTCGGCCCGACCGCGATCGCGCTGTCGAGCAGCGACAGAATGCTGTCCCTGGGCGCGCCCATCGCCAGCTCGGCCTCGACGCCGGCGAGATACGGCACGGGGTCGCCCGAGTACAGAGATCGCGAGACCGCGGCCTCGCGGCGCGACGCGGGCCAGTTGAGCGCCAGGTTGAAGATCGCCGCCGCCGTCGCGTGCGCGCGGTACGACTCCGGCTGCTCGGCCAGCTCGCGCACGATCAGCGTCTTGTTGTCGTGCCAGATCGGCGTCCGCGTCCACGCCCGCGCGGCGAACGCGGCCGCGACGACGACGACCGCCGCGACGGCGACCGCCGGCCGCCTGGCCGTCAGCCACTGCACCGCGCACGCCGCCAGGATCGCCGCGCCGACGCTCGGCAGGTAGAGCGACCGCTCGGCGATCACGACGCCCGATGCGAAGACGACGTTGGCGACCGGCGAGATCGCGATCGCGAAGACGAGAAACCCGTACGCCACGGGCGGCGCCCGACGGGCGGCGACGAGCGTCGCGGCGCCGATGATCGCGAGCAGCACCGCGCCCAGAACGACGAGCGGCGACCAGCCATGCTCCAGCATGATCGTCCGCGGCGTGTAGTCGATCCGGAGGTCGTACGGCGCCGTCATCAGTCGCACGTACTCCGGCACGATGCGCAGCACCGTCAGCAGCCGCTCGCGCGTCGTCGCTTCGGTCCATGGCGGCGCGACCATCACGAAATGCCCGCCGCGGAAGATGTAGAGGAGCGTCAGCGCGTAGCAGACGACGACGACGGCGTAGCCGGCATAGAGCGCGCGCTGCGCACGCAGTCGCTCGAGCGGGCGCGCATGAAAGAGCACGTCGTGCGCCGCCACGAGGCCGAGCAGGACGACGCCGCTCTCCTTCGACAGCACGGCGAGCGCAAACCAGAGGATCGCGAGACGGGACCCGCGGCGGTGCGCGAGCAGCCCCGCCAGCACGAAGACCGTCATCATGATCTCGGAGCGACCGACCGTGTTGGCGACCGCCTCGACGTGGACCGGCTGGACCGCGAAGAGCAGCGCCCCGGCCGCCGCGGCGGTCGTCGGCACCATCGTCTCCAGCAGCCGCCAGACGAGCAGCGTCGCCGCCACGTGCCAGAGGATGTTCACGAGGTGGAACCACCACGGATGCCGCCCGGCGATCGCCCAGTCGAGCGTGAAGCTCATGATCGCCAGCGGCCGGTACTGGCCCGCGTGGGTCATCTCCGGCCAGTACGAGTGCGCGAACCCCCGCCAGAGCCCGGAGATCGAATGGACCATCGGGTTCATGTCGATGACCCAGAGGTCATCGAGCGTGAACTGATTGGCCAGCGCGTTGACGTAGCAGAGGACCGCGACGACGGCGAGGCCGACGGCGATCGCGCGGCGGTGCGCGGCGGCCTCGAGCTCGTCGATGGCGAACCCCCGTCCCACCCGGGCAGGTGGAACGGCCGGAGTCGGTATCCAGGGGGTCGCGGTCGCTGACATGGTGTGACCGAGAGACGACCGCGCGATCATGACGGCAACCGTCCGGCCGCGCGAGCGACCGTTCGGCCGACCGGTCTCTCCTACGGCCCCGGCTCGTTCCCCACGTCGTCGTCCGGGTCGATCGGCGGGCTGGCGGCGGCGAGTGCCGACTGCCGCGCGGCGCTCGCCGAGTCCCCCTCGGCCCGCAGCATCGCCGCGTAGCCCAGGTGCAGGTTGCGATCGGTCGGATGATCGGCCAGCCCCTCGCGGAACGCCCGGTCGGCGATCCCGAAGTCGCCGAGGTGCTGCGCGGCACTGACCTCGAGCGTGATCGCCGCGATCGCGCGGCGGTTGAGACGATAGGCCTGGCGCGCCGGCGCGATCACGCCGCGCCAGTCGCCGAGATACGCCCGCGCGCGCGCCATCCGCACCCACGGCGCGGCGTCCGTCGGCGCGAGCACCGTCGCGCTGTCGATCAGCGCCAGCGCCCGCGCACCGTCGTGCAGCGCGAGTTCGGCCTCGGCGCCGACGAGATACGGCCCCGGGTCGCGGGGGAAGAGCGAGCGGGCGAGCGCGGCCTCGCGCGCCGAGCCGGCCCAGTCGTTGACGTACGACAGCGTGCTCGCGGCCCACGCGTGCCCGCGATACGACTCGGGCTGCGTCTCGAGCCACGCGATCGCGAGCGACTTGTTGTCCTTCCAGATCGGCGTCCGCGTCCAGTCGCGGAGACTCCATCCGACGACGGTCGCCGCCGCGAGCAGCCCGACGACGCGCACGGCCTGCGCGCTCCGCGCCGCGAACCAGGCGGCGACCCACCCGACGACGAGCATCGCCCCGACGCTCGGCACATACAGCGTCCGCTCGGCGAGCACGATCCCCGACGCGAAGAGGACGTTGGAGACCGGCGAGATCGCGATCGCAAACCAGCAGATCCCGAACGTCACGACCGGCGCGCGCCGGCGCGCGAGCCAGGTCACGGCGGCGAGGACGACGAGCAGCACGGCGCCGAAGACGACGAGCGGCGTCACATGCGTCTCGAGCGGGATCGTCTGCGGCGTGTAATCGACCCCGAGGTGCCACGGCGCGAGCATCAGCCGCAGGTACTCGGGGACGACGCGCAGCATCGTCAGCCAGCGCTGGATCGTCGTCGTCCCGATCCAGGTCGGCGACGGCGCGACGAGGACGGTCTCGCCGCGGAAGATCCGCGACAGCACCACCGCATAGGCGGCCGCCGTGACGAGGTAGCCGGCGTACAGCCGCCAGCGCGACCGGAGCGCGGCCCGCCAGTCGTCGGTCAGAAGCACGTCATGGGCGACGCCGAGTCCGAGGAGGACGATGCCGCTTTCCTTGGAGAGCAGGGCAAGGACGTACCACCCGACGGCGGTCAGCCGTCCCGCCCGATGGGCGAGGAACCCGGCGAGCAGAAAGACGGCGGCCATCAGCTCGCAGCGGCCGACGACGTTGCCGATCGCCTCGACGTGGACGGGATGCACGGCGAAGAGGAGGGCCGCGATGACGGCGCCCGTGGGCGGGAGGAGCGCGCGCGCGATCCGGAGCACGAGGAGCGTCGCGGCGACGTGCCACGCGACGTTGACCAGGTGGAACCAGAGCGGCGAGCCGCCGGAGACCGCCCAGTCGAGCGCGAAGTGCGCGATCACGAGCGGCCGGTACTGGCCGATCAGCGTGTTCGGCCAGTACGTGTGGCCAAACGCGCGCCAGACACCGCCGAGGGAGCGCACGAGCGGATTGGAGACGACGATCGAGCCGTCGTCCATCGTGAACCCGTTCGCCAGCGCGTTGGCGTAGACGAGCGCCGCGAGGAGCGCGATCGCGAGCGTCCACCGTCGATCGCTCGACGAATCGACGGGCGTGACCGGGACCGATGGCGCCGCGGGTGAGACCCGCCCGGGGATCGCCGCCGCGCTCATGGCGACCGCCCTGTGTGATCGGCGCGACGGCGGCCAGCGCGCGCGCGCGGGCAGATCGGGCAGACCGGGCGCGCGACCGGCCAGTCGCCTAGCGCTGCAGGTTGTACTTGATGATGTGGCCGATCGCGGCGACGCCGTCCTTCCAGCCGATCTTCTTCCCCTCGGCGTACGTGCGCCCCGAGTAGCTGATCGGGACCTCGAAGATGCGCGCCCGCTGCTGCGCGAGTCGCGCCGTCACCTCGACCTCGAACCCGAACCGGTCCGACGTCAGGTGCAGCGATCGCGCCAGCTCGCCGCGGATCGCCTTGTAGCACGTCTCCATGTCCGTGAGGTTCAGGTTGGTGAACATGTTGCTGAACGTCGTCAGCGTCGCGTTCCCGACCGAGTGCCAGAAATAGAGGACGCGGTGCGGCCCGCCAAGAAATCGCGAGCCGAACGACGCGTCCGCGACGCCGTCGATGATCGGCTCGAGCAGCCCCGGCCAGTCGGCGGGATCGTACTCCAGGTCCGCGTCCTGCACGATGACCACGTTCCCCGTGCTCTCGGCGAGCGCGGTCCGGATCGCCTTCCCCTTCCCCATGTTGCGCGGCTGATGGATCAGCCGGTCGATGCGCCCCGCCTGCAGCAGCCGATCGAGGATCTCCGCCGTCCCGTCGGTCGAGCAGTCGTTGACGCAGATCACTTCCTTGTTGACCGGCACGGCGTGGACCTGGTCCAGGATCAGCTCGATCGTCTCGCGCTCGTTGTAGACGGGGATGAGGACGGAGAGGCGGAGCAGCTCCCGCGGGAGCGGCGTCCGCCCGCGCAGGCGCTGCATCCCCTCGCGCCGCATCTGCGGCAGCGATTCCCCCTCCCGCTGAAATCCGGTGTACGCCATATCCGTCATGCCCATAGAGTAATCTCCACGGCCCGCAGCCGGGAGCCGACGCGCGCATGCTCATGCGCCGTCGCCGTGATGGTGAAGCGAGTCCGCGCGACGCGCGCTGTCGGCCGCGACGAGCGCCCGCCGGAAAAAGGCCTGGTGCCCGCCGCTCGCCACGGCGACGATCGAGAGCGACCGCGCCTCGGCGTAGTCACCCGCGTGCAGGAGACAGGTCACGAGCCCGGCGCGTGCCTCATACGACATCGGCCAGAGCGCGAGCGCCTGACGAAAGGCGGGCGTCGCGGCGTCGCAGTCGCCGGCCTGGAGATCGTGCCAGCCGAGGAACGCGTAGAGCCGAGGATCATCCGGCGCGAGCCGGATCGCCGTGCGCAACTCGCGCTCGGCCTCGGCCGACCGGCCAGCCCGCGCCAGCGCGCGCGCCTCGAGAAAGTGCGTGAAGTAGTCGTCGGGGCCATCGTGCACCCCTGACGCGAAGAGCGTGGCGTCGTCACGCCAGACCGGCCCGCGCGTCGCGCTCCGTGCGACACCGAGGAGCAGCACGACCACGAGCCCCAGCGCACGCAGGGGCACCCCGAGCGATCGCAGCGATCGGCGTCCCGGCACCGTCGACGACGCCGACTCCAGCGCGCCCCACACGGCGGCGAGCGCGAGCATCGCCCCGACACTTGGCAGGAAGAGCGACCGCTCGGCAAGCAGCACGCCGGTCGGCACGAGGAGGTTGCTGACCGGGAGCAGCACGAGCCCGGTCCACGCGAGACCGAACGCGACGACCGGCCAGCGGCGCCGCCCGAGGACGACGACGACGAGCGCGAGGCCGACGATCGCGAGTCCGAGCGCGGCCGACGCGTCGGCGCCGGTGCGGATCGCGACCTCGGGCGGCGAATAGGTCGCGACCAGGCGGGCCGGCCAGCCAAGGAGGCGGACCCACTGCGGCACGACGCCGATCGTCGTCCACCACCGCGTCGACCAGCTCGACCGAACGAGCGGAATCAGCGTCGACTCGCCGGCAGCGGTGCCGAGGACGAGCATGCGGATCGCGAGCCACGCCACGCCGGTGAGGACGAGCGCGGCGGCGGTCGCGCGCAGCGCCGCGATGCGCGCGCGCCACGGCCGGTCGTCGCGCACGACGGTCAGCTCGGCGGCGACACAGAGCGCGGGGAGCACGACCGCGTGCTCCTTGGCGAGGAGGCCCGCGGCGTACAGCGCGGCCAGGATCGCGATCGCCGGCCCGTCGAACGGCGGGCCGTCGGGGCGCCGGTGGTCGAGGTAGCGGACCATCGCAACGAGGACGGCGAGTGCCGCGAGCAGCTCTCCCTGCCCGACGACGTTGGCGACGACCTCGACATGCACCGGGTGCACCGCGAAGAGGGCGGCCGCGACCGATGCCGCGGCCGGCGGCAGGATCCGGTCGGCGAGCGCGAGCACGGCGAGCGCGACGCCGACGTAGAGCGCGACACTCACCACATGGAAGAGTGCCGGCGCGCCGCCGCCTGCGACCCACTGGATCGCGAAGAGCGCCGACGTGAGCGGGCGGTAGAGCGACCCGCCGAGCGCCGGCGGCCAGTACGACGTGACGAACGCGTGCAGCGCCCCAGCGAGGTGGTGCGCCGCCGGGTTCGCCTCGATGAGCGCGACGTCGTCGTACGCGAACCCGTTGCGCAGGCTCGTCGCCGACGCGAGGACGGCGAGTGCCGCAACACCCGCTCGGCGCCACGGCGTCAGGTCGCGCACCTGGTCGCGCGTCACGTGGTGCATCACGTCGTGCGTGGGCGCGCGAGCGCGCTGTCGGCGGTCGCGATCACGCGGCGGAACTCGCCGACCCACGCCCCCTCGCTCACGCCGATCAGGGCGACGGACCGTGCTTCGGCGTATGAGCCGTCCTGGAGCAGACAGGTCGCGAGGCCCAGGCGCGCGGGGACGATCCCGGGGATCGTGCGCAACGCTTCCCGCCAGAGCGGGACGGCGCGCGCGCACTGCCCCGCCCCGGCGTAGGCGTCGGCGAGCATCGTCAGCGCCAGCGGGAACCCGCCGGACTGCACGATCGCGAGCTTCGCCTCGTGCTCACCGGACCCGAGTCGGCCTTCGCCGAAGAGCTCGCCCGCGTACAGGAAGTGGGCGTAATAGCTCTCGGGCTCGTCGACGACGCTCGCGGCGTAGAGCGTCGCATCGTCGCGCCAGATCGGCTGTCGTCGCGCGCTGCGCACGACCCCGAGGGCGAGCACGAGCGCGGCGAGCGTCGCCCCCATGACGTGCGCCCGCCGCGGCGCGGCGCGGAGGCGCTCGAGGGCGACCGCGACGAGCGCGCCGGCGCCGAGTGCGAGGCCGATGCTGGGGAGGAAGAGCGAGCGCTCGGCGAGCAGCACGCCCGAGACGAAGAGGACGTTGGAGACCGGGAGGAGCGCGATCGCGATCCAGAGGATCCCGAGCGTGAGCACCGGTGCCCGGCGGCGCGCGAGGACGGCGACCAAGCCTGCGACGACGAGCGCGAGCGCGCCAGCGACCGTCGAGGCATCGGGACCCGCGAGGATCGGCGTCCCCGGCGGCGAGTAGGTCGCCGCCAGATGGGCGGGCCAGACGAGGAGCCGCGTCCACTCGCTGGCGATCCCGAGCATCGTCCACCAGCGGCTCGCGAGCGGCACGCGCACGAGCATCAGGTTCGGCGCGTCGCCCAGGAGCCGGCCGATCGCGAGATAGCGAATGCCCGCGTAGATGGCGGCGGTTGCCGCGAGGGTGACGGCGATCGGCGCGAGGGCCCGCACGCGCTCGGCCCGCGGCCGATCGTCGGCGATCACCGTGCATTCGGCGGCGAGGAGCAGGAGCGGCAGGACCGCCGCGTGCTCCTTGGCGAGGAGCGCGAGGAGGAAGAGCCCGGCGATCGCGGCGATCGTCGCACGGCTCGGGATGCCGGCGACGCCGTTCGTGTGGCGCCGCGCGCGCAGATAGACGACCGTCGCCCAAGTGACGGCGAGCGCGACGAGGAGCTCGGCCTGGCCGACGACGTTGGCGACGACCTCGACGTGCACGGGGTGGACGGCGAAGAGCGCGGCCGCGAGCGTCGCCGCGACCGGCGGCAGCACGAGGCTGGCGAGGCGGAGCACGACGAGGGCGAGCGCGACGTAGAGCGCGACGTTGGCGAGATGGAAGACGAGCGGCGCGCCATGCCCGATCGCCCACTCGGTGGCGAACGCGATCGACGTCAGCGGCCGGTAGAGGCCACCGCCGAGTGCGCGCGGCCAGTACGAGGTGCAGCAGAAGTGCCAGGCGCGGGCGAGGTCGTGGGCGCGCGGGTCGCGGACGATGATCGGGACGTCGTCGTACGCAAACCCGTTGCCGAGCCCCGTGGCGGACGCCGCGAGCGCGAGCGCGGCGACGAGCGCGCCGCGGACCGAACCGCCGACGTTGCGCACGGTCACTGCGTGGCGGCGCGGGACGGGGCGTCGTGCATCACCTCACCCAGGGCCGGCATCGCCGTCCTGGAGGCGGCGACCGTATCGCCGCGCTGGTGCAGGATCCGCGCATACGCGAGC
>Ga0209611_10006473_pt1 | contig 19176 bp, 16 predicted proteins | sample S1TSphgellanicum_3_FD_187693 | JGI IMG/M metagenome (GOLD analysis project Ga0209611, IMG submission 187693) | Host-associated microbial communities from peat moss isolated from Minnesota, USA - S1T2_Fc - Sphagnum magellanicum MG (SPAdes) (version 2) | ecosystem: Host-associated > Plants > Peat... | reverse complement strand
ACCTAGTGATTGTGGTGAGCGAATGATGATCAAGGTGAAGATGCTATATATCCAATCCAAGAGCATAACAACAATGACATCCCATTATCCCTCCACCTTTGAGATGCTTTCATGGTGGGCAAGGTAAAAATCAATAATGAATGGAAGAGGAAAATTAAGATTAACAACTTGAAGGTAGGTAGGGATTTGGGGGTTATATCATAGGAGGAGTTTATAACACATGTTAAACAAATTTTGAACATGTAGTTAGAAATTTCCTTGTCAACCATGTTAAATTAGATCATGGTTTTAGTCCTTAACCACCTTATATGTGGGGTCCATACGCCTCTTATGTAGGAGATTAATGAGGATAATTGTAGTTCCAAAAAAATGTATAAACTTGGGTTGTGTGGAATCAAACCTTTTCATGATGCGTCTTCATTTTCTTTTTAGCCTTCTAATCCCCCACTCCATTTGCATTCTAAAACCTACATGCATTTTGTTGTATGCTTGCATTACATCATGGTCAACATCTTGGTGCTAACTCTTGTTGCCGTATTCTGTGCATAATAAATATTTCTTCACTCACATAGTTCAAAATTTTCAATTGGTACTCAAGGTATTCATCCCCATGGGTGAAATATTTATGTTAGTTTTTGTAAACACTTAAATGTTGTTATATGTTCATATCATGATAGGAGCGTGGGTAGCCCGTGTTTATGTATATGAACAACCCATGATGGTCCACAATGATTGTATTGTTCATTGCATAATTTTTTTCTGGCCATTAAACCATGTGTGATGCACCATGGTGTGTAGATTTTCATGATCAAAATGTTGTTAATGAACCCAATGCACCCAAAAAAATTTCACAAATGTGTACCTAACGTAACCTTTTACTTAGGTGTGGGACATTGGATTCATAACCAAGCGCATTATTAATGCATGATGAAATGAACAATGCATTATCACATAATGTAAATTTCAGTCAATTCCACATGAAGATGTCATACTTGGTGACATTATCATGTTTCATGTAAAAAATGAAGTTTAAGAGATGTTATTTACTTGTCAACTTGGATGGCTTGCCTGATACGACTGGTACCTCACCAAGTATATATGCAATACAAAAAACATGAAACCTAAAAATCTTAACCCCAAAAACCTAAATCTTAAATTTCAAACTTGAAAACCCAAACCATAATCTTAAACACTTAAACCTTAATCCCCAATTAATGAAACAATAATGAAAAAATTGAGAACAAAAAAAATCAAACTTAAACCCTAAACCTTAACCCTTAACCTTAAAAACAAACCTTACATGCCATTAGACCTAAAACCCGAATGAATAATTTGACAAAAAATTACAAATCAGACCCTAATTTTAAATCCTAACCCTAAAAATAACTTAAAAATACTTTGAGACCCAAAACCTTAAAGAATAATCAGACCCTAACCCTAACCCTAAAAAAATCCCTAAATATCCCCTAACCCTTAAACTTTAATGAAGAAAATGACAACAAAAAATAAATTCATGCCCTAATTCGTAATGAATATTTTGACAAAATTTTCAAATAAGACCCTACTTTAAAATCCTAACCCTAAAAACAATCTTTAAATACCTTCAGACCCAAAACCTTAACAAATAATTTGACAACATAACAAATCAAAACCTAACCCTAAAAAAAGCCCTAAATATCCCTTAACCCCTAAACCCTAATGAAAAATGATATTAAAAAAAAAAATCAGGTCTTAATCCCAAACCCTAACCCTAAAAATAGACCTTAAATACCCTAAACCTTAAACCTTAATAATTAAAAAATGAAAAAAAAAATTGAAATCATACTTTAATCTTAAGCCCTAACCCTAAACATAGACCCTAAAAGCCCTCAACCTAAAAGTTAAATGAAGAGATAATGTGCAAACAAAAAAAATCAAACCCCAAAGATGAAATTAAAACTTCACTTGTTGTTGTAGATCATGCATGGGCCAAGATTGTTGGAACCATGAAAATTGCCAATTCATCAAACTTTGCCCATGTGAAGTTGGTCAAAGTTTTGAAAAGATGTGGCCAAAAACTTTTTGAACATCAACTCTTGGGTCCACATGATGGGATTGCCTTATCCTCTCCACAATCTCATGCAATGTGAAAAAATTATGCAAGTTGCAAGCAATCACCATGCAATGGAAATTAACCATGTCCTCTTCGTCCATATCTTCAAATATTTCCTCATCATTTGATAGAGATGGAATGATCACAATTAGAAGAGGAAACATGGCTTTTACTTGAGGAAAACATGTTTGGTTTCAAATGAAAATAAAGAAGAAAAAGTTTGTGAAAAACTCCTCCTTATATTGCCTTCATGAGAATCCTAAGCTACATGGATGAATCTTACATTCTCGCTAGTCTACACCTAAGTTCACTTCATTGTGGCTGATTTTTCTTTCATCATCCTACATACACATAGAACAAAACCCTAAGACTACATTTCTAAGCATGGATTGATCATTTGTTTGTATCCATGTTGCCCATTTAAAACCCTAGCTTGACCAATAACCCATGGTCAATGGTCAATAGCCAATCTTAATAGCCAATAATCACTGACCAGTAGGCAATAGCCATAGGTAGTAACCATTAGTCATGGTCAATAGCCAATAGCCAATGGTCAATAATCAATAGTCATAGCTAGTAACCAATGGGCAATTGTCAATAGCCAACAGCCAATAGACAATAGCCATAGCTAGTAGCCACTAGGCAATGGCCTAAGAGGTGGGCAGCCCTGGGGTGAAAAAAAAAAAGTTTGATGTGCCCATGTTGGGAATTCCCATCCTGGGTTTTCCGACTTTGAACCCCACTTTGGACCCCCGCGTATCTTGAGACTTTACGGACAACACTTAATAAGCGATGAGGTGAGAGAGGGGGTGAGAGAGGGGCCCAACTGGGCTCGATAAATGGGTAACCCTGATTGGAAGGGCGTTGGTGGCTGAGTGAGAGAAGAGAAAGAGAAAGAGTTTGTTGTGTGTGTGTGTGTGTGTGTGGAGTTCCAAATGTAAGGTTGTGAAACAAAATTATTATTGTGGTTGTTGTAATTTGAGGAAGTGATGAGGGGGCTTCTTTGCAAGCGGTTGATAGGCGCTACCGTTTGTGCTCCTGGGGTGCTGTTGTTGCGCCCTTCTTCGAAACCCACTCTAGCTTTTCGCAAGCGCTCCGTATCCCTTGCTTGGTCTTCGGCGCCGCGCAAGAAGAAGGCAAGGAAGTCGCTCCCCTCCGCCCCTTTGACCGTGGGCGACAGCAAGACTAGCCACGTTGTTGAGGAGAAGGAGGAAGAAGATGATGATGATCATGGTGATGATGATGATGAAGAAGCCGCGGTGGAGTTGAAAGTAGCGGAGTTGGGAATACGAGACGCGGCGGAAGAAGAAGAAGAAGAAGAAGAAGAAGCTGCTGCTGCTGCTGAAGAAGAAGAAAATGATGATGAAGAAGAAGCAGTTGAAGCGGAAGAAAGTTTCGAAGACGAGGGAGGTGTTCAGTTCAAGCAGCATGTGGCCAGAGTTTCCAGCGATCGGGAGGACTTAGGGCCTTCTCCGTAAGTGCTATAGGTACATGCAGCAGCAGTCGTTTCTCGTGAGAGGTTGTGTGCGTTTTGCGAACGTAATTAGGGTTCATGGTGAGAATTAGGGTTTCACGGCTGCTGGTTCTTGATGACTACTGTGTTGATGCTATGCACGCTGTGGCTGATAGGCGGCTATGTGATTTCCATTTCCAGATCAGTGAGATATGAGGATGGCAAAGCCACAGTTACACTTTTCGTTGGTCAGGTTTGTTTCCATGCACAAACTCCAGAATTGAACACTTGCAAATCTTTTTTGTATAAGCGAATGTGGTCACTTGATCTCTCGCTTTATCAGACTTGTGGGGGGGCTTGAATGTGGGCAATAGTGATGGACTTACATAATTGGAAAGCTCAGATGTGTACCAAGAGATTCTACTCTTTCTCTTAAAACTCTAATCATTGTTTAGGGTTTGGACATCAGAGTAATTCCTGTGTGATTCTTCTTTCTGTTCAGTTGCTGATTATGTTGGGAATGACTTTGTGGTTCACAGATGGTCATTCTTGATGGATGTGCGATGGTGCAAGTCCTGCAAGGGCGAGCATCCATGCTTGGCTACTCCCTTCCTAGTGGTGTGGATGTTCTTGTATGTTCCAGCTCTAAGCTTTCTGCAGCTGTCTCTATTGAGGCACGACTCTCACCTGGAGAAGGCAATCAGGAAGGCAGAAAGAAGGAAGTGGAGTTTCCAAGTCTAGAAGGTGTGCAAGATGAAGAAGAAGAAATGGAGGTTGCGATCAACAATGCAAACCAGGCAGAAAGTGCTGCTGATAAGTATTTGTCAGTAGAGGGTTGTGTTCTGGAGTTCAAATCACACAAGCTCAGGGAGCAAACAGACCTTGTGGAAATGGAGACTAGAAGATTTCGCAGAGAACAGACCTTCAAATTGGCAAGTGGTCCACTTTCCCTTGCATATTGTGGTGACACATGGTAAATCTGATTCTTATCATCTGGTGCAGTTGAACCATGAGTCTGCATATTATCATTGCAAATGTGGTCACAGACACAAAACATTTGCATTCATTTGGTTCAAGAGTTTTGGAAAATTTGTTTCTTAATGTCCAAAATCTTGTGGGAAGCTTCTAGGATTTGAGGGTTAGGGTTTTCTTTGTCTCCCCCTGCAAATGTACAGATGGGGGGTACCTGATTACATGTGAGTCATTTGAAGCATGGGTTTGGATAACTTTGCTACCAATGCAATCAAGTAAATGCTACACCTAGTTGAATGCAAAGCCATCAGATGGATTTTTTTTTGTAGTTTCTGGCTCAGGATTACTTGTTTTGAGACAGACATTCAGAGGCATGGTTCCTTTTTGACAAGCTGCATATTCGGCTTGTGAATGTAGGAACTTGCTGGAGTGCATGGTCGGTATCTTGGGATAAAAGGCAACTTAAGGCAGAACCTGGATAAGGATCCTGGTAATGGTGGTTCATTCCAAGAGATTGAGAGTGATGAAGAGAATTCATCTGAACAGGAAGAAAGTAATTCAGAGGGTGAGGAGGGAGATGAAGGTGAGGAGTCGCCACAAGCATTTGATGGTGAGACATGGCAGGAGACCATGAGCTCAAAGAAAAGGAAGGGTAGGGAGTTGGAGAGAAGTAGTGACAAAAGGCAGCGCATGGAGCCACCAAAAATTGCTCCATCTGCAACTATAATATCTTCTACATGGTGGGATGCTGTTGATTGTATAGTTAACGAATATGCCACTTTTTCTGCATCCATCTATCAAGCTCCAACAGTGGCCATTTGTGGGGCAAAGAATGCTGGGAAGTCAACGTTTGCACGGTTCCTTGTCAACTCTATGCTCAATAGGTCATCAATGCTTTAATCGACCTTCTCTGTAGTCTTCTGATCTGTGTTACTGGTGATAGAGAGCATATTTTAGTAAGTGCCCTGTTGGTGTGGCACATGTTGTGGTCCATGTAACTGTGTATGTCTTCTCAACAGCTATCTTTAGGTTGCATGTGGAAGGGGTAAAACCATTTTCTACACACTTCTTTTGTCATTGTTTAGTTAGTGACAATTTCATAATTCAGCTGGAGACATGGAAATGGAACTGTTACGAGGCTCAAATGAACTTTCAAATGAGAAACTTGGTGCTCAATGGTGGGACACAACTAAAGGGTCTGTTGTGCAAGAATTAAGTGCCTGTATGACTTCATGATGGTAATTCTGACTTTTGGATGGTAGAGTTTGTAGCCTGGCAACAGTAACTGGAAAACTTATAAGAATGATATGGTGCTTGGGTGTAGACACAAGAAGGTGGCATATCTGGACACAGATGTGGGACAACCAGAGTTCACATTGCCAGGGTGCCTCTCTCTGCATGTTCTGGATGAGCCTATCACTGGTATGTATTGAGTTCCTCTGCCAAATCTGTGGTCTTTTTGTCCAATCACATCAAGGTCTTGTTGCTCTTCAGTTAAAAGTTTCTTTGATCTAGATCAAAGTCCTTATGGAAGTCCGATCACTTGCAAGGCTGGAAGTGTTTATCCGATTGGATCCGGTCTCTTTGATGTCCTTTTTACTGTAAACATTTTTGCAAAACCTTGGACTTCTGCTTACAAGAAGTCTGGAAGTTCAGATATGGGTCTTTTGATATTCAGATGGGTTATAGATTGAATGGGTGAGATTGCAAATGTGAGTGGATGTTTAACATGTGCACTTTTGAACACTCATAGATAGTTTGCTGAAGAATAAAAATCTACTCGGTTGAGACCTAGTGAAATTTTCTTATCCAGATTGCACAGACTATAGATTCTTTTTCTCTGCTTTCTCAGGTCTCTCTGATGGTTTCTTTCATCCTTGAGAAAGGTCGTTCAATACTTTATTTTTTCCTTTCTTCTCTCATGCTTACTTTCACCTGATTGGATGCCAGGTCCACCAGCATTTCATCTTCGCACACCTGAGAGGTAAGTTGCATGCATAACTTGCAAATGCTCTTGCAAATGCTGCTTTCAATCTTTCAATACTGTTGGTTCTATTCACCAGCCTTGTGGAGTTATTACCTCTACAAGGTCATTGCCTTCCAGATTTCTCTTGCCCTCTAGCCTTCTCATCTCAGGGATAAGGGTTTCCTCCTTTCTACAAGAAGCCATATCGAAAGGATTGAGAGTATATTAGCAAGGATGACTTATGAAGTTTCAGTTTTCTGAGTCAGATGATGTCTGTGAACATATAGGTGCTATTTTTATGGAGACATTTCACCAAAAAGTGATCCCAACATGTATGTTCAGAGTATTGTTGAGCTGTATCACCAGTTTTGCAAGCAATATCAAAATGATGGCCACCAGGACATTCCTCTTGTCATCAACACACATGGATGGCTGAAAGGTACTCCCCTCTTAGGACAGGGGTTCATTTCTACATGTTTGAGGAGCTCACAGTTGCTTTCTTGTCTGACTCACTCTTTGTACCTTACCATCTGTCCCCTCCTTTTCACTCTATAAAACTGTTCACTCTGCTGTACCTAAAATTGGCAAAGAGTGCAGTGAAATTCTCACAGAAATGGATTGTGCATCTTACATCAACATGCTTGAATTTGCTCTAGGTTCAATTTTTCCATTCCAATCCTCAAGCCTCTCTGGAATTGTGCTGGACATTACAGGTTCTGCTTATCAAAGAGCTCATGGGTGTTAGAAAGAAAGTCTGAATGAGATCAGCTAACTGGAGTCTGAATTTGCATGCAGGGGTGGGCTATGATGTGTTAGTCAACATTTTGTGTCGCACATGTCCAACACATGTTGTGCAGCTATTGTCCAGTTCTGCAAAAAAGAATTTGCCACATGGCAGGTTTTGGGATGTGTCCAGCAAGGCCAAGACGTTGTATCTGAAGAGTGCAGTTGAAGAGTCTCCTAAGTGAGCATACTTGCCTCTCTCCATATTACATGGATAGATCTACAAATTCTTCACAGATCAAAGATGAGTTGTGGGTGACATTTGTAGCTTGTTTATGGAAAACCCACATGGTCTGGTGCAGGCAGGTGGCAGAACATTTGAGAGCAGTACGGGTACTGGCGTATTTTCAGCAGTGCTTTGGGGAGGATCCATCTCCCTTTCCCTATCAGGAATCCAAACTGTTTGCTCGAACAGCTATGTCACTTGTGTGCCATGCTCCGTACCAGGTGCCAATCTGGGCTGTTGATATCAGGCATCTGCATGGCCAGGTGAGTGTCTGACACTGTGGTGTTGTCTTTCCTTGAGAAGACCTTTCTGGCATAGATCCAGTAGTCAGTAGCCTTTGCTATATTGGTCCTGGGTAAATGATATATTTCTGACATTATTAGAAACTGCATGATATGACAAACAGTTAGGTGTGTGCATTTTTATCTTATTTGAAACCCTCAGTTATAAGAAAGAGACTGTACGTGTCGGTTCCTTTTGAAAGGCAGCACATAAACCATCCAGATTGATAGTGGGTTTGCCTGTATTGGTTGAACTGTCCCATGAGCAGTTAAGAGTTTCAACATTTGTCACACCATGTGGCATTCATGGAGTCTTTTTCTTGATCACCTCCAGGTACCAAAGGAGAGCTGGTCAACTGTGAATGGAGCACTTGTAGGGCTGGGTGTAAGCGTCAGGCATAAAACCCAACAGGAAAAGGATGACACCTCTAAGCCACTTCCACCATTATGCATTGGTCTTGGTAACTGCTCATCACCAGTTTATCGATGTTTTGGAGATACTTGTGAATGTTGTGGAAGAATGGGTGCCTTCATATTAGAAAATCTGGATTGGACAATGTTTGGCTCCTTAGTTATCACAAAGTTGCATATCAGTTTAATGACCCTCTATTGCAACTTGGTGGACATGAGCAACAAGTCCAAAACTTTTTTTGTTTGGTAGTCTGACCTGAACCTTGATTGGATTGATGCAGGGATTGTCAGAGGGGTGGATATGAAGAAAGGCATATTCTATGTAATTACACCTATTTCCTTGGAACAGCTCCAACAAGTGGACACACTGCTCCAGGGACATGTTGAAATTCCAGAACAACTCCTGCAGGTGACTTAGCCTTTCTCTTTTGACATTTGTGAAGGAATCTGGACAGTTAAATTTTGCTCTGGTGTGCTTGAGTTTTTGGAGGGTTCGATTGAGAATGCTGTACATAATTTGGTTGCATCATTGAAACAGATTGATATGTAGATTTAGTTTAAGCAGCTTGAATTGCACTGTGTTGGTGTGTGATTGTAACTGCAATGACTTCTTTTGCAATTTCCTGCTTGGTGTAAAATGTTGGAGGTTGGGTGGTTGATATGGACTTGCAGGCAGAAGGCCACATTTCACCATACTTGTGCAGAGACTCAATAGCTATTGAAGGGACTGGGGCAGGTGTCATGAAGAGTAGCCACAAACAACCGGCTAGAAGGGTGGCATAGCTGTGACGGAGGTGTTACTGGTCTCACACACCACATGAACTTGCCTTAAGACATGCATTAGCCAAAGCCTATGGAACTACTCATTATCACACTATAACAGCAGCAACTCATGATATCCTGCGGTGTGTGTTGGAGTGGCCACAAAGTGCAGTCGGGTTATATAGTCAACTGGTCATCCTCTTTCACCTGGGTGGCTCAAATGCTAATGAGTTCAAGTCCTGGCAGTGGCCCTCTGCTGTTGACTTGATGTTGATATTAGCACAACTTGAGCTTGTATTGATTCAAAAACTACGGTAGGATTACTGGTAATTATGTAATTCTGCAATTGCTAATGCTAAGAATTGAACTCACAGTTTGGTTGGTGGTTCACTTGTGATGTCTCAATATATTCTTCTTGAGGGAAATGGGTTTTGTGTTTTGAGTCCCTTTTTGTTTTGCGGTGTCAAAGAACCCAAGGATTTGGTGATGGACACAATCCCTTTATTTATTTTGAATTGTTAAGCTTCCCCTATTTGGTTGTCTCCATCAATTTTCAAATTTTGGGTTGGGACCTAAATAGAACTTCAAATGTTGAAGACAAAACCCCTCCAGTCAGTCCTTTGTTGGCAATGAGGAGAAAAATGAGTTCAATTTCATTGTGCTTTTGAAAAAGAAAACCCATTAGAGGGTACATTTATTGGAAAAACACTTAACTATTGATGATTAAAGAAAAAAAAGATCGAAGCTTTCATACAATGAATCTTTTGGGCAGAAAATACATGAGATCCCACAAGAATTTTAGAATGAAACACCCCAAGTTATATAAAGACCAGGTATTTGAATGGGGCATATGATGAGTGGAAAGATATTACACATGGCAATGGTCTTGAATGCTTCAAAAAAAATTTCCTGTTGTGTTTGCCATGTAACTTATAGATCTATAGCACAATGTTACAAGTTGCAACCTTGCGTGTGCTACATTGCATTTGCATATGTTACAGAAATGTTTGACACCCACCATCAAAGATGATTCAAAGTTTGCATGCCTAGAAGTAGGAGTGCTGGGAGCACCTTGTGCTTGTTTGTTGAAAGTAGTAGGGAAATTCCTTGTTTGACATCTCAAGATTGAATTAAAGAGTAGGGTAACTCCAGAGGAGTGGGGAGTTCCTGAAATAACTGCCCCGAGGCAAGGCTATCTGCCAATCTTACTGAATTTACATGATCTTGATTCTGGAGTTGCCGACCCCAGAGATCTGGCTAGCAGAAAGTGGAAGGTGAACTGATATGCTTGTGTACATTCTGATGCTTCTCTACCCCTGATCTTCTGACTTTATGGCACTATGGTCAGTCGGTCAAGAATGTAGGCATTCATCATCACAGTCTCACATTCAGTTCAGTCCAATATTTCAAGGGAAAAAAATTGCAGGGGAAGAAGAGCATGCATTGCTTCAATCAATTTCACTTCAAATCTAGAGATAATTCCAACGTCCTTGGCTTTCACCTATGTGTGGCAATATTAGCATGTGGCAAAATTGGAGTCTACGTATATGAGGTGTGGCAATGTTGGGATGTGGCAAAATTGGAGTCTACGTGTATGGAATGGACTCCCTAGGTTTTCACTAGGCAATGAGTACCCTATCTATATTTTTCATACCCACAATCAATGCTGAAACTGAGTATCTATACCATCCAAAGTTCAGGAAAGGTATGCATCAATACATTTCACAACGTCTCCATGTGTATCGAACCTGCTCCAGCTCCTTCCCACTTAAGAACTCACATCATACAACACACCCTACACTTTTGTGCCGTATAGCTAGGCATGAAAACCAGTCTATGGTTTCATATTCAGTGCATGCCGTCTAGCGTATGGCCTAAATATGTGGAGATTTTCTCACATGCTATGTGGCTTCAATTACATGGGGAAGTAAGTTTTCTTATGATGGAAGGTGTGTGTTTCAAGCATCTACAAGGAGATTAAAAGATACTGTTGGTGGTGTTCATGCTCTACTAGTTATTGATTGCTAAGGGTCTCTTTCCATTATGTTGCTGTCATTCCTTGTTATAGGGACAATTGCTTTCCATTGCAGAGCTGCTAATTTGTTCAAAATTTGTGATTAATCATGTTAGGAGCTTAGGGCACACATGTTCTCATGAAAAAATGACAAATATCATTTTATGATAAGTCATAGTTTGATTTACAATTCTCAAAGCTCTTGCAATTGGTCAATGCTCGAATGGTAGACTTATGAGATGATTATGAGCACATCTAGCTAGAAAAACATAATGGTAAATCATAATTTGATTCACAACTCTGAGAACTCTTGCAATTGGTCAATGCTTGATTGATAAAGCTATGAGATGATAGCGAGCATAACTAGTTGGAAAAACATAATGAAAAGCTGATGCGATGAGAACAACTTAATGGAAAGATGTTCTAAAACAAGGAGACATTGACAAAATCCTATGAAGAAGCTCATTGTTACCTTTCAACATCCCAACAAGGGAATTATTGCGTGTATCACATTCCAAAAAAGAGTAGCATTTGCACTTAGTAGCAAAGTGCCTTATGCCTTTCAATGAGGCAATAAGGCAGCTCAAATAAGCATATTCCTTTGTTTTTCAAGCTCCTAGAGAATGTGCCTTGTGAATGCAATTCTACTTCCTAACGAGTCATTAAGGCAACGTCGGTGACAAAGTAGGAGGCAAAAGGCACCTAAAGGGTGTGTTCCGTACTATAAAGGTTTGTAGGTAGGTTGTAAAGTAACATAGGTAGGTCAGAAATGGCTTAACCCCTAAACATTAGGGTAGAACAATTTGGTTCACTTTTCAATATATTTTGGTCTTTCTCCGACATTTAGGGATTAACGAATTTGAATCAATTGTGAAGACTCAAAGGCACTTTGGAACTAGCACTGGTAGACTTGTTGCGATCTTTACAGAACAGGCTTGCTGCATTCCATAGTAAAAATGGGTCCCATGAGAGAAATCGTGGTGGAAAACAAAGGACAACAAATCTAATCTCTCTGATGTTACTATGCATTATATGCTGCAATGTACCATTGAGTAGATGGTCCAAATTGAATGGTGCAGGACAAACCTCTGCACAAAAAAGATTAGGTTTGATAGTTGTGATGAGTTACATATATTTCATAAGGGTAAATACTTATCGATTTTGGTAGGTTTTCCAACCTTCTTAGGACATCTTTCCATTAGGTTGTTGTGATCACAGATTTTGTGATCAAAGCAACTTTGCACTATGTTTTTTCAAAAGCAATTGTGCTTGTAGTCATCTCACAACTCTAATGATCAAGCAATGACCAATTGCAAGAGCTGCTGCAAGAGTTGTAATTCAAACTGTGACTCATCATATTGTCTTTTTTTTCATGAAAACATATGTCCCCAAAGTTCGTAACATATTCAATTACATATTTTCACCACAGTTGCAACCCTCCAATGGAAAGTGACTGTCCTTGCAACAAGCAAGAACAAGAAACAAGGCCCTATGTCAATGGCTTTCCATTAGGTTGTTGTCATCATAACACACTATGTGTGACTGTGATCATCACAGTAGCCTAATGGAAAGAGACCCTTAGATGGCAGAATTGGTTGGCTTTGTACCTACCTATATTACTTTACGACCTACATGTGAACCGTTATGTCAAGGAATATGCACAAAAGTCAGGCACATTCTCTAGTATGTAAAGGTCAATATTTGGTTGATTTCAGCAAGTTCTCTAGCCTTCTTAGATGGTAGAATCGACCACTTTCCTACCTACCTACTTGAATTTACAACCCACCTAAGGACCTTTATGCTAAGAAGAAATGTGTGATGACATTTGTAATTTTTCATGAGAACATATGTTCCCAGAGATTCTAAGATTATTTAATTACATAACTTTCACCAAAGTTGCAGCTTTCCAATGGAAAGTGACTGCTCGTGCAGCAAGAAACAAGGCCCCTAAGTCAATGGCTTTCCATTAGGTTGTTGTGAGATAACAACACACTCTGTGTGTAAATGTGATCAGAATAGCTGAACAGAAAGAGACCCTTTGATGGCAGAAATGGCCACTTTTGTACCTACCCTGCCTATAATACTTTTACAACCTTCCTGTGGACCATTATGCTAAAGAATCTGCCCATTGTGCACATTCTCTGGTATGTAAAGGTGGGTGTTTGGTCGAATTCAGCAGATTCTCCAGCCTTCTTTAGAATGGCAGAATCGGCAGCTTTGCTACCTACCTAGTTCAATTTACGACCTATCTACCTACCTACAGGCCTTTATGCTAAGGAATGTGCCCCCCTCCCTAGGGCACGTTCCCTAACTAGTACGTAAAAAATAGAACCAGCAAAATAGGTAGGTGTTTAACCGACAGGTAGAACCAGCAAAATAGGTAGGTGTTTAACCGACAGGTAGAACCAGCAAAATAGGTAGGTGTTTAACCGACAGGTAGAACCAAATAGGTAGGTATTTAACCGATAGGTAAAACCGACGACCGCATTGTGGCGTTGCTGCTGATGCCCAAGATAACGCGGCAACACTGTTGTCGGAAACAGCAGACAAAGAATAGAAGGGGAACAGACAGCGTCACAGGAGACAGGGGATGTGGGCTCAGCCCCGACAGCTGACAAGAGATTCTTTTTATTTTTCCAGCTGTCGTCGAAAGATCCGTCACAAGTAAATTGCCATTCCTTTTTTTTTTTACCTGTTTTTATCTTTTTACCGTTTACTGTTAGAGGAAGTAAACTGTAAACCTGTGTTTGTCAGTACAGAGCGGCAGTTATATTTCTAAAATAGAATATTCTGTTACAAATTTCCCTATTTTTTGGAGGAAAAAAACCGCCAAAAAATTTTTTAATTTTTTTTAAGTCACAAAAAATTTCCACAATTGCCTACAAACATGAAAGGGTGCTTAAGGTTTTCTACTTTCATATTTTTTAATATAGCCAATTTTGGCTAAATATACTTATGGACAATCACCACTTGAGCAACATCCCTATTTTTTTATTAAAAAAAAATTGGGTAGCAGTGTTGGGGCCCACCCACAATGTTTTTCTTATCAATTTTGTGATAAAGCCAAAGTGATGATCATCCATAGAAAGTTTTACCAAAATATGGCTACAACTTCTTTCTATATTTTTGGCTATTTACTTGAACCATGTGTAGAATTCTGGTAAATTTTTGAAAAAAATCTTGTGATTGAAAATCTCCAAAAATTGCTTCAATTTAGCATTTTCAATATTTATAAAAACAATTCGCGAGTGAAGGCCGCTTTGGGTTGGTGCCCAAGTGAAACATCTTTTCTTTTTGATTATTGAAAAGATCTTTCTTACACAATTTTGTAATTCTACAAGGTTTCAAACCTCGTATTAAGGAAGGTAGGTAGTTTGTTTGTTTGTTTTGTTTTGTCCCACATAGATCTTCCAACCCACAAGAAGGTCCTTAGTCGTGTTCTTTGTATTGTTGGAAACACCCTCAATGAGTGATGGTGCACAAAGATAATTTCATAATGTTTAGTCTTTAGACTTGCAATGCAATACATGAGTTATTGAATTTTGAGTATTGAACAATTAGAAATCCAATAAAAGTTTAAATAACAAAATTAGTGATTCGCTCTTGGTACCATTGTGAAGCCCTTACTTATGTTTATGGATGCATGGACATGGTTTCATAATTTTGAGACCTATGGCGTGGGAATAATCTATGTTTGAGTAATTTCTTTAATAGAAATTAAATAAAGATCAAATCAAAATTTTACAAGAAATTGGATTTCATACAAATGTGTATACTTTGTAAAAGTACATTACAATATGTGCTCAATGGAATTGCACATGATGTATGAAATCAAAACACGAGAAGTAATTTTGTCAGAAGATTATATTTCATTATCGACTCAATTGTTGCATGTTATTCTACAATCATCCACACAGAACAGATGTCAGCATACACACACACACACACACACACACACACATATTGGTGGACTATGTAGAGAATCAAGCTCCCAAAAAGTGCTATTGTTTTGGAATGAGCTCGACCTTGATTTGCATCGAGGTAAGGTGCATGTCAAGATGAGGCAAAACCAAACTAATATTTAGTATACCTATCAGAGCATCTCCAGTGGTGCTCAGTATGTGATTGTGCCAAATTATTTTTCACATCCAAGTTTAGTTATTTAACTTTTTTGCACATAAAACCCCACCCATAAAACCGAAACTTGCACAGCAAATAAGTGGGGGACTACTACCAGCAACCCACCTGGACCAATCATTATGATGGGCCAATCAGAAACACTGACTGATCAATAGTCAGATCGTATTTATTACACTCTCTTCTGGAGGTGCGCAGCGTTGCTGTGCCTTTTACCAGACACCGTAAAATGTGCCTCATGCTGAGCCAAAAAGAATGATCTTGAGCCAAACCGGCATGTTCTGAGTTTCCTTCATCCAATTTTAGTGTGCAGGATCACATACTGAGCACCACTGGAGATGCTCTTAGTGGAGTTGAATTGGCAGACCCTGTACTGCAGCACTGCATGCATTACAGGTATCCATTGATGTAGGATTTGGGCATAAATTTTTGGCTCCAACTGAACGGAATATGTGTAAGTGACATCTGGAGCACTATGAGTGCATATGATGGATGGGCATGTTCCATATAAGTGCATGCATCTGGATGAGAAATGCTACATCCAATAAGGGAAGTTTTTAGTTGGAACTTTGAACTTGCCATAAACATTAGAATCATCAATTTCATGTTAAGCTACTTGTTTTGGCTGCTTTTACATTGTGTTTTGTCCATCGAGTGACTTGCAACTAGTAAAAAACTAGTGTTGGCCAATTTAATAACTGGTGGGTAGGTTTTTCTTTATGAAATTTTTTTTTGGGACCACATAGGTTATCAATATCAAAATCAAACAAAAATAATTAAGTGTTGAGTAGGTTATCAAAAAAAAAGGTGTTGAAACCAGTGATATTTTTTTCAATTTTCTGAGTTGTCTAATTGGCTAGCATCCCAAGAATGATTTAACATCAAATGGCAAAAGAGTTAAGAACCTGTCCAAATACCAACCAAACTAAAATCAGAGTCCAAATGTGGCGATTTATTTTTTTTAAAATTTTGGTTAATTTTTCAGAAAAAATAGAAATAAATGGTACAAAATATCCCTCTTTTTCTTTTTTTTCATTTTGATGAGATTTCACACCAAGAAAACGCTGGTTGAACCTATATTTTTCAGGTTGAAAACTATGTGAAAATTCATCCAAATAAAAACATGGGTGGAGGTCTATGTTGGCTCTTGGGCATAGGAACTCTAACTTTTGTTCCCATGAGTTACCGTCAAACAACATAACCCACCCAAGGTGGATGCCCCTTCCCCTTCCCCCTAGACTGAATTTACTCATAATTCTTCGTACTTCTAAGGCCCCTTCACACTTTGGTGAGGGACCATAACCATGGGAATGTTGAGAGCCATCAAAACATATCCAAAGGCTATCTCTTGGAAATATAAAAATCATTTATGTGTGGGCCTGGGTTGTCAAGTGTAATTTAAAGTGAAAATAACTTTTATTGAGTACCAATATATTTTAATGGAGCCAAAAAAGGTAATTAATTTTTCCATCTTCCCCAACTCATTCCATTTTCATCCATAATCCAACTTTTTTACTATTATCAATGCGCATATCAACTAATGGGTCCTATCATTGGTTAAGATGAAAAGTAAAGTTAAAACATAATTCTAAAACATTTTACCCAACCTTGGGCAATGCAAAATCTACAATTTTGTAAAGTTGATTGTTCGAGAAAATAAATCAATAGTAAAGTGCTCCCCATCAATTTCAACCCCTATCACCTTTCAATTAATCTTCACTTGGAAGGTAGTTGTCATTTATCTATTAAGGAATTCAAAGGTACTTTGTTTATTTTGTTTGCCACATTGAGATTTTTAAAATCATAATCTCCCTTTGTCAAAATGGCCCAAATTTATGGTGTTGGAATTCTACTTTGTAAAACCAACATTTGTTGACTATAACAAACATCAATAACAACCTTAGATTCAAGGACCTATTGGAACTTTGCCACTTTGGATGCAAATCTCTTTTTCATTAGTGTGCTTAGTTTTCATGGTCACAAATCTACAATTGAACAAGTCTTTATTCACTTTACCCTTCTTTTTCTTAAATTTTTTATCATGTTATACGAGCTTAAATTGAAAATCATGTGAATTGATGTTCATGGATTGCAAACCTGAACTTACCTTTTCATTAGAAGTGTCATATTGCTTTAAAAAAAGCATGGCCAAAACAAACACTTTCAAATGGTGCCAATATGCCCAATTCTTCATAATTAACAATTTGTTTAAAAGCAATTGTCATTGTAAACAAATTTTTGCTCTCATATTTCACATAACAAATAATTTTTATAATCAACTTTAAACAAAGTTTGCAATTTGCTGACAAGATTAATTCTAGTAATACCTTTTACTTCAAATAGACCAATTGTGACATGTTTTGGTTCCCAATGTAATGTTAAGAAACTAATCAAAAAGACAAAAGTATCAAGTGCACCTTTCCTCATCCAAAGATCAAATGTTGTAATGACAAAAATTAAAACATTGACATAAGTCAAAATAAACTTTTCAAGTGTGTGTTTCATCATACAATGTAATACTTCTTCAATTAGGATTCTATGTGATGGAAACACCAATAATAGGTCCCTTTGTAAGCCAAATCACTTCATTGATATGTTTTCAATTTTGCTTAGAAGAAATAACCCCTTCACAACAACTAGCACAAAATCATCAATGAAACTTTTTTGTTTTTCATATGATTTTTTATATGTTGTAGCTACTATTGGAAAATGTGGATATGGATCTTGGAGTTACCACTTTTTGAACCTTGGAACTTTGTTTTTCATAAGCATATTTTTAACATAATGTCATTGTACAATCTCATTAACATACATTTTTAAAATGTCAAAATGTTTAGTTTCATGATGTTTTTTTTAATGGTTGAAGTTCCATTTTTAGTTTTATAAAAGATTAATCCTTTCCTACCTTGAGTTTTTGACCCCAAAACATGAACACCCAAAGTAATTGAATGACACAAAATACAACGAAAAACCTATTCTATTTCAATTGACCCATGTTCATCATCATGTTTGGTTTGAGAAAAAACCCAACGAGTAGACTTTTGATCTCACGATGTCACATGCATGAAAACCATGAAGACAAACCATGAAAAGATAAACTTTAGTAAGTTCAAATTCAAACATGAAACATAAAAACCCAAACAAAGCATAAGAGGTTAAAGACAAGAACATGAAGTGTGCAAAACAAAAATGCAATAAAATATTTATTCACATAAAATATGAAAATATAAACACAAAATTAATAAAACAAAATCATATTTCAAACTAATATTGAATAAATTGAATGTAATAAGGGATTCTACCATTATTTATACCCCTTTGGGGGGACCTAGTTTATGGAAGCTTCCATGGGGCTTTCCATATACCCACCAATCAAGAAATCTTCTTAAGAACCTTTTGAACTATAAATGACTTCTGAATTAATTAAAGATGAACCAAGAATGAACTATGATTGAATAATGAATGAATCAAAAGTAAACTATAACTAAACTATGAATTAATTATGAGTCAACTAAAATAAAATTAATGATGAATTAAGAAAACTATGAATGGATTAGGAATTAATTATAAATTATTTAAAAATGAATTATAGTTAATTATAAGTGAATCACAAGTTCATTATGAATGGAATATGAAGTCATGGATGGAAATCCATGTGAACAAATTTCATTCATCATCTAATCATGTTTGATGTTGACATCTATGACACACGGAACCCAAAATTTTGTTTATTGCTGTATGTCACTAATTATGTTACACACATGTACTTTTGTTGGAAAAGATATTGGAAACACACATTTTTATTTTTGTTATTGTTGTTGGGAATTTGGGATTTGTTGTTAACTAAATTAGAAATCTATGACTTATTACAATTTGACTTATTGATTGTTATTGGAAACCCATGAATTGTTACTACTAGAAATTGAAGACATGCTACTAGGTGAGCTTGAAACCTAGGACATGTTGCAATTTGAAATCTTGTTGTTGTTAAAAACTTGTGACTTGTTATTGGATGAGTTGGAAACCTAGGATTTATTTTAATTCAACTCACTATTGTTCAAAACCTATGATGTGTTGTT
>Ga0209611_10006472_pt1 | contig 19176 bp, 17 predicted proteins | sample S1TSphgellanicum_3_FD_187693 | JGI IMG/M metagenome (GOLD analysis project Ga0209611, IMG submission 187693) | Host-associated microbial communities from peat moss isolated from Minnesota, USA - S1T2_Fc - Sphagnum magellanicum MG (SPAdes) (version 2) | ecosystem: Host-associated > Plants > Peat... | reverse complement strand
TGAAGGACCCACCTCCCTCCCCTTCCTCCGTTCCTTTATATAGCCTGGCCCGCCGCAGCTCCTTCTCGTCGCACTTGGCGTTGTCCAAGCACTCCTGTGTTCCTTCTGTACCCACCTCGCCTCTCCTCTCGTCGTAATCGTCGTCTGCCTTCATCATCATCATGTCTTGCCTCTTCTTCTCTGGTGTATATATATCGTTGAATGTGTTGTTTGCTTGAATGTTCTCCTATGTGCGTGTCGAGCATTGCTTCAAGATCAGGACATTGCTTGTGCTTTTGTTCCAAACCCGAAAACGAGAGAAAAAATAAAAATGTGGGACATCTGTGTGGTTTGTCTGTGTATATAATAACTCCCTTGCAAGCACTTGTGTTTCCGTTGCTTTCTGTCATACACAAGCAGTAGTAGGCGGTTTCTGGAATTCCTGTTGTTGTTGTAGAGATTTGATTGCCTGTTGTTGTTGTTGTTGTTGTTGTTACAGTGTTCGTGTATTCGTCTCTGCCCACTTTTGCAAGTCTATCTTGATTCTTTTCTCTTTTTTCTTTTGAAAGCTTTGTACTGCTCGCAATGACATGGACCGCAACTTCTCAAGCCAATTTCATAGTAATATTGATCTATATGCAACGGATCTGGATCAGTTGCATCACAAGGGACAATGACCGGTTTTGAAGGACTGGGTCGAGATTTGAATGCGTGTTTCCCTCACCCATCTTGGAGTACTGCATCTTCACGGATTGTGTTCGGTCACCACCACGAATCTGTCACCCCACCTCGTCTTGTACCTAGAACACTCGGTTCATGATCCTCACTTGGGACAGATTCGTGGGGTTCGAGCCATTCATTCTTGGAGATGCAGCACGCCAAGATGTGCGTGGGCAACATGCAAAATTAATAGCAGCTAATCTGTTATGACCACCCGCTTCATCACAATTTCTTCCCGCGGGGACATTTTTTGGGATCTCCGTTGTTGTCCGGAGCAATTTGTCCGCAACCCAAGGACATCCGTTGCGCTTTCATCAGGTATGCAAAAGGTTCCTACCCCCGCTCATTTCCTTTCCTTTCCTTGCTGCTCCTCTCGCTGAGAATCGTGGTAGGTATGTAGGAGAAAGGTAGGTCTTGTCTTTACGAGTTCCTCATCGCAGCAGATGGATTGCTTTCACATTCCTGTGTCTTTGTTGTCCCTTCTTCTGCCTGTTGTGAAGGGAGAGACTACAGAAACATCATGTAGTTTTCAGTCGGTCCCACATTTTGAGGAATGTTCTACCATGTATTGTTCTGTGAAGTATGAGTCTAGTTCAATTATTTGGACACTGATTCATGGAACTTTTTACTTCTTATTTTTTTGAAACCCTTGTGGTTGGTTTGAGCTTTGCAATAAGGGGGGCAAAGACATTTGGCAATGAGGATCTACTTGTTTATCTTCTTTCACCGATTAGCTTTGACATCTAATTGAATGGTGAACTCCACCACTTGTGCCATTTTTCACTGAAGAAATGCTCTCGTGTTCTTCTAGTGGTTGGTTTTCGAATTCAAATGTACTAGCAAATTTTCAAATCCCCAATCTTCAACTTAATTATCAGCTCAATTGGAAACTATTTTGATAATCTATGTTGAGAATTCCTTTCACCTTGTGCATTTAGGTAAACAACCATCCATGTAAGCAAGAACTAAGAATGCCATCATTTGCTTTGGCATAAAGAAAATATTGCCTCATATCCAGGTAGATCCTTACTCTAGTGCCTCAAATGTCTTGTGTAACCTTGTGAAATTTTGTGACTCCTTATTGGTTTCAGCTACCAATATGATTTGAGATGGAATTTGAGTGATGACCCAAATCTTCCTGCCATCCACAATGTGTCCACTTATTGTACATGGTGTTGGGATGTGAATATCCTCAATGGTTTCATGAAATTGTGACTTTGTTACTGCATAATCTGCAAATCACTCCACAAAAATGTGCACATCAATGACATTAGAGCAAGAGTTAACTGGTCAAAAGAAGGAATTTGAAACCAGAGTTCAGTAGTCTTTCTTCCTTTTGAATGGTGCTCAATAAATTAGTAACTTCCTTCTTTTTGGCTTCTAAGACTAAGCCCTGTAGTTGCCATGTGATTGGTTTTCTATGCCTATGGTTTCCGATGTCGCATTTTGCATTTTTGACCCTTTGTTACATGGTTAATCATGCACAGGTAATTTCATTGATTGAATGCACTTGACTGAGTTCAGGACCATTTCTAATTTCTCAATTGGCTAGGACAGCAACTAATTAACAAAGAAGCTCTATTAAAAAGAAGACCTGCCAGGTTCAAGTAATATTTGGTTTTTAGAGAAGAGTATATGACCTAATTGTGAGGTATGCTGCCCTAAATTGTAGAAAGACTTCTCAAACATGCTATTATTCTCTGGATATTCTCATGCCAAATCTGCTTGCTTTCGCCCTGAAAAACATGGCATTCTAATTCCTGCCATGATGAAACAGGAATTCCTATCAAAGACACTAGCAAAGTGTAATAAGAGCAAGTGAAATATCCTTAGACTGACAGCCACTGCAAACAAAGTTCTATTTATAAGCTCTCACATCAAAATTCTTTCAATGAAATGATACAAAACACAGCAGTTCAGAATCCTGTTGTCCAGTAAGCTCTCCCCTTGCTTCATAACTAACAAAGGACACATCTATGAGATTGTACAGAAAACTCTACAAGAACACTTTGAAAGGAATGATTTTAGTAGTTCCAACAAAACCAAAGATGATAATAATGATTGCAGTTATAACCTTTTGAATGTCACTCAGACCATCACTTTCATCATGAATAGCAATGATGAGCAACACTGAGCTTCCATGGTCCCCACTACATCAAATGTTGGGTGTAGTCCAAAATTAAAACCACTATAGAAGCATCTACATCCTACTCAAAAAATTCTAGGTCTGCAGTCCAAGACAATTATTACAGTAATTGCAACAGGCCACAATCTCAAAGCTTCTGATTTGAACTGACAGGATCTGCCTGAGTTTGGTTGATAGTTGTCGCAACACAGACCCTTTCCATCCATCATTCAAAGATCTCTCAATAATGATGAAAAGCAAACACCTCCAGACTCATTATACTGCATTCCTTCTGTATGTTCCAACTGAAAACAGAAAGCAATCTGCAAACCTGCATGTGATATGGCCTACCAATCACATTCTATAGGATTCCTCCAAATTGCCATCCTTGGCCACTGCACTCACTGTCTACATCTTACAACAATAGCATTTAAGGATCACTTCACTGAACAAGCTCAATAATTCACCGATCAGTGAATAATTTTTGAAAAAATATTAGGTCTTCAGAACCCATCAATCAACAATGATGAAATGCAACACCTCCAAACTTGTACTACATTCCTTCTCCATCTTCCAATTGAAAACAGAAAGAAATCTACAAATCTGCATGCGATTCAGCACACCAATCACAATTGTCCTTCACATTGCCATCCTTGGCCACTGCAATCACTGTCTACATCTACAAACCATACTATTTCAGGATCACTTCATTGAACAACTCAACAAACTCAATGATTTACTAATGCCATCCTTGGTCACTGCAATCACGGTCTTTATCTACAATCATACTATTTAAGGATCACTTCATTGAACAAGCTCAACAAACTCATACATTCACTGATCAGTGAATGAACAAAAAAAATTAGGTCTTCAGAACCCATCTATCACTACCAATCATGTTGTTGCCTTCAAAGTTCAAGACCTAGATGAAAAACTCTATGTGTGATGATGTGGGACACATGCTCAACTGTTGTTCTAAGTGTGAATTTCTCTTCCTCAATCAGGAGAAAGTTAACCTCCAAAAAAGCCACATTTTCCCTTCCTGTTTTCATGCAACTCTTAACTCCAACCTACATGAATCATAGAATGTGCATGAAAAGGATCCTTCATTGCATGATCAGATTTCGTTGAGATGTAGCCTGTCATTCAGAGCATCTAGACTTGAGAGCAACCTGTGAACACAATGTTGCAAACAAAACCTTACAAGTCGTCATTGAAGAAAAGAGGGGTGTTGCATAAAAACCCTAACCTCCAGAAACTCTTGCATCAACATGGGCCCTGCAGAAATCCATTCTGTTCCAAATAAGTGATCAAAGTGTTGGCCATGCAGTCTGGTGGAATGAAGTCCCCTGCTGCATTTGTTGCTTCGACTTGGATCTCGGGATTGTCAGGTTCCTCATAAGGATCATCAACTCCAGTGAAACCCTTCAGAGCGCCCGCTCTTGACAGCTTATACAAACCTTTACAATCCCTTCCTTCACAAATCTCCAAAGGCACTTTCATGTAAACTTCAACAAACTTGCCTGGCTGCATAAGGGCTCTTGCAAAATCCCGGTCTCGCTTGTAAGGAGAGATGAGGCTGACAATGGTGATGAGTCCCGCATCTGCAAACAACTTTGCCACTTCCCCAACTCGTCTGATATTCTCTTCTCGATCTGCTGCCGAAAACCCTAAATTATTGCTCAGGCCATGACGGAGGTTGTCACCGTCCAGCACATAGCTAAGCTTCCCTTTCGCCATCAGAGAATTCTCCAGAGCACAAGCCAAGGTAGATTTCCCTGAACCACTCAGACCTGTGATCCACAAGATACAACCCTTCTGCCGTAGCAAACTCTCCCGTTTCTCCAGTCCCACACATCCCTGATGCCACGTTATATTTGGCAGTTGGCAACCACCGGAAGGCGGAGCCATTACAACACTTCTTCCACTCAACTCTAGTCCGGGAGCAGGAGGAGGAGGAGATACACCACGACTCGATCTACAAACTAATTGATCAGCAGCATCAGCATCAACAAGAGTTAAGGCAGCCTTAGGTCTTCTGCCATCTTCGCTCCTTTTTTCCAAAGTTTGTTGCGGAACCACGACGGCGGCGGCGGCGATATTCTTCAAGGATCCAAGATGATGACGACAACGGCAACGACTACAGAAGCTGGCTCCTCGCAAAGTTCCCTGTTTCTTCTCGTCTCTAAGATGCAATCCAGCAGGCACAGTGTGTAGACGATGTGCGGTGGGCTTGTTGTCGCCGTGAGCTTGGCCCCGTCGACTCCCAGACGGTGACAGAAAAACGCCGGTGTTGTACGAGAATTTAGCGATGGAAGAAATTCTGCACTGAGGCATACGGGAGTAGAGTGGTACGATCCCCCGAAAAAAGCGAAAAACATGAACAAAACACACAGCGAGAAAACACACACACACACACAAAACACAGCGAAAAAACACGAACAAAACACACAGCGAGAAACACACACACCAAGCACAGCGAAAAAATACACACAGCGAACAAACACGCACACAAAAAACACAGCGAAAATACACACACACACACACACACGAAACACACAGTGGAAAATACAAAATTGAAGGCGAGAATCAAAAGCGAGAAATCGACAACTGAACTTGGCTCAACACACCCGATTCATTTCTTCGTCACGAGTTTCCAACGTCGCAAGCAAACTAGAGCAAGTACAATAGACGGCGGGAGTTCCAAGTCCACCACCCTCCTAGAAACCAACCAGCGGGTTTATCTCCACACACACACAGAGATTAGCACTAATGAGCTAATAAGTGGAGATTAGCACTGATTAGGGTAAGTGGGTGCTCCCTTTTCTTTAAATCTGGTGATATATCGCCAAAATGTGAATTGAAAATTTTTTAACTCGAAATAAGTGAACTTTGAGGTTTTCAGCGGCCAGGTGTGAGGGAAAAAAAAAGGGGGGGTTGCCTAGGGGTAAAATCGCCAGAATTCATATAATTTGGTTTTCAATTTTCAGCCAGAAATATTGAAGGTTGATTAAAAGATTTGTATTTCATTCATGGTTTATTGCCAAATTTGGCTAAATCTTTTAAAGCACAATCGCCATTTTTGTTACATCTACCTATGGATGATTGCCACTTTGGCTACAAACGGAAATTCCTAAAAAGAAAACACTAACTAGTGCATAGGAGTGTTTCTTTTACTGGCGAATTTTGGCCAAATTTCGACCTGAAAAATAGATTTCGACCTATACAAAGGATTTTTCATAGAAAAAAAAAAGACCCAAATTCGCCAGGTTTGGAAGAATTTTTGTTTCAAATCGCCAGATTTTTATGACAAGTTCCAGTTGATAGCCAAGAATATAAAAGGATTTCTTTTTCTTTTTTCCAACTTTCATATCTAGTATGTAACCAAATTTGGCTAAATTAGATTTCGAACGATCGCCACTTTGGCTACATCACAAAATCCTTAAAAGAAACCCTGGGTGGAAAGGTCGTTGGCCAGGAGTTGTTTTTTGCTCATGGGATTAGTGCTGGAATTAGTAATTTAGTTAAGTGGAGAAGAGCATTGATTGGTAGTTGTGGAGGTGGTTGGCCTGGAGCGTTTGCTTGTGCTGACAGTTATTAGTACTACTACTACATAACAGGGGCAGCAGCTTCACCACGTGTGTTACAAATATTTAAGTCATTTATATAAAGATGCCAAATCTTCATGCAGTGTTTTCTTTTCAAACTTGGTAGGCAAGTAGGTGGTGTTGCGACAAAACGAGTCAGCCAAATCTGGGCCATGTCAGAAAGGAAAGTGCAAAAACAACTTAAAGTTTCTCCTACATTTTTGCCACTTGTTGTAACCTAAAAATAAGAAACACCCTACTTATTCACCTCTCCTATTAATTAGATGAGACGCCTCCCAAGTTCTATTTATTTATTTATTTGCAGAGAGCCAATTTGATTGGCCCATCACTCAAAAAAAATGAAACTATGGAGGCTTCACAAATTGGAAGGTTGTGTTGGAAGCTTAAAGTTTTAAGATTCTTCCCTTTGGCCCAGCTACTTACAGCTATATAGGTGAAAGGAGGACAACATTTGCCAAAGCATATGGGATAAAAGTGAGGTGCTATTGGGGAACTCTTTGCTTTGACTCCCCCTTGCATGGGAGATCAACTGTCTAGTGTCCAAGTGGCAAGTGAATAATGGATATGTCCACTCTCCAAACCAAGCACAACTTGAAAGAATAACCCCCTTACCCCCCTCCCCTCCCAACAAGACGAAAAGGTAGGACCCTTCACTCCATGACGCCACTTCTCATTGGTTGCATACAAATTCTAGTACTAAAATTGGCTACCACTATTTATTTTTGGCCTGGCCTGGACTCATAAGCCCTTCCTAAGTACACCCTAACTACCTATTATCCTATTGTCTAAATATGGTGATTTGAAATGTCGATTGTCCTTTTTCTTGTGATGTGGCAAATTGGGCCCTTTTTTTACCAAATAAAACACACTTTGTATCAATCATTGACATCTCCACTTTCTTTTTGTGTGTGTGACCAGGATGCTAAAATTTGCCCCAAAAGCAAAGGCCCAATGCATTTGGAGAAATAGAATATTTTGAAAGAGTTTTTATTTACCTTCACAAAAAAATAATAATAATTCATTGCAAAAATTGTCTTTCTTTTGAAAAAAATTCAACATTTTTTGAACAAATGATAGAATTAGTCTCCAAACTGCCAAGCTAGGTAATACCCGTACAATCGTCTCCATGCTCCTGGTACAAATGAAGGCACCAGCAACCCATCACTGCCTCCAAAACAAATACTGTAGTACCTTGGCCATTTCAACGCATGTCCATAGAAAAATTAATTAATTTTGAAACATATTTTTCAACAAATGAAATATTGTTAAATGTTCATTATTTTTTTTCACAATATGTTTTGATGTGGAAGAAATAATTTTTGAAAATTTGAACGTTTTTGAAAATAATATAATTAATGTCAAATTGACCAAGGTATTAAGGTACACACAAATACATTAACAAAATGACATATTGTAGTAGTAGTACTAGTGCAGCTTCAACACATGCCTGTCAAAAATTAATTAATTATGAAGATCCATGGAGGAAATATAATTTTTTTTAATTTTTTCAATTTTCATCCACAATTTTTTCTTTTGACTTTTTTCATAATTTACATATATTTATAAATTATATGCTAGGTATTGGTTGTTAGAAGTTAGTTTCATGTAGTTTGTTAGTTGTGGTTAGAACCCAACTCAGTGTAAACAAGGTTTTGATTTTTTGTGTTTTGCAAGGTTTCCTCTTGTGATGTGGTTATGTAGTTTTATCTTTTGTGTTTAAAGGAAACTCACTTGCAAATCAGAAGAATCGAAGTTCAAAACACACAAATTAATCAAAAAATTTAATGTGTTTTATAATATTAAAACACAAAAGATTAATATTAAATATTTTGCATTTTGCATTGGAAACGTTGTTCCAAGAAAAAATGTTGCAAGTTGGGGGTAGGAGTTGTAGTTGGACACTATGCTTGGTTTACTTATAGAAGCAAAAGTGGGGTTTTTTTGGGCTGATTTTGAATGTCCAACCTAGGATTGAACATGAGTTGTTGAAAAGGAATGGTAAAGGTGATGCATGGGTTTTGTTGCAAATCATCATCGTGATGCAATAAAGCAAGCAAATTACAAGGCTCAATGATATTACAAATGCAACTTGGTTAATGTGAACTTGTTGCAAGGAGATTCAAGCCATTGTGAATAAAATGTTGTATGGTGTTGATTGAAGTGGAACTTTTGAAGTCAACCAACAAATTGACTAAAAGCGCCATCACTAAAGGTAGATGAAAATCGACACTTGCTACAATTTATTGGATTTCAATGAAATCAATCACACTTGAAGAATTTTGAAGGTTGAGTTCAATTGCAATTGATGATTTGGTGGGTGCGAACAAGGGGTGCAAATTTCAAAAAGTCCACATTAGAGTCCTAAAAAAGAAAATAATGTGTGTGAGAAATCTTAGTTAATTTGGAGACAAATTTTTTAAAGTCTTTCATTGGAATTTGGCATGGGGATTGATTGGAGTTGTCAATCACCGAGCTTATGTGTGAATAAACATTACTTATTGAACCCACAAGTCATGAAATGTTGCGCCATTAACAAGCATGAAGTGCCATACCATTAACTTTTCATTTTTTATAATAGTTTGTTGTAGTAGGTCAAACAATTTTACCTTACAAAATGGGGGGACATAATGCATATCAACTTCTTATTTGTTGTCATTGGGTTATGCTCTTGTTTTTTTTTATCATTGTGTTGGTTGGGTTATTAATAATTGGTAAAAAATATGGAAGATTATTGAATTGTGTGCCATTGGCCAACACTTTAAAATAAGCACATGCTTGTGGGTTAATCTTTCATAAATTTATGCATATTATTTGATGAGGAACCCAAGGTGAAAAGGTACAAGCTATTTCACGAGTGTTAATTACCATAATGAACTTTGGGGTCGTAATTGATGTGGTTAATGGTTGGGCATGTGATAAGGTTAGTCACAAATTATGACCATTGAATAGGTCCTATTTGAATCTTAAGTTGCCTAAACATATTGATTAGGTTTTAGTAACATTTATGTTTTAAACTTGGGTTGACACGACTACAAGATTTTTTTGGATTTGATCACCAAAATTATTCCATTGATTGTTGTCTTGCAATGAGATGAAGGTGATGATTGGTAGATTGTTTTTGTTGTGTTCATAGTGAATCACTACATGTGTTTTGTTGTGTGAAGCTTGGTGGGTGGATGTAAGTGCTTTTTAGGTTAAATTTTAGGTTATAGGCGTAATAAGTTCAAAAAAATAATTACCTAAATTAGGGATAGGGGTAAGGTTAACTTTGAAGGGCACATTATATCATGCAAATCCAAAGACAATATCACAGGTTACCATTCCCAAAAGGATGTGTTGAGAGTTTTTTAAAAAAACATTTTAGACCATGATGTCATAGAATTTTTTTTTGTAGATTTCATATTTGTTGTGAATTCATTTGAAGATATAGAAGATGATACAAGGGTGCCTTGGGGTGTAATCACAATAAAAGGAACAAGAAATTGTATTTGTTGATTACAATGAAAATCATACATGCATTTTTTTTAAATGATTTATTTTATTTAATGAAATAATTAATATCCATATTTTGGAATTGTGGTTTTTTAACCCGTGAAGTTGGAATCCCATGAATTTGAAATCATTTGTGGGTTAGATAAAAAAAACACACATTTGTTTATCCTTTTGGGTGCATGTACAAAGATGTTGATCTTTGTTTTAAACATTATTAATGAGTATAATAGTTGAAAATTTGTGATCATGGTTCAAAACAAAATTTTACATTTGATTTTAATGGTTTAAAAAAAAAATCATATTATGGGTCATATGTGGTTTCAATTTCAACATTTGGAACATGAAGTGTTAGAAACATATGAAAGTTAATCAAATCGAAGTATGATTCAAACATAACTTCAAGTTGTGAAATAATATTGGACATGTTGCATGGAGTTCATGATAGCTTTCAAGGAAAGGGCAAAAATGTTAACACTAACCATGCCAAATCCTAATTAATTTAACATTAGTTCCCAAAAGAACTTAATAGATTTTTCCACTAGAGATTTGGGTGTTGTGGCTTTTATGAACCCACCAAATCCCACATCTTTTATGTCACAAGTTTCCCAAGCAACATTGGGTGCCATTAATTGTACCATGGATGATCCACCACCATTTAATCCATTGGATCAAATTTTCCAACTTTTAGAATTCGAACTTATGGGGGCATTTGTAAGATTGGATGTAGAAGATCCAAGATTTCCAAAATGAAAAGGATGAAACTCCACACACTATCTACATAAGGTTGGCATGATTTGTTAAGGAAAATCATGATGTTTTCACAAAATAATTAGTATAGTTGTATATGTCTAAGTGGGACAAAAAGGTGCAAACGATCGTAGAACCTCAATTATAATCATGGGGTAACACCCCATTTGAAAAAACATTCCACATTATAAAAAAGATTGATTAAGGATTTTGTGTGGAAGAACTTGGTAAGCTTGCCATGACCATGACCATGTAGAGGGATTCAAAGAAGTAGGAATCAATAACCATTTGGTGTGGGAAAGCCAAAGGGGGTCAATTTAGATCTACCCCATCCTTTTTGGTGAAACAATGCCAAGGGGTTGTGTGTTGGACTTGTGGAGGTCTTCACATGAACGAGTGCCCAGATAAAGGTAAGGCATACACATCCAAATCCACATCTTAAATTGTTGAAAAAGTGAACATTGTGGTGTTGAGAATGATGACAGTGACCATTGTTACTTGTTGTATTTAAAACTATGTTTTAGCAAATCGTCTAACAATAAGGCTGGTAAAAGCAAAAGAGGACATGGAGGAGGTAATAATTTCAATCTAAAGGCAAAACCATAGGTAAAGCTTAAAACAAGGCTAATGACCAACACCAAGGCAATGGCATGGCCATTACACATGATCAACTTGCTTAGTTGGAAAAATCGATCATCAACATGGCAAGCTAGAAGTTGGAGGAAAAAAAGATAGCAACACATAATTCCATAAGTGTGCCCATATATCCCAGACTAAATCTTGCTTTGGATTTTTTTGTGGGGCAAGTTTTGTTGGTTCCATGGATGGTCCCCATAATACACATGTTTGAAAGGTGAAATACCATGTTATTTTTCTTATCCACTTGAGGTAGATTCATTAGTTGCAACTTTACATGTTCCAATTCACATGCCTTAAAGCCATGCAAAACTAATGAAGGACTTGAACTCATAAGGCGGGAGGCTAGGGGCAAAATGCATCTTCTTTATTTGTTTAATCACGTTGGTCAAAATAATCCCAACCATTGTACATCCACTCCCCTTGGGCATGGGGCATTTTCCCATCAAGCCAACGAGAGGAAGATCTTTAAATTTTAGAATGGACACGAATGGGGTGATGTTGGGGCCAACTACATCCAATTTCCATGTTCCACTATTATCTACAATCACCATGGCAACCATTTCCATTTTCCAACTTACAACCACTCTATGTGAAAGTGGAGGAATGTTAGGCTTGATTGTGGATATAACATCAAAGTTGTTGCCAAAACTTAACTTGGAGAAATGACTTCAAAAATTGATACATTATAAGGTGGACATTCCTCCTTCATAACAAGTTATAACTTCCATTTTATTCAACCTTCTAGCATGACCTCCCATTGATTGTGCATCAATGACATTAGGAATGGTCTTGGTGTGCAACAAGGAAAGTGTTTTACAATTCAAGAGGATTAACATAAGTAAACATTTTCCTTTTATAATGTTTATTACATTTTGGTGCCCAACCAATGGTGTTGAAATAATCAACATTTGTGGGTTTTGGCATGATGGATGATCTTGAGCCATGCCATATCATATTCAAACATCAATAGGTGCATTCAAGGCATGGGTTTACTACATTAGCATTTTGGTGTAGTTGACCCCCAACACCCAACAAATTAGTTATCCATTTCGGTTTGAACTATGATGACAAATGTTACATCATATGATGTGTTAGTTGGCGTGTTGTGTTGTATCCCATGGGATTTGTATTAAACGTTAGAAAGAGACCACCCCCTATAGACTAAGGTGGCAATCGAATGATGAACATCAAATTGAATTCCTTATTTGATATTTTCATGAGATGTTGGATCAGTTAGTGGTGTTACCATGTTGCTTAGATTTGTTAACGCATTACCTTAGGAATTAAGGTTATTAAAAGGTAACTTGGATGCATATGATGTCCCACCTTCATTTGAAAACATTATGTGGGACCATCCATCCCATGTTGCCTTGTCCACATGTGACCCATCACCATTATGGGAAATCTTGGATTAGTTAGAAAAGGTAACTCATTTGTGTCACATAAACATGGCAAATTTTTACTACCACCACCCATAGAAAAGATTGCATTTTACCATTGGATGACCTACCAAGATACATTTTAGTATGGGCCACACCTATTTTATGGCCACCTCTTAAAGAAGGGGAATGTTTATTGGGTTGTTTGGAGGCATAAACACCAATTTGGCTACAATGTTTTAAACAAAAATATGAGTTTACAAATACATGTATGTGAACCCCAACACCACGCCCAAAAGTTTTCCATGCACCATGTGGGGATGTTGTTGAATTAATATCTAAAATTATTATGAAACACAACTATGTGTAGATATTTGGGGGCCTTACCTTAAGATACTACATTGTTGGGGCACAAGATTTGAATGATGTTGGCCTAGTGGATATGGTGAAAATTGGTTATCATGTCAAGGTCATTTACAAGCATGTGCAAGTGGTGGTTTGCTAGACCCATGATTAAGACTTTTTTGGGAGCTATTATGAATATTGTTGTATATACAATACATTCAATGACATCCATTCATCTACCTTTTGTTCAGAATGTTCTTCCATTTAGTGACTCATGATTACACGTTTCGGTGGCATGGCAACAAATCCATGTGTGGTTTGGAAAACCGATATTGGTGGAAGTTGCATCAATGGGATCTCAAACATATCGATTATGGGGATGTGGACCAACATAGTTTGCCATTTAGTTTGTTACAATGGACATATGATTTGGCATCACAACCTAAAGATTTCATTGTGAATGCCATTTTGGATTCATAATGCATGTCATGAATGGTACAACATGATGATTAACCACCTTTTGACATTTTCAACAAGGTGAACCATTCATGAATGACATTGATCATAATTATGAGTTTTCCAAGTTCACATGTTTTCCATGATGTTGGTCCAATCATGGTTTGGGATTCTTGGTGGGTGGAACCCCATGTTGATGGGTGGGAACATGCTAGCTATGGGGCTCCATACCCACACTACCCAAATTTTTGGCTTATCAAAGGCCATCAAATAAAATGACGCACTCCCAACTCCTTAAAGGGCTCAAATGTGAGCCCAAGTAGAAAGCAGCGGAAAAGGAGGAGTCGGAACACGCTCCCTAGCTCACAACCCTTTGAGGGGTAGAGGGGCGGGTTGGAGCTCCGAGATGGGACTAGGAAGAGTTGACAAGCTTTAGTTACTCACACGGGCCTGCACACAACCCACACAAAGTGGTTAGTGCAAAGTTGGAGCACTTTTGGTGCTAGGACAAGCCACGGGCAACACGGACACACAAGACTCACCACAGCCCGGACTTGGGGGAAGCCACCACCTTCCCCCTTATAGTATACTCTGTGACTCTCCATGGAGCCCACATCCAAATGACTATTTTTCCCGGGACTCCCGAGTGGGAGTCCCGAAATCGCGCCAAATGAGACTCCCGGGACTTTGGAGCCCCATAACTTTGCGAGCAGACCTTCGATCGCAATGTGGTCTGAAGCAAAGTTGTAGCTCTCGTCGAGAGCTTTTCAACGCCGTGTTGCACTCCCGAATCGGACATCGGAAAGAGGTCGATTCCCGACTTTTAGTGGTCGGGAGTCAAACTGGCAATTCGACTCCCGACCCTTCTTTTGGCCATAACTTGTGTTTCAGATATCCAAATGAGCAATGCAAGTTCATTTTAGACATCTACGCTTCAAGAGATTTTCATTGATATAAAGAACGCCACAATCCATTGAGGTTTGACCCCTGCAATTGCTCTCTGAAGTTTCGGGAGTCCACCGAGACTCCACTTCCCAAAGTGGGAGTTGCCTTGGGAATGTGAGGGCTCACTCCCTCACACTTTCTAACACTCCCAGAAGTATGTGATGTGACCCCCGGGCTTCCTCTTGCCTTAACTCCCGGGCTTCCTTTTGCCTTAGCTCCCGGGCTTCCTTTTGCCTTAGCTCCCGGGCTTCCCTTTGGCTTAACTCCCGGGCTTCCCTTTGGCTTAACTCCCGGGCTTCCCTTTGGCCCGCACCCTTGCAATTCCCTTTGCCTTGGTCGCGAGCCCAAAGCTAGGGTTGCGACATAAAAAGTCCTTGATCAAATCATGGACTTGAATTGTTCCATTTGCGTTATTACCCTAGGATTGGCTAAGCAACATCAATTGTTCAATTCCCACCCACCCACCTCACATTTTGTATCTTTACCACCTTCTACATTTCATCTTGAGATAACACATTCATGTAAGGCGGTGACATGATATTCATGTTAGAGTTGGTGATTTCAAAGGGGCCAAACATCCATCGCAACATTGAGATTTTACACCAAGGGAAAGGGTGATGGATGCCATGAAGGTTTAGTGCTTAGAGTGGGGGAAATACAAGTCGAATGTAGTTTTGGCATCCAAGATTTGGATTTGTTTAGAGAAATTAAAGGGACTTTCAAATGCACATGGAATGTGGGCCTCATGTGGGGATGCTCCCATATCAACCTTATAAAAATCACAAGTAGTAGCATCAATTTCAAACACTAGGGATGAATTACCATCTAAGTCTAAAGCATCCATAACTATGAACACTTGGGAATTATAAATTGTTCTTGTAATGACAAGAGCTAAGGCATATAAGATGCAATAGTTATTGCATAAATATGTTCATTGTTTTGTTTCTAGGTTCAGGGAGTTGGGAAAACTCAAGGGACAAGAGGTATGCATCACCCTATGGGTTTATATTTTTACAACCATGTTAGGTGAATGACATGGAATGGGCTTTGACAAAAGTTCAAATGAAAGAACTTTTGGATGCAAGGTTGGTGAAGTTTTCAAAAGGAAAATATGCATCAACCACAATTTTGCCCACCAAAAAAGACATTTTTGGCAATTGGATTAGATGTCAAATATGTGGAGACTATAGACCTATCAACAAGTAAACACAATCAAACAAATATGGCATGCCATTATCAAAATAGATTTTTGATTCTATGATCTAGACATGATTAGTTGCCATTTTGTGAAACTAATAATTGTGAAGATTACACGTTTAGGCATTAACCAAATGGGAAAGATTGTTTATATCAGTGGAAGTTTCTACCTTTTGGATTGACAAATGCACTAACAAAATTACAAAAGGTGATGGATTGAATTTTTGTAGGCTTGGATTTTGCCAAGTGTTACATTGATGACATCATTGTGTTTAATTCCACCATGGAGGAGCATGGTCATCACTTGTAAGATGTGTTTCAACGCTTGGGGGTGCACATGTTGAAATTACATCAAGGAAAGTGTAAGTTCCCAAGTGGATTATTTGGGCCACATGATTTACTTAGGAGGTTTGGGAGTCCAAAAGGCCAAGGTTGATGTGATTGCCAAGGTTCCCAAACCACTAATCTTAATCAATTGAAGGCATTCTTGGGTTGGTTGCAAATTGTTAACAATAATTTGTCAAAAGGTTTAATCAAATTACCAAACCTTTGAATCAATTGACCAAAGTTGATGTGGAGTTCATTTGGGGTGATGCATAAGGACAATTTTTTCGAGAATTGAAAGCTAGACTTAATTTGACACCTATTTTGAAGTGACATATCAAAGGCCATCCTTTCCAATTACATATGGATTAGAGTGTTTTGGGACTTCAACCAATCCTTACACAAAGTGTTGAAAATTGGGAGTTTGTGGTGGTTTATGCAAGTTAGTTTAATAACCAAACAAAACCAAATATAATTCGTATGAGGGGCAATGTTTGGTAACTATTTGGGCCATGATCACATCCCATTGTTATTTATTCGGTAGCCCTTTCACCTTGGTGATTAATCACCAACCATTGAAATGACTTATGGAATTCGACCGATTCAAATGAAAGTTAGCAAGATGGGCTTTCATTATTTAAGAATATGATTTTTGATGTCAAATATTGTGTTGGAATAGTCAACAAGGATGTAGATGGGTTGAATAAGAACCCAAGTTCTAGTGATATTGGATATTATTAAAACACATTGGCATGGGGAAACAAATTTGGAAATAATACCTAGTTAGCATGTTGTTTACAATCCTTTATATTATGACAAATGGATGCCAATAGGTACCATGCCAACCTCAATGAATTCTTCAAACACTTCTAGGAATTCAAAGGTGGAACCTAATGACATTGGACCAATAGATATTTTGCCCAAGTGTTGACCTACTTACAAATAAAGGAGTTGGATGTGGGATTAACACCCAAGGAAAAGGATTGGGTCCTTCAAAGGGCAAAAATATACCATTGGGAAGGACAACACCTTCTCAAAACATGGCTAGATGGGTGTGTAGTGTGGTAACATGTCCAAAAGTGTGAGAAAGATTTATGAAACATGCTATGAAAAGTTGGTAAATTTTGGGGTATGTTAGATTTATAATCTACTTCAAGGCCAATATTAGTGGAAAGACATGCAATTAGAAGTTCAACAATATGTTACATGATGCTTGGTGTGTGATTAGGTTCATACATGATTTAATACACCCACCTTACATTCATAGTCTCTATTGATCATGTGTATCAATGGAGTTTAGATTTTGTTACGCCATTGAATTTAATTATTCATCATAACTAATACATGTTGGCTATGATTGAACATTTCCCATGTGGATTGAATTGGTTCCAATTTGGGCCAAAAGTAATGAAGGGGGGATTTATGTAGTATTGGATAAAATTTTGACTTTGTTTGGTGATCTTTGATAGAGGTGTCCATGTAAAGCATACGATTTTGAAGAAAATTTTAGGAGTTTTGTGAGCATGCGTTGATTCACCATAGGATTACTTTTCATGATCATCTTGAAGTTAATGGAGTAGGTGAAATAACATATAAATGGTGAAAAAAGGTTTACAAAAACATGGATTACTAAAGAGGCATATTCGTGATTGGGACATATAGTTACCATGGTTGGCCATGGGATACCAATTCAATAAGCAAACATCCTTTGCATCAGTTTCCCTTAAGTACTTTTTGCTTTTGGGTGTGAACCCCAATTATAAACATCCATTTGTTTGGGGATGTGGCCAATGTGGTTAATCTGATGATCCCAATGTATGGATTCAAACTTGCGAACAATGTGTTAGGCTTTAGTATCAAGATATAAACATGTTCTTAATTTAATGGACAATAGATCAAATTCTAGGAAGGGTGTAATTTAGTTAAATGTGAGGGATTACAACTAGGTGACCAATGATGGGCTCACCTTACATTTGGCCTATTGATTTCATCATGATTGAAACCAAATTCTTTTCATGGATTACCTTACTACCTTTGTCTTATTTGATTATAGATTTAGTTATTTAGTGGAGGAGGACTTTATTTTAGCAAAAGGAACAATTCGGGCAAATGTTTTCATGTGTTTGATTTTGTTTTAATTTCAATAGTGTCAAACATCAATCTTGTAGCACACAATAACTATTAAGTATTGGTTGGAAGACATTAATATTTTGTAACTTGTCTGTTGTGGTTGGAATTTGATTCAGTTTGAATGAGATTTGATTTTTTTGTGTTTAGTTATTCCCATGGGGTGATTATGGAGTTTCTTTTTTCATGTTTTGAAATTCTAAAACATATCACAAAAAATGTGATTGTTTTGTGTGTTTTGAACTTGGTTTTTTATGGTTTGCAAATGAGTTTTCTTGATTTGTGTGTATGTTTTCATGTGTGTGGTGTCATTGTTAGTTTTGATAGTGTTGGGTGTTGATCTTGTAGCACACAACATAATTAGTGTTCAAGTTACCAATGTACTAATATTATAATGGTTAACATAATTCCACCACTAATAATATAATGACTTGTAATTTGAATGAAGTTGAGGCTTTAAATAATATAAAATCAAATTTAGACATATAAATATGTAAAGAATATAATATTTTTTTTCTTAAAAAATGATTTAACATTAAGCAATGAGCATCCCAAAACATAATTAACATTAATTGAAATGTTTCTCTTAAAACTCCAAAAATAAAAGAGTGACAAAAAATTATACTGAAATAAATTAAAAAGCCAAGAAAACTACAAAGGTTTTTTCTTTTTTTGAAATTCTCAAAATTTGGTGATTTGAAAAAAAAAAAATGCAAAAAAATATTCTTGTTATATTCTTAGGTCACTAAGTTAGCAAAACTTCGCCACTAAACAAAACACTGATTTAGCATCTTCCTTGGGATATTGCCCATGTGTGGATGGTGGGCCCTCCAACTAGGTAGGTATCTCCCAAGCTCCACAACTCCTTTCAGGCCCTGTTACCAACCTACTTTTAAGTTACTAATTTTGGCCATCCACTTGCCCCCCAACTTGCACCTTTTTACACTCTATCCTCTTAAACAACACATTGTTTGCATTATAGAGGTCAAGCCTTTAGGGCTTAAGGGAATTACCTTGAGAGTATATGGTTTGGAACTCATATTAATTAGTTGTGGGGACCCCCAAAATTCAAATGTTTAACTTGTTTGTATAC
>Ga0209611_10006471_pt1 | contig 19180 bp, 15 predicted proteins | sample S1TSphgellanicum_3_FD_187693 | JGI IMG/M metagenome (GOLD analysis project Ga0209611, IMG submission 187693) | Host-associated microbial communities from peat moss isolated from Minnesota, USA - S1T2_Fc - Sphagnum magellanicum MG (SPAdes) (version 2) | ecosystem: Host-associated > Plants > Peat... | reverse complement strand
GCGTATTTTGTTGACTTTTTCCTTCATCCAAAATTCGTTGTCGTTTGCGACTAGTGTCCTATGCGACTTGTCCAACGCGACTATTAAGATTTTAGTTGCAAATGTCGCTTGTAACTAAAACTTAGTCGCATGGACCAGTTGTAAAATGGCCATTTTCTATTAGTGCATGTTGATTGACAAGATAAATCCTTCATAATTTGGCAATAGTGATTGTACTAGAAACAACACTTGTAATTTCTAAATTTCATATTCATTCCATAAGCAAAATTGATACAAGTTGATGAAGTAAGTCTTTTATTCATTTTTTATAATCATTCCATTAGACTTGAAAGTTAGGTGTTAGAGGTCAAAACAAAACTTTGATCTTATAACATAGTCCAAAAATATTGAGCACGTTTGTAAATGCTTCAACTTTGAACTATCCTAAAATTGTAATAGTCTACCAACATAATAGTAACAAGCTAACAGAACATTTGGCCAATGATTTCATGACACATTGCACATTCACAATGTTGACACGTGGCAATGAATAGTTAAATAACACATGGCATGTTCACTTAAGGGGAACAGTTAGTGTAAAATTTGGGATCTATGTGCATCAAACGACCATTTTTAAAGGGGTATTAAATAATTGTCCAACTTATTTTTATCTAATTTTCTAATATATACATATTAAAACCACCCTATATTAATTATAATCCATTATTACAAATGATTACATACCCTATATTATAATTAAATTGAAGGTGGTTGCAAGGTAAGGTGGCTCATTTTTTACATCGTAATCCAAATTTTTGGCTAGATTTAGATTGTCAACTTGAAGAAGAAGACATATATTTAAAAAATTACAACATATATACACCAAATATATAATAATGAACTTTTGAAGTTGAAAAATATGGATTAGTTTACTGTTTGTGCTTCTATATACATGCATTTTTGTGTATGAATTTTATTTGGGATATATTATAAGGCTCGTCCAAAATTTAAAGTAAAATTATTGATTTGTGAAAAAATGAACATATGTGCAAAAACATTACTAGAAAAAAATTAACCAAAAAAAGTTATGGACTTTTGAATGGTTGAAAATGAGCCATATTTTCATAAGTCCATATCATAATCATTTTTGGGTGGATTTCACTTTTTTTTTAAACATGTACATTTATTTTTTTAAATGGCTTATTTTCATATGGGCTTTATAGTTCACTAACCACCATGTAATTCCCCACTAACTTAATAATATCAAAATAGACTACCATTTTAACACTACTGTATGGACTTTTAAGGAGTGGAGCATTTGCCAAAAATGAGCCACCTTAAAGTGCATACAACTTTGACTATTTAAATAAAATGTACCATATATTTTTATTCACGTATTTTCTACTTTTTTTTACTAGTGTCCCCCTCGAGCATGCTCACAAAGTTTGGGGTTGACAAATAGTTAAATATCATTTTCAATATATCACTCCAAAATATTGAATAATCCAATATCCCCCCAAATTTTCACACATTAATTTAAATATCCAAATAATCTTGGACACCCAAAAGACATCCTTGGAGGTAGCCTTGATGTCATAAAAATTTTATTGCATTAAGTCAAATTTAGAAAACAAGATACATCATTTTAATTTAAATCATCATTCATGGGTGAAGTTCATCCATAATTGTCCATTTTTATCCAATGGATAAAAATCATTCATTAGTAATCACTTTTAATTCATAACATGTAGTTTAAAAGGTATTCAAGAAGAGGCCTTTGATGGTGGGCCATATGGAAGCTTGTATGGAAATTGTTTTGAATTAAGTGTCCAATTGACATTAGTAGAAAACCCATTTTTTCCAACTACATTTCCAACTCCTTTTCAACTATAATTTCTAGTTGAAACAATAAATTTAGTTGGAAAATATTATTTGCAACTGAAAACCATGGCAATTGACAAGTACAAGTTGAAAATAACATTCTAGTTGAAAATGTCAACCACATGTCTACACTGCATCAATTATCATTTCAAACCATTTTAATTGTGAATGACATCGATTGTAATAGTTGAAAATGATTTTCAACTTGAACAATAAGGTGGATGAACTTCATCTAGTGACATTTCATGATGCCACCAATTTTGTGTTTCAATATTAAAATAAAAATTAAATATATATGAATTGTTCAATTTAAGAAAGGAGAATATTTTGACATGTGGATTAAGGAGACTATAGCACATGGTAGTGATAAACTATTTTAAAACTAAATATTGTTGATAAATAACATTAATCTAGATCGTTACAACTACTAAGATAAACATGTTGATATCTTAAGGACAAAGATTTATAAATCTTTTTACATTGCTTTGTTGCTTTTGGAGCTCAAATTTTTTTTGTAGCCCTTCATTTGTGCATTTTATACAACAAAAATTGTTCAAATCAATGAAGGAATGAGCAAGATATGCCTTTTCCAAATGAAGGGGGATCACGGGCATGATGTGGGTTGGCATATATGACCAGTTTGCATTCTAGAACTTAAGATCTTTGGATGTTAATCTATTGTCTTTGTCTTTCAAAAAGGTTTTGTAAAATTTTAGATGGCATATCCAATGCAACAAAAAACGTTCAAATCAATGAAGAAATGAACAAGATATGCCTTTTCCAAATGAAGGGTGTCATGGAATGATGTGGTTGGCACATATGACCAATTTGCATGTTAGAGCTTAAGATCTTTGGATGTCACTCTATTGTTTTTGCACTTCAAAAAGCTTTTGTAAAGCTTCAGATGGTGCATCCAATGCAAAAAAAATCATTCAAATTGATGAATGAATGAACAAAATATGCCTTTTCCAAGTGAAGAGGGTCACATGCATGTTGTGGTTAGCACATATGACCAATTTGAATTCTAGAGCTTAAGATATTTGGACGTCACTCTATTGTCTTTTCATTTCAAAAAGGTTTTTAAAAACTTCAAATGGTGCATCCAATGCAAAAAAAATTGCTTAAATTAATGAAGGAATGAGCAAGATATAGCAAGATATGCCTTTTCCAAGTGAAGGGGGTCACGGGCATGATGTGGTTAGCACATATGACAAGTTTGTGTTCTGGAGCTTAAGATCTTTGGACGTCACTTTATTGTCTTTGTATTTCAAAAAGGCTTCAAATGGCATTTCCATGGCTTTTTAAATTGTTCAAAACAAACAAGAAATGAAGAAGATATGAAATTTGAAAGTAAGGGGGTCTAAATATAAATTTTTTCTCTTTGAACAAGCTCATCCTCTTCTTGCTTCTTTGTTTTTGGAGTTCTAGGAAGTATTGTAAATTTTCATTTGGTTCACTTGTGGTCATGAATTGTTTTCCAAAAAGACAAGAAACTTCAAAAATATGGTACTGGTTTGGTCATAGGCATGTCTACCCTATCCATTAGTTATGTTATACTAACTTAATCCACCTATTAGCTATACTAAATATTAAACAAAGAAAAATCTAACAAATTAAAAATATATATTATCATCATCATTAAATAATAATAATAACTACTACTACTAATATTGATATTATATTTTATCTTGATGGATATTAACTATAATTGTATTAATTAAAAAATTCAAATAATATTATTAATATTGATAATGATTCATAATTTATACATAATAATAATATAGACCTATGTTATACTAGTTTAAGAGAGATATAATAACATATATATATATATATATATATAGTAAGTAGGTGCCTATTAACTAATTAAAAGTTAAACCTACCTAGTTAATAACTACCTATTAACTACTAATTAGGTAAGTAACTAGGTAGGTATCTACTTATTAGTAATTAATAGGTACCTAATATAGGTATAACCTACTATATTTACAAATAGTCCATATAATTGAAAGATCGTCACAGCAAAATTGCAACTAATACATTAGTCTGAAATATTCTGTGATTATCCCTTTAGTTGAGACCTGGGTTCAACTATCTACCAAAATAATTAATGTTTCAACTTGTTTGGTAAGACTGAATTATTTAATTAAATGATTAAAAAATTACATTGAAATGGAGTTGAAAATGACTTGTAGTTGAAAATATTGTGGTTGAAAAATGGGGGTTTTTACTAGTGTGAATATAAATAAATGTGCCCTCTAGAAATTATTTTGAGTATGTTCAAAATCAAGTTGAAATACAACCTTCAACCTTGTTCCTATTGGTTTATGTTTTTAATAAAGTTTTAGTAGAAGGGTGAAAACACAATAAAGTGTAACAATTTTAGGCACATCTAGAATCCATAATAGAGGAAAATTAACACTATGAAAATATTATACCTTGATTCACATAAATCATTTTGCAAATTTTCATTGGACATTCATCATAAAAGAAATTTCCTATTGTAATTTGTGTTATAAAGATTTTAAATTTGACAAATGAGCATCTAAATTATTATTTTCAATGAATAAAAGACTTAATAGAAAAACCCATAATTTAAAGTATAAAAAATAGTTTGATCATCAAAATCCTTCCAAAAATCCTCCTTGGTATAATGTCATCACATCGTATTATCATTGAATCCTTTATTCATTAAAATGCATTAGTAGGTGAAACAAGATAACATGAGTTGCACCCGCTTGCTTTTGGGACTATTTTTGGAGGAATATTTTTTAAAATATTTAAAAAAAGTCTTCAAAAGATTCTTCAATTTTTTTATAATTAAAAAAATATTAATCATGTCAAGGCTTATGTAAAAGATTTCAAAATATATGTAATTTTCAAAAGTTTTGAAGTCTATTTATAAGTCCTTTTAGTGGGTGAAAATCTTTTAAGGTGTACCACACAAAACAAAAAAGACCTAATCTTAATTGCAATCCTTTTTTACCCTATATTTTGAACCCCATATTTTGATCCCCATAAAAAATAATGAATCAAAAGTTGTCAAATTTTTCAGAAGGATTATATTTCAAACTATTACAATTCTAGACTCCATCATAATTATCTATAAATGTATCTTTACGTGGTAAAAAAAGACTAGGTAAAAAAGATAGATAACGGCAATGTTGTGACAAGATTTTGGTACACCTTAAGGAATTTGCACCTTAGTGTTAAAAAATGTGCGTTACAATGTTTAATGAGTGTTTTTGAAAGCTTAATATTCAATGAATATTTTTCAAATTTATTCACAGTTTCAATGATATATTATGAACCTTATAATATTAAAAAATATTATACTTTCAACACTAAATTAAATAGCCACTTTTAAACATGAAAAATCAAGCACTTGTTACATTTGTTGTGACTCTTGTTATTGTGACTACATCCAAGTGCATTTAATCTATATTCATTGAGTATGGATTGTAACAAGGCTTTTGATGATGTTTTATAAGTTCATTATGTTATGACAATTCAAAAAATATTCATGAAACTTCTACAATTGTAGCTTAATTCCTCTCTCATCTTAATCCCTTTTATTTAGTCATATGGTCAATTGCAAGTCCCAAAATGTTGCAAAAAGTGGCATGTGACAACATTTTATGGATAGTTTACTCTAATTTCACCCAAGATATTTTTCTTGCGTACTTCATGGCCATATTTAGAATTGTTTTGTCATGTGGAATTAGGTTAGGCTTGTTTTGCTATATTTTTTCCTAGTTCTTATGCACATTGGGGATTCTTTGGTTGTGATATCTTTTGTGATTAGGATCATTGAATAACAATTGAAATATTCTTCAATGCCTCATTCCTTCATATTTAACAATTAAACTATCAATGTATGTATGGTTCTTGAAAGCTATACATCTACATATCCATTGAATATTAAATCAACAAGTCTCCTCCTACATGTGGTTCTCCTTTAAATCTCTATATTTATTTGCATGCTTTAGCAAGTGTCCTTCAATCTACAATTAAATTTGATGCACACCCACATACAATTTTAATTAACAATCAATGAAAATTATGGAAATAAGAAATTCATGGATTGTGTATGAGATTATAGAAAATTCACACCTTTTTTGAAATGTTTACAAGATTGCTCTTCCATAGGAACATTGAAACTAATTCATCAAAATCAATCTTTCAAGAAACATGAAGATGCATGTGAATTTGTTCTTCAAAACATAAGTAAATCTACAAGGGTTGTGAGATGAACTGAATAATAGATTTGTCATGAGGTGAAATAATACAAAGCTACACTGGAGAGGCAACCATGTGAGTTTACAAAATAAGAAAGTAAAATCGAAGGGTCTTTGGTGAATTGTTGACAATAGTGGTTTGACATGGTTAACGTTGAGATGCTATTTGTCAAGTTTTAAAAGTTAACCTCATGTCAACCTATTTTTATCACTCAAAGCCTAACACTAGGTGTGATTAATGTGTTATTAGGCTCATTGCTAATACTTCAATATGCTCGTCAACACATGGAAACTATTATCTCATATGGGAAAAATGCATAATTTCTCAAACAACACAGCTTAATGTCTAAATTGAATTTGCATTTCTACCTGGATATGCTAAAATTCCATAGCACTGATTTAGACCATACCCATCAATTACCCCAACACCCCTTCTTAAAGTGTTTCCTTCCCCAGCTATATTGGTAGTGGGCCAATCAAATGGGTCTCCTTGGGGTGGGGGGTTCACTATGGGTGCAACATCTCACCAATTTATAGAAGCATGAATAAGTCCCCCCTATTTTAAAGGGGGAAGAGTCAAGGTTGCTTGCCATTAGCCTAGGCCAAAAATGGCAAAGAGTAGAGGGAAGCAAACTTTTTTGTTGCAGGCAATGAGGTGAGGCAGCATGCATCCAGGTGCCCAGATTTTTTTTTCAGCTGGGGCAGGGTGAGGGTGTTGGATTTTGTTGTTCCCAATGTGTTCCCATGAAGTTCTCAATAGGTCCTCAACATCTTCCCAGTAGCTCTTCACTTCATCCCATATCCTTTGCCCTAAGTTCTACTCTTGTAACCTATGTAACTGACCCAAAAGCAGGAAATCACAACATATCTATGTTGGGATTATCCAAAGCTTTTTTTTTTTTTGGTTGTGATGGACCAATCAAAAGATGCCCATAACAAAAGGAAAAAAAATTGAACTTCTTGGGTCCCCAAAAAGAAATAAGTATGAGTCACAATATACTACCATCACTATATTTCTACATCAAATATACATCCAGGGGAAAATTACAACATATACTTTTAGACAAAAAAATTTCCTGCAACAAACGAGAAGGCTCAACATAAGGAGGGAGAGGAAGGGATTTTTTTGGTTTGTTTTCCCCCAATATGTTCCCAGTAACATCACACTTTCTCCATATGCTTTGCCCAAAGTTCTCCCTTTTTTTCATTTATATAGGTGGGGTCAAGGGGGAGACAATCCATTAGCCAATCAAAATTTAAAAACCTCAAAAAGCCCTCATATCTAATGAAATGAAACATGAATGCATTATGATTGATAACACATATATAAGTCCTCACAATTTATGGCCTTGCCATTAGCCTAGGCCAAAAATGGTGACCAATACAATTGGCAAGAGAAATCCTTCTCAACCAATGAGATGAGACAACATGCATTTAAGAGGCCTAGTTTTTTTTTCTTTCAGGGCAAAAGGTGGGGGGCCAAGTGCCCAATGATTATTTAGTATGTTCTCAAAGTTCCCAATAAGTTCCCAAGGAGCAGCACTCTTTATCCCACGTGTTTTGCCCAAAGTTCTGCTCTTTTAAACTATATAGGTAGCCCAAAAGAGAAGACTACATTACATCTATTTTGGGAGTGACAAATAATAGTCATACACAAGGCCATGTGGATAGGCCTGATTTTAGCAGTCTCTTTTAGTGAGTTAGTTCTTGGGTGGTGAGCCAATCAATGAGGTCCATCGCCAAAAGAAAGAAAAGATCTCGACCTGTTCCTCTCAACTAATTAATATAATCACACTAACAGAATATAATCCCCTCCAAAGGCCAACTTTCCCTCTACCATATTTTGATAAATAGATGACATCCAAGAACATGTGTAAAAGTGTCACATAGCTTGGACCTTATCGTCACCAGCGACTTTGTAGTGAGAGATGCCTAGATGAGCAACTCACAAAATGTTAAGACTATTGGATCTTATGGTTGTTGGTGACGTCAAGTGCAACAGATGACATCCACTCACACTTGAAAAAAAAAGATAATCAGTAGTTTGACCATATATGACTGATGTGAGAAATAGATGATGTCCAACCACGCTTGAAAAAAGTGTTAATTTATAGCTTGACCTTACGACCGATTTGAGAAATAGATGACATCTAAGCACACTTGCAAAAAGTGTTAATTTGTAGCTTGACCTTATGACCCACTTGAGAAATAGATGACGTCCAAGCACACTTGGAAAACTCTTAATTTGTAGCAGCTTGACCTTATGATCGATTTGAGAAATAGATGACATCCAAGCACGCTTCAAAATAATGTTAATTTGTATCTTGACCTTATCATGATTGTGAGAAATAGGTGGCATTGAAGCACACAGTAAAAAAGTATTGATTGGTAGCTTGACCTAATAGGTTATAAGCACTGTCAGAGATAGATGACATCCATGCACACTGTAAAGTTGTTAATTAGTAGCTTGACTCTATAAGTTATGACCATAAGTGGGTAGTAGCTGATGGCCAAGCACACTGTAACAAACTGTTATGTACCTTGCACCTTACCAGAACTTAGCTGGAGAAATAGATGAAGACCAAGCACACTTTTAAAACGTGTCAACAGGCTTGTATGGTCAACCTTTTTTTTTTGCTGGCTTTATTTAGCCAAAATGTTATATTAAAAAATAATAGTGCTAAAGTCAAGTGCTTTTTGAGATTTTCAATAGTCAGAACTTGATCAAAATTTAAGAAAAATTGTCGGATTTTTCTATTTGTGGTTCAAGTGGGTGGCCAGAAATATAGAAAGATGTTTTAAACTTTTACTTTCACATCCAAATTTGGCTACATCTTCCTATGGATCATTGCCACTTTGGCTACATCACAAAATTGACCAAAAACGCTCTCCTATGGTGAAAAGCCTTTTCTAATTTGGCTAAAAATATTCGAATTGGACAAAAAACAAGTTTTCTTGGTTTTCTAGTCACCAATTTCATCAGTTTAAAAGATATATATATATATATATACACCCCAATTTCTCTGTTGGGTTCTAGCATGTAGCCCAAAATGTGAAGGAATCTCAAACTTTTTTACTTTCATATCCTATTTATAGCCAGATTTGGCTAAACTGAATTATGGACAATTACCAGTTCAGCTATGTCACAAATATGAAAAAGGATCCTTGATGGTGAGTTGGTTGCCTTGGGGTGAGAAATGGATGACAGCAATCACACTTTAACAAAGAGTGCAAGTAATAATTTAGAACTAGCTTAGTAAGCATGTTGTTAGTAGCATGACCCAAAAAATGCGAATCATCAATCACTCAATATTGAGCATGGCTTACTCAACTAAGATTTGACAATGGAGATTGCAGGGCCTTTGTTGGGTATGCAATATGAAGAAGAAAGTAAGATTTGACAATGGAGAATGATTAGACACAAATTAATAACATTGGAGAATTGTCAAAATTCTGAAAAAAAGTGCATGCTATGCCAAAATTTGAATGAATCTCTCAAGCACAATATAATTCGACATTATACTAAATAATGAAGCTATTTAGTATATTTAGTATAATGTCAAATTGTAAAATTATTACTATTTTTACTGTCAAACAGAATTTGAAAATAATAATTAATTATTAGGCATCTTGGTACAGAACCAGCAAATTAAAGGTGATATGGTAGTACTCAACTAAAAACATGGTTGCTGATGTTAGGATTTCATGAATACCATTGTGTAGCATCATGTTAGGTTACGTTTGAATGTGTTCCACTCACCCACTATCGAATCCAGATTTATTTGTTCAAATTATGGCAAAAGGGTTTCTATGCTCATCTCACTATTTCTCAACCCAGTTGGCAGTTGCAGGTGTCAAAAGCTAATGCGACCTCACCAGGTCAGAATACTTTTGCTCGTAGAGAACAACCCATTTTTTAATAAGGTGGCTGACATTTGTTGGTTTGGGGAGTATCTTCAGATCTTGGGGGTCAAGGGATGGGGAAGATGGGGCACCCACTAGAGTCAGAAATTCCTTAGACAAATACCTTACCCTAAGGTCAGTTTCGTCAATAAATAATCCTCAAAATAGTGAAATGAAATTTTGTGAAATTATGAAGTTGACATGTTGAAAATCATCATAATTGCCATAGGCTACATTCTGAATAATTTCACTATTCATATCACATCATAGTAGATGATGGAAAAATATATAATTTCAAAATTAAAAAACGAATTCACTTTTTGAAAAAAAAATTCTCAGTTTTGTGAATGTGAAAACTGACCCTAGGCTACGGTGGTGTGCCCGCATCTCATCATCTATTATAAACTATTTGAGGGAGAGGTAGTACAAATAATGAGTGAGTGGGAGATCGTGGAAATTTAGGGTTAGACATGTCAAATGGCAAATCAAAGCAGAAGTGGGCCCTTTGTTCAATATGCAAAAGAAGAAGAACACAGGAAAGCATTTTTAGCACATTTAAAAAAGGACTAGACAATTACTGATTGAAAACAAATAAATAAATATAAATAAATAAAAGACAGGTATGCTCAAAGACATCCGATGTTGCTTCTGGCTTCATGTCGGAATCATGTCAGCGGTCTCAGACTTTGCGTCAAAGCAAATGTAGGCAAACCTTTGTTTGCCTTGCCTACCAAGGCAACGATATTGTGTTTAGATTCATTACAGAGTATAGTAGCTTAAGGGATTTTGGCCCCTAGGTAATAATAATAGGTCTATTTTTATATCAGGATTTTTGAAAGGTGATATTTTGGATTGTGCTGAAACTTGAGATTAGTTATAGAGTTATATAATAGCCTGAAGGATTTTGGTTTCTTTTAGAGGAGTTTTTTGAAGATTGTATTTTTTCATGGTGAAAAATTTGAGTTTCCATAATTCTTCTTTTGCCTTAAGATACTTTTTAATGTAAATGGCAAGGTCACATTGTGACACACCCCTTGTTTAATGTACAAATGAAGAAGAAAGGAAAGGAATTTGCAAAACAAAATGAAAAAAAACCCCACACATACACACACATTTCTCAAAGACAAGTGAATTTGCAATTTGGCATCAGCCTTGGCAATGTTTTTCTGTGGCAAAATTTGAATAAATGGCGACTATTTTTTTCAAATTGGTGAAATTTTACTGTTTATTGATTTTTTATTAGCCCAATTTCTATATCTCCAGATTCTATCCTAAGTTCCAGCAGGTAGCCAAAAATATAGAAGTAAACTAGATTTTTTTTTACTTTCATATTTTCGTACAGTCAAATCTGGCTAAACCATCTCATGGATTTTCACAACTTTGAGCAACAAAATTGAGGAAAAAAACACCTAACAGTGGGTGTCATGTCAGACTAACTGAATTTAGCCTACTTTGTGATATGCTCCTTTTTGTGCTGAGTGTTTAATATATAGATAAGTAATTTTATTGAAAATATATGACACAAGTGCTGAAGGAATGGCTTTAGGTGACATCAATAGGTCACAATAAAAATACAATTGACTTTTCCATATAGAGCAAGTGATGATAGGAGGGCATAGTAGAGTGTAGAGTCTAGATCTTTGGTATAGGGTACAATGGTGGTTTTGGGTTCTCCTTCCTTATCTTATATATATGCTCACATTCCTAGTCCAGTGCTCATTGCATCTCTTGGTGAAAGACGTGAAGCTCGAGTTGTACCGCAGCAATGGCAGGCCTATTCTAAGACTACACACCAAACCATGGAATGTTGAAAATTAATTAATTGTTGGACAAACAGGTGTTGAAGGTGCCCATGCACTAGGTACTGCATATATGGTTGTGATCACGCACTTCACAAATGCTGGTACATGGGCAGTTGCAATTTGCAATAGGAGAATTGAGGATCTCAAGAGTCTAAGTGTTTTCTTTGGGTCAATTTTGTGATGCAGGTAAAGTGGTGATCATCGACACACTAAGATTTAACCAAATTTGGCTACAAACTAAAATCAAAAGAAGAAAATTCAAAGCATCCTTCTATCTTTTTGGCTAACATATTTGAACCATCTATGGAAATTTGAAGATTTTTCTTAAATTTTGATCAAAGTCTGGTTATTGAAAGTCTCAAACAGCACTTGATTTTAGCCCTTTTAAATTTTAGTACAGTTTTTTTGGCTATATATAATAGCCAGCAAGAAACAAGGCTAGTGAAGACGCCTCGGTTGCTGCTGCTGCTTCTGAGATCAAAATCTGGGAATATACTTTACTTGGCTCTTTCGTTGCTCTGCGGCGTGTGCGCGCTTTTGCTCTCAACTCATCCATCAACGAAGAAGAAGCAGAAGAAGGCAGAGAGGGAGAGATGGGAATGGCAGTTATGGCTGGGAGTTCTCAAGGGTCGATAGCGATCGTGGCTTCTGGAACGATTGTATCGCAATCAAAGGGTAAGATTACTTGCGGCCTTGCTGTTCCAGTCAAGAGCAAGAGCAGGCTGTCTTTGCGCTTCACGCGTAGTCCATTCAGCGGTGTTGTTTCTCTCTGCCCTAGTGTCTTGGCAACGTCAAAAACCGGAGCCATTGCAGCGGTGCTGCCATTTATTACTGCGCAGGTGGTTGAAGAAGTGGAAAAGCCTCAGGAGAAAGTTGCTGAACCGCACAAGTTCGACTTCCGTGCTTTTATGGTAGCCAAAGCGCAGGCTGTGAACCTTGCGTTAGACAAGGCTGTGCCATTGCAACACCCGGTGAAACTCCGGGAAGCGATGCGGTACTCGCTTTTAGCTGGAGGGAAGAGAGTGCGGCCTGTGCTTTGCTTGGCGGCTTGTGAGCTTTTCGGAGGAGACGAGGAAACGGCCATGCCAGCCGCTTGCGCCATGGAGATGTTACATACCATGTCTCTCATTCACGACGACCTCCCTTGCATGGACAATGACGATCTTCGAAGAGGAAAGCCCACCAACCACAAGGTACTGGAATTGATCGGTTGTAGATATATGTTGTCTGAACTCAATGATGTGTTCATGCGGATTTATGTCATTAGGAAACAATGCTGGATTTGATGCTAACAAACAAGTATCGTATTCTTCGATTCTTTGCAGGTGTATGGGGAAGACACGGCAGTGCTGACAGGAGATTCATTGCTTTCATTTTCTTTTGAGCACATTGCCCGGGAAACAAAGGGAGTGTCAGCAGATAGAATCGTGAGAGTGATTGCACATTTGGGAAAGGCTGTTGGATCAGAGGGTCTTGTGGCTGGTCAGATTGTTGACATTGCATCTGAAGGTGATTCGTCCGTAGGCATAGAGACTCTGGAGTATATTCACGTTCACAAAACTGCAGTTCTTTTGGAGGCATCTGTGGTGGTTGGAGCTATTCTTGGGGGTGCAAATGAGGATGAAATTGACAGCCTGGGACAGTATGCTCGCTGTGTTGGTCTCTTATTCCAGGTTAGCACTCTCCTCATGCTGTTACTGCCCTGAGAGCCAGGAGGGACTATCTTGTCATGATCTCTCCAGCTTGGATAACGTTCATGTATTGTAGAAATGCAAATTCTTTTGTTCTTGGCACAATTCCCCAAGTCTAGTTTCAAGCACTATTCCAAATTCATGTTCTGGACTATTGGCACATACTTGGACAAATAACCATATGTATTCTATATTCTAATATTTTTCGTGCCTCTGCTAATCCTAATTGGGCAACTGACATATTGGACACACAAAGGTTTAGGTTCTTCTTGAGCAGTTTATGAAAACAGAGAGATTCAAGTGAAGTTTGCTCCTGTAACTAGCATGATAGTCTCTCTCTTGTTGTGCACAACAGGTTGTGGATGACATTCTTGATGTGACAAAATCTTCAGCAGAGCTCGGAAAGACAGCAGGCAAGGATCTCCTGACCGACAAAGCCACCTACCCCAAACTGCTAGGGCTTAAAAGATCCAAGGTATTTGCACAGAACCTGTTAGCAAAAGCCAAGGAGCAGCTTTCCATTTTTGACCAGATCAAGGCAGCACCATTGTTAGGCCTTGCAGACTACATTGCCAATAGACAAAACTAGAGGCTATCTGGCCTCCCATACTCATTGCTGTGATACTTTTTGTGGGAAGTCGTGAAGTCATCAAAGGTGTTTGCAATGGGGTTGTGGCTGACTGGGGAGAAACTTGAGTGCTTCAAATATGTGACAGGATCTCTTCTGGGGTCTGTCACCTGTTGCTAGATATTGGCTGCTTGGAGAACTCACTTGTAGATTCAAATCTGAACAATATTTTACTCATTTGTATATTAACATAAACATTGATTCATTCCTTTTGTGATGGATGAAATTCAAGCATCGTTATGTAGTTTGAAATAAAGCAAAATTCGCACAATACAGGGCTGCTATGTTGGCCTAGATCATGCAATAAACCCCCTTACTAGTGCAAGTATCGTGAACAGTTCACTACTGACACATTCATTCTTCACCCAAATGTGTTCTTATTTCTATGCATAGAGAAACTCTACTGTCTTTACAAGTTGTTTATATTTTACTCATATGGATGTCAAGAAATTAAAATTAAAAAATCTATTTTATCAAATTTTAGATTTAAGTTTTTGTTTAAGATGCTTGAAAATGAAAACCTATTGCATCATAGGGAATCAATTTTACAAGAGATTATAAAAAGATTGATTGAAGCTAGCCTTCAAGTGGAAGGTCAAGAGTGCCCGTCAATTTTAAGGCCTGGTTCCACCTCCTTTGAAATTTGAGTGTGTTTACATATGCATGCCAGCAACTTTTTGGTTGACTTTTGTGACAACAGATGTTTGTTTAAACTTGGAATTGGAGCAGCTCCAGCGATGGCCCCAATCAGTATGCACGACATCCAAGATTTAGTCTTAATTGTTTCCCCTCCTCTCCTCCTCACCCATTTTAGTCAAAATTTGAACAATATGAAATGAGAGACTATTTCAGTCTTACTACCCGGGCCCATGCATCCTTATCATTGACCAACCAAAAGCACTTATTTCCTTTTGTGCAACTCTTGATGTGTCCTCAATATAATGACACTTAAGGTTAGGAGCCCTAACACCTATTTACCTGGCCCCAAAAAACCCTAACAGCTAAAAGCAGATAGTGAGGTTAAAGTAGCAACTAGTTGCTTTCTTTTTTTTTGACGTGCATCCACACCTGCAATGAGTGTTGCATCAATCTACATGTCGCAGACATTTTCACAACTACCTTGTCCACACCATCTCTAATGATAACTTGAAGGTAGGTACGTGACTTTTCCTTTTTTGCTCACCCATTTCTTCTCCGGCTCGCCAACATTTTTTCACCTCTTCTTCATTTCTCCTGCTTCCGCTTGCTCCGCAAGCTTCATTTAACTTCTTGATCTTTCTTCTCTTCTCATCTGGACATTCTCATCTCATAGTGAGCTTCATTTTTCTCACGCTGTCTTCTCAGCTTTGTCTCTCCTCGAGCTCCTTCGTCTATCCTTGCGAGCTTTTTCGTGTGCTACAAGCTTCACCAGGTAAGCAATTTCTGCAATTCTGCTTTTCTGCAATTTTTTCATTTCTTCAACGTATTTTTTTCTTGTTTTTGGCATGGTTTCTTTTGTTTCTTGTGCATCTTGTAGGAATTTGGATTGTTGCGGTTCAATTTCTTGATCTTTTGAAATTATACCAGGCAATTCTTGATCTTTTGCATTTCTTGATTCTGTTCAAAGAAAAGTTTCTTTTTTCTTGTCAAAAAAAATTTGTTTGCTTGATTGGTTCGCCAAAAAATCATACCCTAATTTTTTGCTTATTTTATGTGTTGTAGATATCTGATTGTGTGGGTGTGTCTTCAAATCATTTTGTGGCATTGTGTTTTCACCTCATCCAAGCTTGTTTTATTTCTTCATTATAAATTTTGTTTATGCTTGTTTTTTCTTGGTTTGTTTACTGCAACATGGATGTGACTGACTCCAATATTTTGATGGGGATCCTTGTCTTCATGGTCAAATTGTTGGAGATATTGTGTGATATGCCCTATTCCCAATCCCTCTCAAGCGATGATTTGAAAGTTTCAGCATCATTGCAGTTTCTTTATGTTTCACTTTGTCTCCACAACCACAAAATGGTTTATAATGTCAAATACCTTGCTGCTGAGCTTGGGCATTGGGTCAAGCCAAGAAGCACCACTTGGTTTTCAATTTTTCTTTTAATTGAATATGACAATGATTGCTGGCTTCAAAAATTTCAGATGACTAAAGGAACCTTGTTTGACATTGCTAACCAATTGAGACTATTAATTCAGAAACATGATATGAAATACAAATTTGATATCCCAATGGAGTAATGTGTTGCTTATGCAATTTATAAGTTGTCTCAAGGTGTTAACCTTTTAGTATGTAGCAAGCTTTTTGCCATAGGTAGATCCACAATCTCCCATGTTGTTCAGGAAGTTATAACATCAATCAACATTGTCTTTAAGAACTTGATTTCATGGCCTTCTGGATCAAAATTGGAGGCAGTCATGATTGGATTTAAAAGTTTTTATAATCTTCCTAATGTTCATGGTGCCGTAGACGGTATTCATTTTGCCATCTCTAGACCTATAAGCCAATTTTGTGAAAACTACTATTACCATAAGATTAGAGCTTACAATGTGGTTTGTCAAATTGTAATTGATGACAAGAAATAGTTCATTGACATATTTGTGGGGTGGCCCAACAGTGTCAATGATTCATGAGTCCTTTGGAAATCCAATCTTTACTACCAAGCTCAGTACCATGGGTTCAATGCAGAGAGAGGATGCCAAGATGGAATCCCTCCATATCTGCTAGGGGACAAGGGCTACCCCTTGTTAGACTGGCTTGTCACACCACATGAAGAAGAGTCCAACCACAATGTTTTGCAGCAATTGTTCAACAGAAAACATAAGCGGGGAAGGTCCATTGTAAAGAATGCTTTTGGGATCTTCAAGAAAACATTTCAGGAGCTTCATGGTAAAATGCATTTTCCATTGGTACCTGATTTGGTTATTTATTGCATATTGAATAACTTGTTGGGGAGGCATGAGATCAATGTTGATATCATTCTATAAATCATAGATGTAAAAGCAAATGCGGTGAAGACTGACCACAAGCACAATTAGCACACAAATGGAGATCAGGGCATTTGTCAAAAATGGATGTGCATGAAGAAAGAGGTAATTGCATTGAAGGTCAGGAAACATCCAAAATACAATTGCATGCAAATCTTGAATTATATCTTGGGTGCCAAAGAAATCTATTTTGAATAGGTCTTATGCTATCCTCTTTTTTTGAATTATGTCAACAATCTTTGAAGAATCAAACAGAAATTGAATTGCAAAATCATCATCCAAAACTAAATTGAATGATGTTGTTTCATGGGATCAAGTACTTGTTATCCTCTCAAAATCCAAAATTTGTCATTAGTATGAATTGAGTAGAAATTGAAATGTTGAATCAAAAATCAATTGAAACTTGTTCAATCTTAACCAAAAACTCAAGTCCTCTCATCAAAATTCAATTGATGTACATATCTAGTATCAACTAACTATTTCAGTTGTGTCGATTAGGTCCCGACGTACATCATTTAGAGGTTGTCTTTGGTGTTGTTTTTTGTAAACATCAGCTTCATAACATTGGTGAAAACAAATATTGCTTCTTAATCAAAAGCAAACAACACATTGGTGTCTAGCTTAGTACCAACAAAATTGGGGTGTTGAAATTAAGGGGATGTCCAATCATGAACATGGCAAATATAATTGAGTAGTTACCTAGGTGGTGCAAAATGTCCTTCATAAGTTAGGTACATGATTTGACCATATCATCAATTGCATTTTTTAAAATTATGTAGGTGTTGCACATTCAACCTTATGTTCATTGAGGTTTTTAAATGTTGGTTGGTTCAATGCGGCTTCTTGTCATTACTGATGGCATGTGTCTAACATTAGTTGATTTCAAATATACACCAATGTCAAGAAAAATAATGAGAGCTAACATTTTTATTAAAAAATGATGATGAAACCTAGGGACCTAATGATGTTGAACTAAGTTGAATTCAACCCCAATATCACCTACAACTTACAAGCATAACACCATTATATAAGATGGTTTTTATGATTGAAATTTCAATAACAATAGACAATGGACAAAAATGTCCTTAGTCAAAACAAACCAATCATTTGTGACATAAATCTAACTAAGTTTATTTCAATTGACATGATTGATAATACTAATTGATGTGAAAAAAAAAAATTATTTTATTATTCAAAATAAAAATCTTGATATTTTTGGATTAAACTAGAAACAAGTCCAAAACATTCTTAATAGTGTTATGTGACAATGTTCCAACACCCAAAAAAAAAAAAAAAATTCAAATGACAATTATTTTTCAAATGAACTACAAATAGTTCAGCAAACGCATGACATGTTGTAATGATGATGTGATGATGACAACATGTTCAAAATGGGTTTAAATCTTCATTTTTTGGGCCACAACCCAAGGTATTTACCATCCTACCTCCGCCTCACATGGTGATATATATAAATTGCTATTGAAAGATATATAAACATAAATAATTTATGGATATCATGCATTATAATCTTATTATATAATTCAATAATGAAATTGATTACATTATGTACATCCTTATTATCATTATTCAAATGATTTTTTTTATGTTTCATAATTACTTTGAAATTTACAATTCCTTTTAATTTCAAAATGTAAAATGTATTAAACGAATTTTGAATATATTTAACTATATTAATATTTTTTTAATTATTAAAAAATTTAATTCTATATTTTTTCAAATTCCAAATGTTAAACTATTAGACTAATTTATATATTTTGATTTGAGAAATTTTTAAATACGAATAATTTTATTAAATTTTTTATTTTTTATTTTCAAATTTGAAGACATTAAATTAGTTCAAGTTTTGCATATACTTTAGTTCTGTTCTATTTTGTACTACATTAAAATAAAATATTTTAGTTTAATGTTCTATTTTCTCCCATGTCACTTTGTTATATTTCAATTGAATTATCTCCTATTTTTATTTTTATGTGAATCATTACATACAACAAATGAGAACATGACATTGCAAAAGCTCTTCCAAAGACCTAGTAAAGCAAGCTTCAAATCTTTTGTTTTGCAAGTGTTTTG
>Ga0209611_10006469_pt1 | contig 19183 bp, 24 predicted proteins | sample S1TSphgellanicum_3_FD_187693 | JGI IMG/M metagenome (GOLD analysis project Ga0209611, IMG submission 187693) | Host-associated microbial communities from peat moss isolated from Minnesota, USA - S1T2_Fc - Sphagnum magellanicum MG (SPAdes) (version 2) | ecosystem: Host-associated > Plants > Peat... | reverse complement strand
ACAAAAACTTCTTGAAGCCTGCAGCTGTAGAGCTCTATTGCACAAGAAAGCTCAAGTCAAAAAAACACGTCAAATTGAAGACAATTGATTTGACTTTGAGCTATTCAAAACACTCCGCAAGTCCTTACATGACTACAACTCCTTTGGGTGCCTTGTGTTCATGGACTTTCAGTTAAGTCTGAAGCTTTTGTAGCCATTCCTCCCTATGAGAAAACAGCTAGTTCAGCTTCATGACCACTGAATGAGTCCCCTCAGAAAATGTTACAACAGGACAAATCTTGAGAGCCTATGTTCTAACAATTGTAAAAGTCCTGTGCATTAGTAGAACAATTGAAGATATCTGCTCATCTTCACCTTCTTGCAATCAGACTAGATGAGTAGAAACCATATCATTCCTCACTCTCCTCCTCATCAGCATCCTCAAAACGTGGGTCCTGCATTAGAAGCTGAAATCCATTGAGGTCACAAGTCAATTGAAGTGTCCAAGCCATAAGGAACTACATTTACCTCCAAACATTTACCCCATTTTGCATTAAGCAGGTGGGATACAAATCTCATTTGCTGATGTTTGGATGATATTGATAGGTCTTGGAAAAAGAAGCATGGTCATTTACCTCTGCAAGATCAATATGATTGTTTGCATGATCACCTCCAATGACATTAGACATGACTTCATGTTGATCAAAGAACCACTCACCCTCACCTTCTTGCTCTGGTTCACAAAGAAGACAGTTTCAGTAGAAGCCTCATGCACAATATTGAAATAAACAGCTTGGAAACAGTTCATTGTGGTGATCCTGCCAACTAAAAAGTTTCATTGCTAAGCCCTGTCCAATCATTACTACAAGCGATTCAAGCAAATTGTTCTGAAATACTCATTGCAGGGAGATAAAAAGCTCTACGTACCGCCTTCAGGATCTGGGTTCAATGCAGCACAATCACATAGCACTTGAAACAGATGGTCCACTGAGTTCCACAAGTACCCTAGTCAAGGTATTATAAGCAACAAAATGGTGCTGAAGAACTTATTGTACTGACTACTGACATATACCCACATTTGCACAAGTCCAAAAAGATTCCACACATTAGGAAATACCTGTATGTGAAACAACTAATGCACACATACCTCGAAAAGCTTGAAATAGATAGGTAAGAATGGCAAAACGAAATTGCATGAAACAAGGAAAATAAAAAAAATATCCGAGTGCTACTACTGACCACAATCAAAAAGCACTGAAGAAGCTCCATGCTAGCCTCTACAGCAAGCTCCAAAACTGAAAGCCATCATTCAATAGGCACCTGAGTTTCTAGCATCCACCAAAAAACCATGAATCAAATGAGTGCAGGATACATGAACTTGCATCTGTGGGGATGAGTCGCATTTCTGTGACATGAGAGAAATCATCAATGATTCCATGGTTGTCCAGAGCCTCATCATCAGCTCCATCATCAGTTCCATTTTCCTCATACTCTTCATCTTCATCATCACAACCGTCTATCTGAACAAAATACATTTCACATAATGACTTCACATCAATCTCAAAGACTTCTGAGAAAGTGAAAGATAGCTCCACCTGCTAGCTGACAGAGCCTCTGAAAATCATCTGCATGAAAGGAAGTTTTCATTACAGCTTTCATACAAGAAAGGCTCACGCATAACCTGAAGCATCTAACAGCAACAAAGATTATATAGAAAAGTATGCAACAACATCACAAATCAATTCTAATACATGCAATTACCATCTACAACCAAAGACATTGAAGTGGACCTGAGTGTAAATGCAGGGCTGGGGATAAGCATCTTGGTCTCTGGAGATGGCATGCATGGTCAGTGACAAAAAATTGACAGCATAACCACACTCCAAGTCATCATCACTCAACCACACCAACCGTCTGCATTCAGCCAGGCTCCTCATAGTCAGTTAATTACCCACATACACAAAATGGCTCCCAGAACATCATCATAACAAATCCCATCATGACCTTGTTGTCCATAGGGATATACACCCAAACTGGATGCAGGGATTTTGGCTAGTCTGAGTGCAATGCCCAGACTGGATGCCAGGATTTCGGCTAGTACAAGGGCAATGTCCAAACTGGATGCCTGGATTTCAGCTAGTAGAGGGGCAATGTAACTCGACTTCGTGGTCAATTTTACAACAACATGAATGCCATCTTCTTTAACTAGGAATCTACAGGAGGTAAGTAGAGATAAAAAGAAGATGCAAGCAAAAGAGGGAAAGAGACCATCACCTGGTAGTCACGTAAAGAGTGCCGGGCTGCTGCACAGAAGACTCGCCCAACACTATTCCCACCGACGGCTGAATATGAGCAACGCTCTCCTCATTCGCGGCGTCCAGACATGGCCCTCCATGTTCACTTCTCTCCGTTACAGAAACTAAACCTCCTGTCATCTCTCCTCCCTCTTCTCTCTCTTACTTACTCCTCCAGCGAACAATTTCAAGAGCAGATCTTCCACGTAACAATAAAACAACCAGAAAAACCAAAGAAAGTAGGGTAAATCCAAAGAAACTTGCGTCTGCAAAAATCCTTCTGAAAACTTTTACAAACTCACCTGGTTCTTCTCTCTCTACAACAATGTTCCGCAACAGGGAACATCGTCGCGCAGCATCATCGTGCATCCCAAACCCTAACTCCCCGCAAAACAGAATTAGGGTTTGGGTTACACCCGAAACCCTAACTCCCGAGAAACAGAAGTAGGGTTGTGGGGTGCACTCGAAACCCTTACTCCCGAGAAACAGAATTAAGGTTTTGAGTACAGCACGCTGTTTTGGGACCTCATTCTGAGGGCCTAAACTTTCTAAGGCACAGATGAGGTCTCAAAAGGGACCAGTGCATGGTATTTATGGATCTGTGTAATTGGATTCTTCGCGGACTGGGCTGTATAATACCATATAATACCATATAATGTATTATACAACACTCAGAGGTCCACCGTCCACCTCATTCGTAGATGTTACCCTCGACGCCTCGTCCATCACCTCCTTGGCCTCGAAGATATCCTCGTCATGCATGCCGTCTACGCCCTCGGATATGTTAACACGATCAAATTCATCAACGCTACCACCAACAGCATCCTCATCCTCGTCAACAGGGTCCATTTCATGTTCAGATTCATATCCGCTATCAGGGCAGAGTTGGTGTAGCCACTTGCAGAACTTTGTATCCCTTGTTGAAGCGATTTGACGATTGAGCTGTTCCGAATTGAACAGAATGGCGGTCCCGGTCTCGATCTTGTGCTTGCCCAACCAAGCTCGTGAGCGACTATGAACGCGTTTGGCCGCCTTGTGATTGCGCTCACCCCCGCTTGCCCTTGTCGAATTCTTGTGCAATGCAGATAGGCGACCGTTGATGGCACCGTAGTAATGATCGTCAAATAAGGTCCACAATTCAGACGGCTTGAAGGTGATGTCATTGAAATCATCATCTTTGTCCATCGGGCGCACAATAAACATGGCGAACTCGCTAAAGAGTTTTCGCTGGAGGTCGTCGTTGCCATTTGCAAGACGGCTGATTGCGGCCTTCGACTGCTGGTTGATTGAAGACTTCCCCAATTGCAAGAACTCTTGGCTGAACTTTGCCGCGATCCTAGTGCGCATGGGGGTGAATAATGGATCAGTAGCAAATGTAAGAGCATGGGCCTCCGTGTAAATTGTCGAGAAGCGGTGGTGAATCATCGTCACAATCTGTTCGATATCATTTACAGTCAAATCCAATGCGTCCTTGACAGCAGAATTCAACGTCTTAATGTGGAACTTGATCGCCACGAAACAGGCATACACAGCAGAAAATGTCGCTTCGTCTCCTTCCAAATATGTTAAACATGAGCAGATCGTCTTAAAGAGTGCCTCCATCACAGACACGCCCTTCTAATAAGATTGATCTGTAACCAAAGCTTTCAGTTCGTCGGATATATCAATGTCATAATCGGCGTTAAGAATTTCGCCTGGCAACGATGCACATGCCGATTTGATAGTGCTGGCACGCTGAGCGGTGTAGTAGACAGTACCCCATCGGGTCTTCGTAAAGAGAATGAGCACGTATGTCTTCCGATATTTCTCAATGCAGAGCTTGTCGAACAACTTTAACAAAAGATGGGACGACTTGAACGTCTTGACCATAAACATGATCTGTTTTAAAACCCGATTCATTCCTGGAAAGTGTTTGCACAAATCCATGCAAAGGTTGTGGTTCGCATGGGGTGCACAGCCGTACGTAAACATGAACTCGTTCGACTTAAGACATTCCTTGCGCAGCTTAACCATGACGCCTAGTGAATCGCTGCAGAATCAGAACATCAGTGGATTAACGAAGTGTTCATTCTTGGTGCAGGGCAGCCCTTCTTCACCCTGCTGTTCTACGACTTCAACATCGCTGTCTAGATCTACAATCCTTTCGATGTTCCTTGATAAGACGAAACCAGGAGCCGACTTACAAATATTTCCCAAAAGGCACAACTTGCAGTCCAAAACCTTTTCCAACAGATTCACTGCACTCTCTCTATGCAGTTCCATTGTAAAATGTTCCAAGAACATTGCAATTGGTGAACAAGCCATCAAGTTGATCACCTGCTTGCCCTGCACATTCGTGGAGCCATCCAAGGTAAGGCAGATCAGCGACATCTTGCTCAGTGCGAGAAGAACATCGTTCATTACATATAAGTATTCATCTCGCATCAATTGACCACCAATAGCTTTTGTAGAAGGAAGTTGAAAGCAGCCACGAAACGACTTAAAGAACAGCTTCCATGTCGGATGCTCAAATGCAACAAATGGCATAGCCGTGCGGTGAACAGCACGTGCAAATAGTGTATCGAGCTTTTGCTGTTCATCCTTCTTCAAGAAATCAAAATGCTTCCGACCGCCAGAGAAGAAATCGTCCTCGGAATCATTCGGGGACACTGACTTGCTCTGGTTGCTGCTGGCGGGGGCCGATGAACTAACGGTTAATGGTACCATCTTCTTTCGAGATGGCTGGAACCCAGCTTCTAATTGGCCTATTGACCGCGCCCGCTTCTTACAGCCAGCATAGTGATCGCGCATGCGACCCACTGTCGTAATCACCGGTTCGTTGCAAGAGAAACACTTGCAGTACATTGACCTGGCATCACCCTGCCTGTAACAAGCTCCGAACTTCTCCCAAATAACATCTTTTGGCTTCCCCATTTTGAATAGACAATGACAAATCTGAAATCTCACACTTTGTAGCAAGCCAACAACCCTCTGATTCTCTGAAGTCTAAACTCCACGGACTCCACGTCCGACTCATTTGGACTCCGTAACGGTCCGTTACTAACGGACTCATTCGGACTGTATAATACTCATTCGGTTTGAGAGAGTTGTATAATACAGCGGTATAATACCACGGGTATAATACCACAATTATACATACAAACCCATAGTCCGTCCGGATTAAGGGGAAACTTCACGACGTCCTCACTATATTTAGCTACTGTCCGTAGCCACTGTCCGTCTGGAGTCAGGGGAAGGAACTTTCTTCCTTTACATTATATAATACTCTATAATGATTCTAAACACAATATCCTTGCCTTGGTAGGCAAGGCCAACAAATATGCAACTTGCATAGCTTGAAAAAGGTTACATTAAAATAAATTTTAAATTTAAAAAAAAAAGAAAAAAAAAAGGCATCGTAATTGTGTAGCTCTAGGGAGCTTATGTGAATTAAAAAACAAGAAGCATTTAGGGAGATTACATTAAAGGAAGTTTGCACAACTTGCATCGTAGTTTGTAACTTGTATATAGCTTGGGCAAAAAAAATTTAGGAGATCACACATAAATTCTTGTCATTCTTGAAGTTCTTTTTTTTAAATTTTTTTATAAAGGTGTTGTTTACATTTATGTGTGTCTTTATAACAATTAACATGATAACAAACCAAAAAAAAAAGTGTAAAAGATAAATGATTGCATATATTGTTGACAAAACCAAACGAAAAGGCATGTGATGATGACAATACAAGGAGTCCCATTGCTAATGCAAGGTGAAAATTTGATGATGCAAGTGTTACAATGGGAATCCCAATGCCACTTATTTGTGATAGTTGTAATTGTAGACACAAATAGAGGCATGTGGTGGAGATGGAGTGTTAGTGAGGACAAGCTACTACAAATCAGGTGGACACACATAAACATACACACACACACACACTCTATATATATATATATATATATATATATATATATATGCATATAGGTGTATCTATATGAATATGAGATATTATGAGCTAGCAATGCATGTTGGAAGACACTTAATTTAATCTCGTTGAGAGTTAATGACCACAAGCTAGTACAATTAGATGATGTAATCGTATACACAAAAGAACATTTGATTCTAATGGTGAGAAAAGGTGTTGTCTAGGTTGACAATTTTTGAAAGAAGAGAGAAAAGCATGAGAGATTTGTCTTTCCGCCACACTAGGTGAGGGGCCTACCTTTCAAAATTGGGCTTCTATATGCAATTTAGCAACATTGGGAAATTGTTGTTCTTCATTTTTATTTTTTAAATGTGAGGTCTCCTTTTTGGAGGGGGCTTTATGCATAATGAAAAGGAGCCCCTTGTTACACCCATGCCCCCTACTTTGGGCTTGTAAGAATGTCTATCACATTCAACCGTGGTGTACATTTATTTCTCAATCCTCACTAATGAAGATGGAAAATGAAACGAGGTGATAGACCATTTAAAGTCAATCACTTGGGCCAATTAAAAAACCATTCATTTTGTTATGTAAACATTGCATCATATGCAAATTTATTAACCCAAACTAGCATGCATACAAATATCTATTGTACTTCATCCAAAATATATGTTGTGTAGATCACCGGTGTGGCTACTCTTAACAAGTTATCTATCAACAACCTTTTTGAACAAGGTGTTTCAAATTTCGAATTCATAGAGTCCATTAGTATACCCATTTTAGCACGGTTGTGCACCTTGAAGACACAAAAATATGATTTGCATCCTAGATGGAGAAAATGATCCATTCATGAATGAAATATATTGTATTTGAGTGTGGGACAAGGCTCCAACTATTTAAGAAATTAAAAGCAATTCATGTGAAGAATCATCATGTTTTGCATGGTCATAGCTTGGACTAGTGCGTGCTTCGTATACCCTTTGTGACTATACCTATTTACAACTCATTAATTAATTGGGGGTGCATCACACAATGTGGGGCATGGGTGCATCCCAAAGCTCAATGTTTTTTTAAAATTTTGTATTGGGCCACTTTATTAGCCTTTTCACAAAAAAAATTCCAATGAATATTCCTCAAACAAAAAGCTTTTACATCAAGTAGGTGTTGTGGAAGTGATTCCCTTTAGCCCACTCACCAATATACATTAGAATCCTGCACTTTTGGGCATGTAATGTACCCATGCACCCAATATGCAATACCACGAATGTGCACTCAAAATATTCCCCAATAGCACCATTGTTTGTCTCACCTCATTGCTTGGATAGAATTTTCATTCTTACATTTTATTCATCATCATTTTTGGCTTCTGCTTTTACAAGAGCTTGGGTACTATTGTGATTCACATTAATTAGTTTAATTGATTGTGATGCATCCTAAAACTCAATTTTTTTGCATGGCAATGGCCCATCACCAAAAACCCTTGTAAAACAACTTTGGGAATGCTCTATTTGACACTAGCAACCATGTTGAAAATTTGGTAGGAGGTGGTTATTGCCTCATGTCATAAGTCCTTTGGAGGCATGAATATGTGTCAAGCTACAACCATATGTGTACATGCAAAAGTCGGACATATACAAAGTCTAAAAACAACGCATCTGGCTAGGGGGTTTAGGGTTTAGGGTTTAGGCCCTCAGTGGAAGGTAGTTGAAGAGCGGGGGGAGGGGGAGGCCAAGATTGATGGCTGATCTCACCTCTCAACATAACAATGTTGCAAAGACTGTATTTCATGCTCGTCTTCATTTCTCTATAACAATATAGATAACCTCCCACAATAACATAGTTAAAAAACATTGCAATTTACCCATATGTCACATGATCAATTTTCTCCATGCTTCATAGCCAGAGATCACGAGTTACCTCTCAAGATATTGAGGTTGCAAAGACTCCTCCTCAGGCCCCCCCTTCCAAAAGAATCAGGGATCTTACACCTACAAGTAGACATAATTTTTAATCCCACTCTTAAAGGAGTGTGCATAAGATCCCTCGTGTTTTCTACAAGGCATATTCATGGATATAAGCTGCCCTCCAAATACATTGTGGCATTTCTTCGATGTTGTTGTTACATGTGTAATTACAACATAGCATAACATGACATCTGTGGAACAAGTATGTCATGGGGTATTGTGTGCATTCAAGGTGTAGGATTTTATCTCCCTTTGAACTTCTTTGCATCCGCAACGCAAAAGGTTTTGTAAGAAAAATTTTGTAGGTCCAATCTGAAAACCAAGACCATCTGAGCTTTCAAAAAGTTCCCTATTTCAAGACCTTCCAAGCCCTCCTCATAAGGATATGATAGCATCATATTTGTGCCACTGTTTCAAATAGAAAGCAACAAGAGAGATTGAGGAAAGTGAGTATGAAATCAGTCATTGTTCATACCAAGTTGTGATGTCAAATTTCTGGAAAATGCAAGGAAATGAAGTCCTCCTTTGATATGCAAATCTTCCTCCTCCTTGATGTGCATTGTTACCTCAATGACAGCAACTATGCAAAGGATTTGGCACAAAATCAATATCCTGGAGCTTCTCCATGGAACCCACAATTCTTCTCTGTGCATATCTCCCACGAACACACCAAAACTGTATATTGCAAGCCCAACTCCAATAACATTCAATTTTTGCCCCAAAAAAAAAACATGAGATGCTGCATTCAGTGATGCTGCTGCACTCAGAGATGCCACAATCAAAGATGCCGGATTCACTGATGCTGGCTGGATTCAGGGATGCTACATGTTTCAGCCTACCAGAACTGACATCCAAAGAACCAGACTGTAACTACGCAAGTGGGTCATTGAAGATTGGATTTCATCAAAGAACGAGTATGAAATTTCACATTTGGAAGCTTTCTCCTTGACACACAAATCCTCAATGTCAAGAAGCAGCTGAGGTTGCAAAAGCTATGTCAAACACCAATTGTACTTTGGGTGGATGGTGATCACAGAGTCCTTTTATCCTACCCCTACAAACAAAACAACAAACATTTTAGCATGTGAGTTTTGTTGTTGGTCTAGATCTCAAGGTCACTAAACCAGAAGAGAGTAAACAGAACATTCTGTTCTGTTCTCTGAAGAAGAATTTTGTGCACAGACTGACCCAGTTGCGAAAAACACTCTCAAAATCTGTGCACAGATCCATCAAGTTGCAAAAACCTCTCTCAAAATCTGTTGCACGATCCAGTTGCCAAAAACAAAAAGATCTCAAAATCCGTGTGTGATCAATCCAGTTGCAAAACAAAGCTCACAAATCAATGCTGCTCCTTGTTGTTTTGCAATCTTGTTTTCTGACTCTTTTGACTCACAATTATTTTTTTGGTTGAGGCCTCGATTCTGTACTACATACAGTAAGAACCAAATCTTTCATACTAAGAAAACAGAGTGCAAGTGAGGTTTAAGCAAGCTTGAGGATTCAGGTTTTTTAGGATTTACAAAACCTTGCTTGCAGATGGTGATGATGGTTCTGGCACACAATAAATATGCTCCTTTGATTCGGATGCAGTTGTTGCATCAACAGCTGCTCCTTTATAATAATGCATGTGTTCAAAACACAACAAAAAAAAACCACACAAACACATCAAGAAAACCCATCGGATGATGATTGCACAAATACAAGTTCCCATAACAATTCCTCTAAGATGATGATGCTACAAGCGAAATCAGAGCTGTAGAGATGGAACAAGAAAGAGATTGACAGATTGCCATGAAAAGCTCTTGCAGTTGTTGTTCTGAAATCAGAGCTGTAGAGATGGAACAACAAGAGAGATTGACAGATTGCCATGAAAAGCTCCTGCAGTTGCTGTTCTGAAATCAGAGCTGTAGAGATGGAACAACAAGAGAGACTGACAGATTTCCATGAAAAGCTCCAGCAGTTGTTCTGAAATCAGAGCTGTAGAGATGGGAACAACAAGAAGAAAGAGAGATTGGCAGATTTATACCTATGCGAAGCTCATGAAGATGTTGGGAAGCAATCGAGAGAGCTGTAGACATGATGGAACAACACAAGAGCACAGATTGGCAGATTGCCGATGAAAAAAAAAGGCTCATGCAGTGTTGTTGGGAAGTAAGAGAGAGAGAGAGAAAGCTAGCTGTAGAGATGGAACAGAGAGAGAGAGAGAGAGAGCTGTAGATTGGCAGATTTGTCATGAAAAGCAGCTCCTGCTGCAGCTAGGTGGCAGGGATGGGTTAGATTCTCGTTACACTTATCAGATGAGTTGTCCAGAAGGAAGAATCAAAATGGGAGTTTTGGGTTGTCGTGCCCTCTGAGGTCATGGATTGATTGATGAATGAAGCATCTTTAGAGATCTTCTTACTTCTTCTTTCTTCTACTAGTAGTGTTCTTGGTTTTGTTTTTGTATTTTTGATCACCAGAAAAATCTCTTGCAATACTTTTCACAGTCTCCTTGGATCTTCTTCTTCTTCTTCTTCTTCTGCTCTTGCAAAGTTTTCACAAGTCTCTTTGGATCTTCTTTCTTCCTTGGAGCTTCTTCTTCTTCTTTCTTCGCTTGCAAAGTTTTCACAACCGTCTCCTTAGGATCTTCTTTCTTCCTTGGATTTTCTTCTTCTTTCTTCTCTTGCAAAGTTTTCACAACTGTCTCCTTGGGATCTTCTTCACTACAAAAATATCTATTTTGCAGTTCTTTTTGTCCACAGTCTCCTTAGATCTTCTTCTTCTTCTTCTCCTCTTGCAACTGTTTTTCCAGAGACTCTTCTGACACTGGATCTTCTTCTTCTTCACCAGGAGAAAATCTCTTACAACCTTTTTCCATCAGATACTAGGTACTCAAATGGAGGATCTTCTTCTTCAACTCCTGCTTCTTCCCTCCTGCAGCAGCAGCAGCATTATTATGTTCCTTGTTTCATCATCATAGGTCAGTCAGGTGGCCTTCCAAATCACTGGGGTTGTTCCTTTTTCTGTTTCTGGATTGTGTTTTTTGAGCTACTAAATGGCTTTAATCAATTGCAGCTCTGATCCAAAGATGGGTTCTTTTTTCTTTTTCTTTTTCTTTTTCTATTGGGGAGGTGAGAAAAAGGAAACCTTGGAATTGCATGAATGAAATGAACAAAAATAAATTTTGGTCTTTTGTGGGGGAGTAAGGCCATACATAGCACACTGGGAAGACCCAAAATGGGTGTAGAACAAGAGCATGAAAAGGCAGTCAAATTTCCACCAAATTCCACCACTGATGCTGATTTCTTACCTTCAGAAATCTGACATGTTTTTTCCTCCCCAAAATGTTGCCCATTTCTGAGGAAGTGAGGATACAAAATTCAGCCTCATTGCTAACTTTAGCAATCTGACAATCTCCCAAAACATATTGCCCATTTTGAGGAGTGAGGGTGTTGTGCTTTTCGACTGTACCAATCATTTGGGGGTGGGAAAGTCCAAAGCACCACCTCATCATCAAAGAAGGGGAGTGATTACTATTCTGGGCACAAACAAATGTGACCAATTCCTATATTCCTATTTTCATGCTCCCAAATTCCATCAAAGATGGAGACTGAAATTCCCCAATTTCATCCCAAATTTCATCGAAGAAGAAGAAGACCAGGACTGAACATTTTTTTGCCTCTTTTTTATACCAGAACTTTGGAAAGGTTCCTATGCAAGCATTTTTCTACTGAGTTGCTTATTTTGCAAGATTGGTTCACACTTTGACAACCTCAGAGATTTCTCTTCTCATATTTTTCAGAGACAAAAATGTTGTCTATTGGTTGACATATATGAATGCTTGTGTTTTGGGTGTTAAAAGGTGGAAGCTTGACTTGCCTTCAAATTGGAAAAAATCAAACTTCAGTAGATAGTGAGCGAGTGAGCAAGAGAGATGGCTTTGGCTGCTGTGTTCAGTTGGGTGCCATGGTTAGCAATGGGTGATGTTGCCAACATAGGGCAACTGACTGGAGTCAACGCATTGCAATTGATCAGCATGATTGTCACAGCTGCCAACAACGCACGCATGCACAAGAAGAATTGTCGTCAATTTGCACAGCACCTCAAACTCATCAGCAACCTACTGGAGCAACTCACATTCTCACAAATCTTGCAACATGCTGAGACACGGGAACCCTTGGTGCACTTTGAGGAGGCCCTTCGTAAGGCAGTTGTACTTGTGGAGAGCTGTAGGGACAGAAGTTACCTGTACTTGGTGGCCATGGGATGGGTATATGTGAACAAGTTTCGAGAGTATCAGGATGAGATCGACAAATACCTCAGGCTTATTCCTCTCATCTCCCTTGTGGAGGATACCCGGGTGAGCTTCAGAGTTGTGTCTTCTTCATTTGTGATCATTCCCGGTCCATACCACATCACAAAAGTCATATCATGGGGAACTGCTAATTCTTTACAATTTTCCCACTTCCAAATGAGTCTGCCATTCTCATGCAAAAAAAGTGCATGATGTCTGAACTTGAAAACTACTGACATTAACACAGTAATTTTGGTGTGTCTTGAAGAAGCATCTGAAGGTCATAGAGAAAGACCGCAAGCCATACACTCTTGAAGCCGATGAAGTCAAAGTGCAAGAGTCATTGCTGAAGCGTGATCTTTCCAGAAAGGATTCCAGCAGACTCTCACGCCAGCTTTCAAAACGGTATCCCGGATTGCCTGTGACTGAGGCATTACGAACAGAGAACAAGATGTTGCGAAAAGAGTTGCAGATTGTGAAGGTCAGACAGACACTTTGTTATTAAAACCTTTCCATGATAGAGAAGGTGTTACAGAGCTAAGATAGCTCACCTCTTGTCTCTTTTGGGTTAATGATATGTAGGCACGCATGGAGGTTGAACATTGCAACGTAATTGAGCGCCTTCTCAAGGTTACAGATAATGAAGCGATTCAAGCTTGAGGAGTTGGCTGATTGCAAAAGATCTCAGTAAGATTTCTCTAAACCTGAGTCAATATGTGCATGGGGTATCAGAAGTTGTAACTGCACATGTTGACAAAACTCCTGTAAATAACAGAAGTAGCCACTGCCACTTATATCACCACATTTATCTCTTTACAGGCAGCTTCTACAATAATGTTGTTGAAAACAGGCTTGGGCTGCTTTTCTCTCTCACACTACAATAGTCCTGTATATTTGGGTTACATTAATGTTGCTTATCTTGTAACAACAATAAAATGTTTTCTCTAGGGGGTTTCAAGAGTTTGCTTAGCTGGGAACTTTTGAACCAAACCTGCTCCCACCAAATCCACTGCAATAAAAAGAGTTAGATTGGGTTTGTAGAAAGTTGATATGAATTGGATAGCATATTACGCAAACTATTTTAAGAACACAATATACAGATGTACAAAACTGGGCAGTGTTTTAACAAACAGTTTGCAATTTTGTCATTAACCAATTTGCTTTCTCAATTCTACCATCCAAATACTAGAATTGTTTGGCAAGGTACCAGCCTCCACTTTTCAAAGGTGTCTGTCTTGTCATCTACTTTCTGAACAATTCACATTTGGAATTGTGTGGAATCACTTTCTTGTTTGAAAAGTCTCATCATTATCTACATCACAAGGTGGAGAAGAAGAACCCTAGCTGGGCATCATCACCAATAATCTCCACATGAACAGACACCATCCTGAAATTGATGGAATTGATTGGCATCCCTTACTATAATTGCTCTCCCTATCTCCTTTGAAATGAACTTGGTGGAAGTGTGGCAGACACTGCATACCCATATATTCTTGAAGATGCACAGTGGGGTACCCAGAAGTGTGCTGATGAGCCCATAGGCAATGGCCAGTTCTTGATTGTGATGACACAACTGAAACCTCTTTTCTTCTTCCTCCACATCATGCTGAACAAATTTTGTATTGGGTACATACCCTGCATCATCCATGTGCCTGGACAATCTCTTTAGTTCTGCATGGATTTCACTTATCTGAGGATGGTCTTGGTCATCTACTACAAACATGTGCACCTCATTATTCATTTCAATCCAGCTTGTCTGAGGATGGTCTTGGTCATCTACTACAAACATGTGCACCTCATTATTCACTTCAATCCAGGTGCGGCCTGGTTGTTTCTTCACACCCCCTTCCCTCCCTCTGCTGCTTAAGATTTGCTCTGAGATCCAAGTTGACAGCAGCAGCATAGATTTTTGATAGCAACACTGAGCAAGGCCTTCCATACAGCTGCATCTCGTTTACAGGGCATTGTCATGATCACATCCTCCACTTCATGCAGATGACCAGCATGGCGAAGAGGGTCATCATTTCTGCATTCTGTACCCCTATGAAGGTGACTGAATCAGGTTGCACACCTTGTTGCATTTGGTGAAATAGTTCCGTTGACTTCTGCCCTTGGCCACATTTCATGTATCCCACTATCACAACAATTCCAAGAGACCCCATCTTGTGAAGGCATCTTATTGAACACTCCCCAAGCATCTTTCATGCTCCCACATTTGGCATACATGTCCGTAAGGCTATTGCCTATAAAGACATTACAGTCACAACCAATTTCAATCATCTGCCTAAGAGCAAGCCTGCCCTCTTCGAGTGCTTGTAAACTATCACACGCATTCAGTATCCTAACAAATGTGACAGGGTCTGGCTGCACACATTTGGATTGCATTTGTTCAACTAATTCCAATGCCTTCTGCCCTAGCCCACATTTTGCATGTCCCAATATTATCACATTCCAAGATACCACATTGCGGGAGGGCATCTTCGTGAATGCTCTCCATGCATCCTCCATGCTCCCACATTTGGCATACATGTCCACAAGGCCTGAGTAGCCACAAAGACATCAGACTCACAACCACCCTGAATGATCTGTTCATCAACACACCTGGCCTCTTTCAGTGCTTGCAAAAGCAAACTAGCACATACATTCAGTACTGGAACAAAAGTGAACTCATTAGGAGTCCTGCATTCTCGTTGCATCTGTTGGAAAAGTTCAATTGTCTTCTCATATTTTGCAGCCTTCACATATCTACAAAGCTCGATGTTCCATGAAAAAGCATTCAATTGTACAGTCCCTCGTGCCATCTCAACTTTCACCCATTGGGGGTTCTGTCAGTTGTCAAGCCACAGTCCCTCCTGGTGTCTTCTTATGCTTGAAATCCAGATATCTTGCATTCACGTAGAAGCCCTAAATCCATCTTGGACCAGCCATGTGCATTCATCATCATGAATTTTGGATTCATCATTCATAGAACACTATCAGTTTTAATCTGAACTCAGCATTCAGTTTCAAAAAGCTCTGGCAAGTGCAGCAATGGCCATCTCCCCATTCACACAAATGCTGCCAATCTCTTCCACTGAAAACCCATGGTAGGAAGCATACACATTCCAGAACAGAGAAACCCATTCTATTTGAAACTCCTGCGACACACACTACACTGCCCATAAGTCTCCACAGAAACGTTTTGCTCAATCATAGTCCATCACCCCTTCAGACGCAACTTGAGAGTAAATTGTTTGAAACCTTGTGGATTCGTGTAACAAGATGCTCACTATCATCAAGTCAAGAGTAGACAAACAACAATTTCTCCACAATTTCTTCTTGCAGTACTGCTTCCTTCCTTACTGAAGAAGAGCAAAAAATCCTCATCATAATCATCATCAATAAAACATCCTTCTCCTCCTCCTCCTCCTCCTCCTCCTCCTCTTCTTCTTCTTCTTCTTCTTCTTCTCCTCCCTTCCTCTTCCTCTTCCTCTTCCTCCAGCTCCTTCTCCTCATCATCATCATCAAATCGGTTCATTGCAATTGACCAACCGAAAAGACGAAAAAACAAGATCCGACAAGACAAATGCAGACGATTACGATGGCAATGTCCAGATCCAAAAAACAAATCCCTGTTGAGATCACATATACATGAACGTCGCCAACAGATTGCAAGAAAAACACGAAGAGCGCCAAACCCTAGAAACAGAGAGGAGGAGGAGCAGCAGCAGCACCAAATCCTAAAAGAAGAAGAGGCAAAACAGAACAGATTAAGTGCTTGACTAGGTACCCACTTGGATGTGAACAACACGAAAACAAGACAGAACACTGTGTTATAATCCATGTGGAGCTCATTTTCATCCATATTGGTGTAGAAGGCCCCCAGGAGGACGAGAAGAAGAAAGAAGAAGAAGTCGACAAGGAGAGTGTGCGCGCGCTTTGCGAATTCCGAAGATTTTTTTTTGTTTTTGCAGAGATCTGTGGAGATGGCGGAGGAATTTGTGGATATTGTGGTGTTAGGTGCGTCGGGATTTACGGGGAAATATGTGTTGCGGGAGCTTCTCAAGTTCAGAAATGTGACGGGAAGGGAGCCCAGGAAGATCGGCATCGCTGGTCGTAGCAAGAAGAAGCTGGCAGCAGCGTTGACATGGGCCGCTGCTGCTGCTTCTTCTTCTTCTTCTTCTTCAGCTGTTGCTGGAGGTGGGAACGATCCGGACAATGCTTCTCCTCCGTCGGTCGTAATTTATGAGGCAGATGTGAACGACATGGCGTCTCTGCGGGCTGTGTGCAGGAAGACTAGAGTGTTGGTGAGCTGTGTGGGGCCTTACCGGAAGTATGGTCAACCTGTAGTGGAAGCGTGTGTGGAGGCCGGCGTCGATTACTTGGATATTACTGGAGAACCCGAGTTTATGGAACGCATGGAGGTTCTGTACCATGAGAAAGCCAAGCAGTCTGGTGCGATTTTTCTTTCTTTTGTCCGAAGAAGGAGAGCTTCTTCTTCCCTGAAGCTCGCTGCCCTTGTCGTTTTCTCTTGGTTGAACGGAGCCATGGCTTCCAGCAATGCAAAGTCAGGGTTAGGGTCTGACATTGTATCAGAAGTATGGAAAAGGAAGGTGTCATTACTTTATGAAGAGAGTCCATGACTTGAATTCTTCTTCTATGTAAGAGACAATCACTCTGTGTTCATGACAAGAAGAAGGGGGCATGGGTGGGTGGGTGGGTGCGTCTCTGAATTTGATGGCAGGGGCGCTGGTAGTAAGTGCTTGCGGTTATGATTGCATCCCTGCAGAATTTGGAGTGATCTACAACACCCAACAATTTGAGGCCCCTTCAGTTCCTCACAGTGTCGACTCATACCTGGTCCTTGAATCTGCAGGCCATAGAATCAAGGGCAACCTTGGCACTTGGGAATCTGCAGTTCTCGGGGTTACAAATATGTCAGATATTCGGGAGCTTCGAAAGTCCAGGCCTAGAAGGGCACGCCCACAGGTACCCTCTGTTAAACAAACCTAAATACAACAATCAGGTACCATTCTTTGACATGAATAGGTGAATTCCTTGAAACTCAAATTCAGTATGGATCAGAGCAACAGATTATGCATTTGTCTCTTGACTTCAGTGTCCTTGTCGTGCAGGGTTGCCTTATTAACATTTGTTAGCTTTTTGGAGATGAGAATCTCCAATTGACTCATGCAGTGGTTGTGGTTCGTGTACAATGAAGTAGTAATAGATGGCGAAATCCAGGGATTTGTCAGAAGCTCAACTTCGAACAAGTGCTGAACAGCTACATGAAAGGTACAATTACTGCATGATAGTAATAGTAATTTTTGTAAGCTGATTTTTTGTTTTGGTTTGATAGATCCCAGGGGGACCAGCAAAGAAGAAATCAGGATGGGTGCACTGGGAGGAAAATGCAGGTGGCTGGGCAATAAGATTTCCAACTGCAGATCCAACAGTTGTCCGCCGTACACACTCCACTGTGGTTGAAAACCCAAGTGGTCTTCCAACTGCTGACAACGAAGGGTCCCCAACATCATCCAACGTGAACAAAAGTGCTTGGGCATCCATCAAGCCTGTGCACTATGGCTGTTATTTAATCCAGAAGTCGATTATTGGGGTGATTGCTGTTTTTGTGATCGGCTGCCTGATTGCAGTGCTGAGTGCTTACAAATTTGGTCAAAAGTTGCTAATCCAGTACCCAGAGATTTTCTCCCTTGGTATCTTCCACAAGGAGGGTCCAAGTGAGGAGGAAGTGAGAGCTGCATCTTTCAAGATGTGGTTTGTTGGGCGTGGTTACAGTGATTCCAAAACTATTTCTCCTGGGAAGGAGCCGGACAAGCAGGTGTTGACACGGGTTTCAGGCCCAGAAATTGGCTATGTGACCACACCCATTGTGTGCATTCAAGCTGCTCTTCTCATGCTAGATGAGAGAAAGCACTTGCCTAAAGGAGGTGTCTATACACCAGCCACAGTTTTTAGTGGGACTGATTATTTGCAAAGGTTGCAAAGGAACGGGCTGCATTTTGATGTGATCAGCACCACAAAGATCTAAAGGTTTCAGCTGAATTTCTCACAGCTTTTACATGTTCACTGCAAGTTCCTTCAAGCATCCCCAATATTCTGATGGAACTTATCATGGATACCACCAGGCATTGTTGATGACCACCAGATGCACAGATTTCTCACCCCCATTGGCAAACATTGTGAATTGCAAGACAGTTGAATTCTTTTGGTAACCTGCAAATGGAGATTCTGTGAAAAACTTTAACTTAATTATGCTATTAGGAAAGGAAGCCAGCTATTTATTACAGGAGAAGATGCTGTAGTGATTTCCTACTTCAGATCTCCAATATCTTTTGTGTCTAGGATCTTCAAAGCATGTTTTGGATGAGATGAGGTAACTGGCAGTTTTGGAAGATAGATCATCAGCTGAGGTGAAATAGTGTTTTTAGCGCTATAATACATTGCCATTTTGTTTGATCATCTTCAAATGGACAACTCTGGGATGGTGAAATATTCCTTTCTTCTCCATATGTGGAGCTGATGAAGTTAGTGGGGGATATTATGGTAGTTCAAATTGCTAGAACCAACTCAACTTTCTAATGTTGAAATTACCATTAAATGGGAATTTTGTGAGCTCTTTGTAGATCAGATACCCACGTAGTGTTTTAAGATATAATCACCATACTCATTAGTCTATTGACCACGCATCCTCCACTTTGAAATTCTAGCAACACATTGAACCCCATCTTTGCAATCCCCCATACTTATACACAATTTGTGCATAATGCCCAA
>Ga0209611_10006468_pt1 | contig 19186 bp, 6 predicted proteins | sample S1TSphgellanicum_3_FD_187693 | JGI IMG/M metagenome (GOLD analysis project Ga0209611, IMG submission 187693) | Host-associated microbial communities from peat moss isolated from Minnesota, USA - S1T2_Fc - Sphagnum magellanicum MG (SPAdes) (version 2) | ecosystem: Host-associated > Plants > Peat... | reverse complement strand
TTGAAAAGCCCATGATGTTGTAGGGCAGGTTCCAGTACAAATGTGTTCTCTTGGGGGCTAAGTTGGCGGGCAGGGGGGCACCCAAGGGTGTGAGCTTGAGGGTGTTTCCAAACCTCAGGAGAACACACGAGTACAAGAACCTCCCTTTATGTAAAACAACTCTCTTTTTATTTCCTCCTTTCTTGTTTCATTAAAAAAATAAAATTCATGGGATTGTAGGAACATATAAAATTGGGGGAGCTCCCTCAACATAACACCTTAGGGTTCTTCTGCTGGGGGAGATCCCTCAAAATCCATACAGAATTAAAACAGGAGTTGTTATGTTATGTTACATGCATTAACATTAGACTTGGTTGAAAGTCGGGGCATATGAAAGGTACAAAAACAATACTGAACTGATGTGTTCATTTGACAAGTTTTCTGGGCCTTCTAGAAACGAACATATAGGATGAGTTCTGACAAATGATTTTACATACAAACCATAAGAGATTAAATGGAAGTTGCTTTATTTTTTCCAACTTTGTCGTGTATCCCAAACAATCATCTTCCATAACAAAGAGCCAAGATCAGTTAGCAAGATGGAGAATAAATCGGATGTCATCAATTACAATTCTGGCAGCCGTACTATTTTTACTAACCAATGAAGAAATCTAGCAATTTTTATTTTAAAATAATATTGTTGTACCCCACGCCCCTAAATCAGGGATTTTTTAGCATTTTCTAGTTTTAAAATCTCATCTCCTTTCATATGTATATGCATATTATTTTTTGGACAAGCATGTGTGTAAGTGTAAATATGCATATACTTGCTGCATAATACCAACCAAGCTCCTTACCTACCCCCAATGTATATAATTTTTTTCACATCTACAGTTACACATGAGTCGTGTAAGTGATTGTCAAATACACTTTGTTCTTCATAAATTCATTCGTTTGTGTAATTTAAATACATTTACATGGTGTTGTGTAAATGTTTTGGGGGCATGAAAGTGTAAGTTTACATATTACACACTTACTGATCTGCCTATTTGCAATTCATATTAATGAGTTTTGGGTGGACCTCAAATGTCAATGCTTTTTCTGGAACAGGCCACTTTGATTGGCCCTTTAAAAACAAATTCAAATATTTTTAATACTCTGCCATATAGAAGTTTGCACAGCCATAACTATTGCTATCTAAGCAGGAATTTTTTGCACTTTTGTGGTGTAGCCACACTGTCAACTCAGATCGACAAGAGCTAGAAAACCCAGTCTAGGAACCTTGTTTTTATATGATTTTTTTCAAATTGGAAAAGAAAAACCTTTATAAGGTTGTGGCCTTAGAATTTTTTTCACATTTGAGCAAAATTTTGCATAAAAGAATTTGGTTGTATGGAAGTGTTTCTGTGTAGCCCACCTATATTGATCACACTTTTGGGAAAGAATATCCATGACAAATTTTAATGTTATTGAGGAATATTTTGGGTGCACATTCTTGGATATTCTTGGTGGCATGCTACCACATCTCATTGCAGCGTAAATTTTTTATTCCTAATTGTTTTCATCATCATTTTTGGCTTGGAGTTTTACAAGCTTGTCCCATAGTCACATTCAACATAATTGGTGATGTTTGTTGCAGGTTTATATAATCTTTACCTTCAATATGCAAATTCAAAGTCGATGACCATTTTGTTGAATCATGGAAAACATAATGCATATCAATGTTGAATAATTGTTAAATTTTCCATAACCATTGGCATTACAAATTGAAATGAAGCTATTTGTTGTTCACATGTTTGAAACCACACATTAAGATCATCCAAATTGATTATTGTTGTCACATTGTGTTGGATTAAAAATGGTAGCTTGAATTCTTTTCCAAATAGTAAAAAAGATGGTGAAAAGGATGCAAAAAAAGCTTCCAATTGAAGCTACTATATCCCATGGCTAACTACAGTAATCATAGGTCCCAATATTTAATATGGCCTTTTTCTAACCCATACTTTCGCAAACTTCACTTCACTATTTCCACCATGTATTCATTTAACCCATCTACCTCATGATGGTTTTGTCACATTATGTGATGACTAATCAATGCTTTCTCACACAACTTTGGGAACTCCCCATAAAATTTTGTACCTTGCTTGATGAGAACTTTGGTTAGAACACCCAACCTGCTTTCAATTCCCTATCCAAAAATGCATAACTAGCACCTTCATTTTTGTGATCTAATAATGGCACCAACTTTAACCACTTTGATAATTGCTTACTCATAACTAAAACATATCAATTATGTCAAACTATTAATCTCAAAGAACAAGTGAAATCAAAATTCCATCAATACCTAAACCCCATGATGGGCAATGGTTGTAGATGAAATGTAGGTGCATTGAATGACACCCACAAGTTTCAATCACACACCACACATTAAAAACAAATTGTTACACTTGTAATTGCATCTTTCATCGTTAATTTTGTGTTTAAAGCAAATTGTAAATTCATTAGACCCCAAAATGACCCAATTCCTCATGAGCATATTGCACAATGCCCTCCTATTGTTTTAGGCAAAACACATCTCACACATATCCATCCATCCACATCCATGGGAAGGAATTACTTTCTTATTTGAATTGTTTGGCCATACAAGACCACATTATTTGGGTGTTAATCAAATCAAAATTTTACCTATTTGCAGATCCTTCAATTAGATAACTCCTTCCTCATTACACATTACATCCAAACTAAGAACAACAATAGCCCTATTATTGGTTAGGTGTGCTAGGAGTTCATGAAGCTTGGCTATACTTGCAAACTAAGATTGGGTTTCAAAACCTTGTGTATCCATGGAAACAATTTGGGAAATTATGGGTAATACAAAATGGTCTTCTAACATATTAACCACCATCTATAATGTTCCCCCACCTTTGCACAAGGTGGTCACCAAACAAAACATGGTCAATAATTGAATGTTGAAAATAATTAATGTTTTGCTAAAAAACAACAATGTTTAGTACATCGTCATTGCTAACCCCAACAAACTACTTAGTGCCTTTGTTTTTAAAGTGGAACCATATCTTTTTTTTTATGTAATTGGTGCAATTTTGGAAGAGTGCGATCACAATCAAATGGGCCAAAAGTGATGAAAGACTCAAGGACTATAATCCTTTTTGTGGCCATTTTCACTTGTTCATAAAAAATACTTTTGGGACAAAATCTTTTACAACATGTTACTAAAAATATATATAATTTTTTCAATACATCACATTTTTTGTATTAACTTTTCATGAATAACTAAGAATGTTTTAAAAGTGTACATATTCTACCAAATTATGTGTTTCATTTTGAAATTTTATTTTAATTTCAAATTGTATGAAAATATGTTAAGTCTTTAATGCTTTATTTTATTGTTTCATAAACATGCAACTTTGTTTTAGATGTCATGTATATTACACCCCATTTACATGTGGCAAAGGATTTTTGAAATTTTTATAAACAATTCAATAGATTTTTTAATTTTTTAAATTTTAAATTTTCACTACTTTCAAAAGTGAATGTTTTTTTAGGGTGGATAATCAATAAATATCATTTGAATTTTTTTCTCATCAAAATTCCTTTAAAAAGAGTCTTAAGCATAGTAATTCACAAAATTAAAGACTTTTGATGCAATTGTTGTTCAAGTTCAAAGGTCCATTATTAAAATTAAAACCAAAACCTAAAATTCATATTTTGAATTTTTATTTTGAATTTTTCAACATTCATATTAGTCATTTATCATTACATTCCATGAATAACATGGCATCAAAATGGCACCACAAAAATATATCTAACAATTTTTATAGAGTTTTGGCAATTGCCTGACATGCTTTTTGGGTTATTTGATTATGACTGCACTTCGAAGTTAATGCAGCCATAGGGTTAGAAACTATATTCACCAACATAAATGACTTGATATGTGGACTTAAATAAGTTTCCCTACATTGAAGAGGTAATTTCTTGTCAACGCCCCATGGTTTTGGTGTTCAAACATTCATTCTTGTCACAAGTGTAATTATGAAAAACATTTCAATTTATTTGGAAACCATAACTGAATTTCCACCACATGAGTGCAATCCATGATCTCTTGAAACATATGGCGTAGCTTTTCTAAAACCATTGCACTTGAAAATATAATTCCACAAAAATATCCAAGAACAACATCCAAACTAAAAGATGACATGTTTTTTCACTCTTTTGTTTTCCTTGAAATAGGTGCATTATCCTCCACTTATGCCATTGTGTTTGTAACTAAAATTTTCAATTGTGCAAATCTCCCTTCGATGATGTTGGACTAACTTGGAACTAGTTTGGTGGTCAACCTTTTATTAATTGCACTTGTTTTTTTCTAAATTTTCCTAGACCTTAAACTTTTACCAAGATTGGTTGTTTGTAATTAGGCTTGCCATTTCTTGAATGCAATTTGAAACAATAATCTACATCATATCCATATCTATTACAATGAGAACATGGTTGGCTAAGGTTATGGTTGGAAGTTATGGCTTGAAATGGATTGGGACGATTTCATTTCTAATGTGGCCCACCACACTTTCAATATTTTTTTCCCCCTTTTCATGCAGTAAAATATGAGGAAGATGCACATGGACTTTGTTCTTATTTGACCCCCTTGAGGTGTGGTTTTTGATGGAATGACCTTTTTTTTGGTTAGTCACATGGTTGTTGAATCTACGATGTTGAATCAACAACATTAAACTTTTTTTTGAATTATCCTTATTGAAGCCAATTGGAACTACACATTCTTGTATCATATTAAATTTCATGGGTTCAAATAAAAGGAACACAATTGCCAAAATTGGTTGTCTTAATTGAAGGAGTACATGGCACCCCTCAACTTTTGCCTTAGTTCCTTGTCCAAAATTCCATACCAAAATTGAACAACCTACATTTCTATGATCCATTGGGTCACATTGATCAATCATTTCATGCATGCATATGTTTCTCATAAGCTTTTATGTGGGTTACATTGAAATTCTTGCAAATTCTGTAACTTTTATGTTCATACCATTCAATAAATTTTTTATAGTTCATGAAAGAATTTCACAATAGGGTTGATTGCTTGCACATGGCCCTAATCATTAGTAGAAGTACTAACACCACCATTTCCAATCATTTCCATTGCCCAAACTGTTATTAAAAGGTGCCATAAATGATAATAACATGTTGTGGTCATAATACTTTTGGTGATGGAAATGTAGTTGGATAACCAACTTAAATGCCATTCTTAAATCTAAACATCATGGGTGCATTTGAATTCATTAAAATCATCCATTGATTGCTAATCCCCAAATGTTAAAATATATCTTTTTATGTTATGAAAAGTGCTATAAATAGCTGGGGATTACGCATTTATTGAATATCATATTAATTGCGAAACTCCTAGATAAAATCATCCAATTCAATGGTGCTAATTGCCTTCAAATTTTGACAAAGCCCTTTAGTGGTTCAATAAACATCTTTCATGTTCCATAATAGTGGTGTGGTGACCAAACTTGATGATGAACATGTTTTTGAATATGAGGAATCTTTTAAATGAAGATGTAGGTGGTGTGGATGACTTGAACCTCACCTCTATCTAGTAAACCCATTAATACCCTTTAAAGTATCCTTGATTATGGAATTGTGTGTCACTTCCATGGTGAACCTTACATTATAAATGATGATTTTCATGACTACATTCATAGGATTACACAATTGAATAAAACACATCATTTATATGATTTTGTCATAAATGATTACAAAAGTGCCATAAACAATGGGTTTAATTCAACTACATCCATATTTTTTTAATTATGAGAGTCACATTTTGGCTTTCAATAAATCTAAGGTAACCAAACACTATTTTAAAACTAGGATGTTGAACCTATGGGTTCAGTTTAACCCTAATTTGAAAAGGCACTTACATTCACAAAAACATTTCATAGGGCCACAAAATTTGGACATACTATGAACATAACAAATGCGGTCTACTAAACATCAACCTAATCTCACCACCACAAACAAATAATTATCAAATCTAAAACATCCGCAACAGCACTACTATTAGTTTACAATCTAACCCTATTAAACCCTCATCATTGTGTTTGGGAAGATCAGAAGTCAAATAAAACATACACAACTATCAAAATTGGTGGGTAACCTTGTCCAATGTTTTGTCATTAAACACATTAATTACAAACCTAAGGTTCACTTTCAATAGTTAACATGTCTAGGTTGATTCATAATTTTTCACAAAGAGTTAAAGCTATGAAGTATGCATTGGTTTTCAAGAGTTCAACACAAGAACGTTTACTTTAAGGTGTTGACCAATGGTAGACAATTGCACCATTTATGGATTATAAACAATTATGTTTACTAGCACAAGCATATGGTGTTGAAAATTCATTGAAAATCAACTTTGAAGTGGGGATGAACTTTTCATACAACATGATCCCCACATTTATAATTTATGCTTGGAAATTACAACTAGAGAACTCAAAATCCTCCACATTTGTTAGTGTAGCATTCCACCACTTTCCCACATCTATGAAAAAAATCCATAAATTTTTATGTCCAAATTAGTTGAATTTCCCCACATATGCAGGCCTTCTTTATGAGATGCCAATGATGTAGACGACATTCCAATTCAACCTTTGGCAACAACATTTTGTGACATGGAATTAGGGTAAAGTTGTCTACTATTTTTACTAGTGTGAGTTATTGTTTCAATAGTGCCAAATTTTTTGCTTTTGGTTTGTTTTTCATCCTTCAATGAATAGTGTTGGTAACTTTACATGCTAAGTTGCTATTGTGATGTTTTGAGTTTCTAGAATTAAAACTACTGATTTTTGTTTTGTTCTTGGTTTTATTGACCTCTTTATGTTAAGTTTATTAGTTGTTAGTGGGGTTTTTGATTTGAATGTGGTGATTTGTCTTCAATCATTTATTTCTTAGAACTACTTGCAATGGAAACATGACACTTTGGAGCTTGGAAGGGTTTTAAAGACGGACTATAGGGAGCTCAGTGCCAGAGATGTGTATAGGATGTGGTTTTTTCTTTGCAAAGTTGTTGTGTGTGTTTGTTTTTTCTATAATCATGGTCTGTGAAAGGAATGTTCATAACAATTAGACTATGTTATTCTTGTTTTCCCTTGCGCAAAAGGTTTAGTTCAATTGTTATGAGTCAATAGAAATAGTCAAAATAATATAGCACATTGGGAGATGATGAAAGACATAGGGAACTAGACAGCTTGCTTGAGGTGGTCATGTAATTTCTTACCTTGATATGTTCAAATTGATATTGGTATCATGGAAATGAAGGAATGAAGCTTGTTTGGTATGGAAACTTTGAAGGAATTGTAAGTTGCCAATTATTGTTAGATTCCAAGTGCACAGTTACTTTGTATAAATTTTTGGGCATGGTGATTGAATTTGAGAGGATTATGAACTTGTGATGTGGGTATGTTCTATTGTTAGTTGGGGAAATTAATGTTGGCCAATGTAAGGGTATGTGTGGGTATGTTGAGAGCTTGGATTCACAATTGAATGGGAGAGTCTATGGAACTGTGTGGAGGAAATACACTTACAAAAAGCAAAATAGCTCATGAGAGAAGCTTGGAATGGTTTGATCCTAATTAATGCGCTTTAGTTTGGAGTTACTAGTGTTTGTTAAATGGTCTTTTGTATCCAAATACAAAGCTCTAGCATGATGGTAGTGTTGTAATTTGGACACAATTGAATAAATTTATGATACAACACTAACTTGAATCTTTTTATCTTTTAGGTGTGTTAGTTTCATAATACAACACTAATTTTCCTTCCTTTTTTTTAATGTTACAATTCGTTATTAAATGGTAACAATGGAGCTCTCCAACAAATCAGTAAATAACTTATTTCAATATTCATTAATGAATAATTCCAAATTCATTGTTGACAAAATCAAAACAACTTTTTTTATTGTTCACCAACAAAAAACTCAAAATTTGATAAACTTTTAATAGGTTGCCCAAAGAATTAGCCATGTAGCTATTTGCCAACAATTTTTCCAAATTGTTAAAATTTCAACAAGTCATCAAAAGGGCTTGCTTATATTTTTGAATGAATGAATTTAATTTTGTTACGTTATTTGCCATTGAATTATTACATTTCATTATTTGCCATGAAATTTTTACAATTCATTGTTTGTCAACAAATAACTCCACCTCCACTTGGCTATTCATTAACAAACAACTATGCCTAGTTATTCACCTACCAACAATTCAAATGACCTTTTTTTAGTGGATAAAAAAAAATCACATCCAAATTATGACTGAAAACTCTTCCACATGGATCAAAAAGTTGAAAAATAAAAAGAATAAAAAGGAAACTTGGAAAATCCAATAACCAAAATCAAACGAAAAAAATTCAAATATGTCATTTGGTAGGTTTGGGTTGGTGTTCATTTTATCCCTTAGGTTTGAAAAACTAGCAGAAAAAAAGGAACAAAAGGAAGGTTCAAAATTTTGACCATTGAAACTTTACAAATAATGGAATTTAATTCAAAATTTTCTTGGAAATCCAAATTATTGTGCTCCTTTCTTTATTTTTCAAATTTTTAGGATTATAAGTTTAAGCATTGTCCACACACCTTGTGGTTCCATTTATTACATGTTTGCACCCACATTGTAATGGATGAAACCACAAAGTTCACCTCACACATATTTCATGAGCCATGGGTTATTGTATTTGAACAAACCACATTTTATGATGGTAAAGGTTTTATTTGACATATGATTGTGACCATAATAATGCCATTGCACAAGCACAATTTCTACCATTTATCAAAAACCATGATTGTGTATAAGTTTGGAAATTATGATTTGATAGTATAATGTTAAAGCAAGATCAAATTATAATCACATGATATAACAAAAGGTGCATTGTTGTCAAATAAATAATAAAAAAGAATATATAGTTGCCCCAATACATCGCAAGTTTTTTATTAATTGTTGTTGGGCATATTCATAGTTAGGGTATCCTTGAAGATGATTGTCTAATGAAAAAGGAATGCAAAGGACAATTTTGAATGTTTATAACATTTATTACCTCATAAATAAAGGGACTATAGTACGCTTATAACTAGAACCATGTTGTGTTAAACTAATAAAAAAATTAAAAATAAATTGGATATAATAAAATGTCCTTTTGAATCCTAATAAATAATGTAAATCTTTGCACTAAGTAGGGGCAATTGATTTCAATTTTATTTCATGGATAAACAATTATTACATTTGTGCTTAGTTATTTTCATTAACTGCATTTGATTAAATCATACATGGTACAAGAATTTGAAAGGTTACATAATTCATTTTAAATGGGTTGCAAGGAAAAGGACTAAGTTTTTTGACTATCTAGTTAATGATTTGTATTCATTACACAATAATTTTGTTGGCCCATGTGCCAATCATATGTGGAAAAAATAATCATGTAAGAAAACATGTCTAGCTGTTTACAGAAACTTATGTATTCATTTTTTGGAATTTTGGTTTTTGCCAAAGTATTGATGCATAATTACATACTCTTGTGTAAAATCATCACCACCACTATTGGAATCATCACAATTAATTTTGATTGTCCATTTTTTCACACTTAAATTTATCCCACCTAATTTTTATATTTCATAAATAACAAAAACAAAAGTTTTGAGTCATGTATCCAAAATGTAGTACCCTAACCATGAATATGCCTCTATTCAATAAATATGAAAAGTGTGTGGATTCCTTCTAGATTTAATGTTTCATTTTGAGAAATGATCACAGTTTCAAATCATAATAAATTTTTTAAATCACATTTTTTTGGTTTTGTGTGTTATAATGTTTTTCAAAAAAAAAATCATGTAGATTATACCTCATTTATATGTGGTAAAGGAATCTAGAAATTCTAAAATTCTGAAAAAATTTGCAAAATTCTTTGAATTTCTAAAGTTTTAAGATTCCACATTCTAAAAGTTATGAATGTTTTTTTATACTGTGGTTAATAGGCTTTTATCATGTAAATTTTTATGATAGAATAGATTTTTAGTTTGAATTTTTTGACATCCATATAAATGAAAAAATATAACAAATTGCCACAATTACCGTGGTTTCAACTGAAAAAACGTCAGTGTTTATTTAATTTTGATTAGTTATATTTGTGATCCAACACCTTAAATTTGGCTCGTTGAAATGTGATTGCACCCAAAGGGCAAGTTGCACCCAATAAGATGTTCATGAACTTCAACATGTGTTTCATGATAAAAGAAGACTAAATGTGGCTTGTTCTCAACCCACAACCTCACATTCATGACATCATTAACATGTAGTTGGAAAGTTTCCTTCATTAACTTTCCAACTATGTTACACACATTTCAATGTGCAATGTTCAAAAAGGAATATATCATGATTTAGTTTTGTTGTTCCATCCATCACATCCTTCATGTGCTAGTGATGTTTATTCAACATTTTGGAATTGATAGTCCCAAACTTAGTTGCTTCAACACAAATTCTTTCATTGCATTGCTTACATGTGCATAACAAAATTTAAACTTCACCCATGGGTTGACATCTCCATTCAAGTTCTTAAACCCATTAAGTTCACATGCTTTGTGCAAGTGTACAACTTATGTAAAAACTTTGCAATGTTGAATATGAAGTAAAAAACATTGATATGAAATTCTATAAAACAAACATTTTTTCATGTTTGCACCTTGTAGATTGGTTATCATGTTGTAACAGTCTTATTGTTTATGTTGGGTGCCATCCTTTGCCCCTTTTTCTGTGTTGGAACCAATTTTAATGTTATCACTTTTCTAGAACCCAAATTGTCAAGATACACTTGTGTTGACAACAAAAAACTACAAACATATTACATGGTACATTGAATGTTAGTGTAGATGTAACATGCCTCCAATAATTACAATATTATTGTGTGTCTTGTCGTAACATGCATGATACAATTATAATGTATGAAACGATATATACGTCAAGCCTAGGCTACCACATAATACCAAAACTCTAGATGGTAATAAAGAACATTATTGGTCTCATATGGTGTAGTAATTTAAATGTGATTCACAGAGTATTCTTGGTTAATGAATGTTCTTTACCCACTTGATGAATTTGCAATGGTTATTTACTTGTGTTCCTTTTCCATCTAGAAAATCAAGAATATGACACATGTACACTGTTTGAACCTTGTAAGAATGTTTTAATAAATTGAGTGTTCCAATGTTTACAAAAGTTCACCATGTTGAAATAATTCCTTGTGTAACTCTTGGACTTTGGAGTGGATAACTTGAACTTCATAATTGTACATAAGACAAAACATCATCTTTTTTTAAAAATCAGATGTGTTATCTTGTGATATAATCTATTCATATCCATTCCTCACACACCCAAAACTATGAATTTTAATGAGCTGGTTGCGACTCCAACTTAACTTGAATGCTCCAACATGAATCAATCTTGGCATGAGCCCACAATCTACAACCATGCACATATGTGATCAAAATCCTTTAAACACAAATTTCGCAAACCTCACTTCATTATTTACACCATGTATTCAACTAACCCATCTACCTCATGATGGTTTTGTCACATTATGTGATGATTAATCAATCCTTTCTCACACAACTTTGGGAACTCCCCACAAAATTTTGTACTTTGTTTGATGAGAACTTTGGTTAGAACACCCAACCTCCTTTAAATTCCCTATCCAAAAATGCATAACTAGCACCTTCATTTTTGTGATCTAATAATGGCACCAACTTTAACCACTTTGATAATTGCTCAGTCATAACCAAAACATATCAATTATGTGAAACTATTAATCTCGATGAGCTCGTAAAATCAAAATTCCATCAATACCTAAACCCCATGATGGGCAATGGTTGTAGATGAAATGTAGGTGCATTGAGTGACACCCACAAGTTTCAATCACACACCACACATTAAAAACAAATTGTTACACCTATAATTGCATCCTTCATCATCAATTTTGTGTTTAAAACAAATTGTAAATTCATCAAACCCCAAACTAACCCAATTCCTCATGAGCATGTTGCACAATGTCCTCTCGTTGTTCTAGGCAAAACACAACTCACACTTATCCATCCATCCACATCCATGGAAAGGAATTACTTTCCTATTTGAATTGCTTGGCCATGCAAAACCACATTATTTGGGTGTTAATCAAATCAAAATTTTACCTATTTGCAAATCCCTTGATTAGATAACTCCTTCCTCATTACACGTTACCACCAACTAAGAACAACACCAACCCTATTAATGGTTGGGTGTGTTAGGAGTTCATGAAGCTTGGCCATAGTTGCAAGCTAAGATTGGGTTTCAAAACTAGGTGTACCCATGGAAACAATTTGGGAAATTATGGGTAGTACAAAATGGTCTTCTAACATATTAACCACCATCTATAATGTTCCCCCACCCTTGCACAAGGTGGTTACAGAGCAAAACATGGTCAATAATTGAATGTTGAGAATAATTAAAGTTTTGTTAAAAAACAACAATGTTTAGTACATCATCATTGCCAACCCCAACAAACTACTTAGTGCCCTTGTTTTTAAAGGGGAACCATCTTTTTTTTTTTAATGTAATTGGTGCAATTTTGGAAGAATGTGATTATAATCAAATGAGCCAAAGGTGATAAAGGACACAAGGACTATAGTCTTTTCAGTGGTCATTTTCACTTTCTCATAAACAAGACTTTTGGGACAAAATCTTTTACAATATATTACTAAAAATGTATATAATATTTTTAATACATCACATTTTTTGTATTAAATTTTTATGAATAACCAAGAATTTTTTTTAAGTGTACATATTCTACCAAATTATGCATTTCATTTTGAAAATTTATTTTAATTTCAAATTGTATAAAAATATGTTAATTATTTAATGCTTTATTTTATTGTTTCATAAACATGCAACTTTGTTTTAGATGTCATGTATATTATAGCCCATTTACATGTGGTAAAGGATTCTTGAATTTTAAAAAAATAATCAATAGATTTTTTATTTTAAAAAATTTCAAATTTTACAACTTTTAAATTGTGAATGTTTTTTTGGTGTGGATAATCAATTAATATCATCTAGATATTTTTCTCATCAAAATTATTTTTAAAAGAGTCTTAAGCATAGTAATTTGCAAAATTAACTACTTTTGATGCAATTGCTGTTCAAGTTCAAATGTCTTTTATTAAAACCAAAACCTAAAATTCATATTTTGAATTTTTATTTTGAATTTTTCAACATTCATATTAGTCATTTATCACTAGATTCCATGATTAACATGGCATTAAAATGGCATCACAAAAACATATCTAACAAAATTACAATTTTTATAGAGTTTTGGGAATTGCCCAACATGTTTTTTGGGTCATTTGATTGTGACTACACTCGAAAGTTAATGCGGCCATAAGGTTGGAAACTATATTCGCCAACATAAATGACTTGGTAAGTGGACTTCAATAAGTCTCCCCACATTGAAGATGTAACTTCTTGTCAATGCCCCATGGTTTTGGTGTTCAAACACTCATTCTTGTCACAAGTGTAATTATGAAAACATTTCAATTTACTTGGAAACCATAATTGAATTTCCACCACATGTTGAGTACAATCCATGATCTCTTGAAACATATGGTGTAGCTTTTCTAAAGCCATTGCACTTGAAAATATAACTCCATTGCAATATCCAAGAGTAGCATCCAAACTAAAAGATAAAATGTTTTTTCACTCTTTTGTTTTCCTTGAAATAGGTGCATTAGCCCATAACTAAAGTTTCCAACTGTGCAAATCTCCCCTCCATGATGTTGGACTAACTTGGAGCTAATTTGGTGGTCAACCTTTTATTAGTTACACCTTTCTTCTTCTAAATTTTTCCAGACCTTAAACTTTTACCAAGATTGGTTGTTTGTTACTAGGATTGCCATTACTTTGAATACAATTTGAAACAATGATTTGCATCATATCCATATGTATTACAATGAAAACATGGTTGGCAAAGGTTATGGTTGGAAGTTATGGCTTGAAATGGATTGGGACGTTCTCATTTCTAATGTGGCCCACCACATTTTCAACATTTTTCCCCCCCTCTTTATATAGCAAAATATGAGGAGGATGCACATGGACTTTGTTCTTATTTGACCCCCTTGAGGCGTAGTTTATGACGGAATGACTTTATTTGGTTAGTCACATGGTTGTTGAATCTATGATGTTGAATCAACAACATTAAATTTTTTTTTAGTTATCTTTATTGAAACCAATTGGAGCTACACATTCTTGTATCATATTAAACTTCATGGGTTCAAATAAAAGGAACACAATTGCCAAAATTGGTTATCTTAATTGAAGGAGTACATGGCATCCCTCAGCTTTTGCTTTAGTTCCTTGTCCAAAATTCCATACCAAAATTGAACAACCTACATTTCTATGATCCATTGGGTCACATTGATCAATCATTTTCATCCATGCATATGTTTCTCATAAGCTTTCATGTGGGTTACATTGGAATACTTATAAATTTTGTAACTTTTATGTTCATACCATTTGATAATTTTTTATAGTCCATGAAAGAATTTCACAATTGGGTTGATTACTTGCACATGGCCCTAATCATTAGTAGAAGTACTAACACCACCATTTCTAGTCATTTCCATTGCCCAAACTGTTATTAAAAGGTGCCATAGATGATAATAACATGTTGTGGTCATAATACTTTTGGTGATGGAAACATAGTTGGGCAACCAACTTAAATGCCATTATTTAATTTGAACATCATGGGTGTATTTGATTTCATTAAAATCATCCATTAATTACCAATCCCCAAATGTTAAAATATATCTTTTTATGCTATGAAAAGTGCTATAAAGAATTGGGGATTATACATTTATTGAATATCATATTAATTACCAAACTCCTAGATAAAATCATCCAATTCAATGGTGCCAATTGCCTTCAAATTTTGACAAAGCCCTTTGGTGGTTCCATAAACATCTTCCATGTCCCACAATAGTGGTGTGGTGACCAAACTTGATGATGAACATGTTTTTGAATATGAGGAATCCCCTAAATGAAGTTGAAGGTGATGTGGGTGACCTAAACCTCACCCCTATCTAGTAAACCCATTAGTACCCCTTAAAATATCCTTGATTATGGAATCATGTATCACTTCCATGGTGAACCTTACGTTATGAATGGTGATTTTCATGACTACATTTATATGATTACACAATTGAATAAAACCCATCATTTATATCATTTTGTAGTAAATGATTACAAAAGTGGCATAAACAATGGTTGTAATTCAACTGCATTCATATCTTTTTAGTTATGAAAGTCACATTTTGGCTTTCAATAAATTTAGGGTAACCAAACATTATTTCCAAACTAGGATGTTGAACCTATGGGTTTAGTTTAACCTTAATTTGAAAAGGCACTTGCATTCACAAAAACATTTCATAGGGCCACAAAATTTGGGCACACTATGAACATAACAAATGTGGTCTACTAAGCATCAACTTGATTTCACCACCACAAACAACGAATACAATAACTAATTATCAAATCTAGAATATGCACAATGACACTATAACTAGTTTACAATCTAACCCTATTAAACCCTCATCATTATGTTTGAAAAGATCAGAATTCAAATAGAATATACACAATTATCAAAATTGGTGGGTAACCTTGTCCAATGTTTAGTCATTAAACACACTAATTACAATCCTAAGGTTCACTTTCAATAGTTAACATGTTTAAGATGATTCATAGTTTTTCACAAAGGGTTAAAACTATGAAGTATGCATTGGTTTTCAAAAGCTCAATGCAAGAACACTTACTTTAAGGTGTTGACCAATGGCACACAATTACACCATTTATGGATAGTAAACAATTATGTTTACTAACACTAGTGTATTATGTTGAAAATTCATTGAAAATTGATTTTAAAGTGGGGATGAACTTTTCATACAACATGATCCCCACGTTTACAATTTATGCTTGGAAACTACAACTAGAGAATTGAAAATCCTCCACATTTGTTAGTGTATCATTCCACCTCTTTCCCACATCTATGAAAAAAAATCCATAACTTGTTATGTCCAAATTAGTTGAATTTCCCACACATGTAGACTTCCTTTATAAAATGCCAATGATGTAGATGACATTCCAATTCAACCCTTGGCAACAACATTTTGTGACATGGAATTAGGGTAAAATTGTCTACTATTTTTACTAGTGTGAGCTATTGCTTCTACACTGTCGAAAATTTTGTTTTTGGTTTGTTTTTCATCCTTCAATGAACAATGTTGGTAGCTCTACATGCTAAGTTGCTCTTATGATGTTTCAAGTTTCTAGAATTATAACTATTGATTTTTGTTTTGTTCCTGCTTTTATTGACCTCTTTATGTTAAGTTTATCAGTTGTTGGTGGGGTTTTTGATTTGAATGTGGTGATTTGTTTTCAATCATTTATTTATTGGAGTTACTTGCAATGGAGGCATGATGTTTTGGAGCTTGGACTTCAGGAAATTAAGTGTTAGAGATGTGTAATAGGATGTGGCTTTTTCTTTGCAAAATTGCTTTGTGTGTTTGTTTTTTTTATAATCATGGTCTATGAAAGGAATGTTCATAACAATTATATTATGCTATTCTTGTTTTCCGTTGCGCAAAGGGTTTAGTTCGATTCTTATGAGTCAGTAGAAATAGTCAAAATAATATGGCACATTGGGAAATGATGAAAGACATAGGGAACTAAAGAGCTTGCCGAAGGCGGTCATGGAATTTCTTAGCTTGATATGCTTAAATTGATATTGGTACTATGGAATTGAGGGAATGAGGCTTATCTGGTATGGAAACTTTGAAGGAATTATAAGTTGCCAACTATTGCTAGATTCTAGGTGGGCAATTCCTTTGTATAAATTCTTGGGCATGGTGATTGAATTTGAGAGGATTATGAACTTGATATGGGTATGTTCTATTGTTAGTCAGGGAAATTGATGTTGGCTAGTGTAAGGGTATGTGTGGTTATGTTGAAAGCTTGGATTCACAATTGAATGAGAGAGTATGTGAAAGACATACACTTATAGAAAGTAATAATAGTTCATGAGAGAAGTTCGAAGTGGTTTGATCCTAATTAATGTGCTTTAGTTTGGAGGTACTAGTCTCTTTTAAGTGGTCTTTTGTATCTAAATACAAAACTTTGACATGAGATGGTAGTGTTGTAATTTGGACACAATTGAATAAATTTATCATACAACGTTAATTTGAATCTCTTTCATTTTTAGTTGTGTCAATTTCATAATACAACACTAATTTGACTTCCTTTGTTTTATGTTACAATTTTTTACTAGATGGTAACGATGGAGCTCTCCAACAAATTAGTAAACTTATTTCAATAATCACTAATGAATAACTCCAAATTCATTATTGACAAAATTAAAACAACTTCTTTTGTTGTTCCCCAACAAGCAACTCAAAATTTGATAAACTTTTAATAGGTTGCCAAAACAATTAGCCATGTAACTATTTGCCAAGAAAAAGTTCCAAATTGTTAAAATTTCAACAAGTCATCAAAAGGACTTGCTCATATTTGTGAATGAACGACTTTAATTTTGTTATGTTATTTGCCATTGAATTATTACATTTCACTATTTGCCATAAAATTGTTACAATTCATTGTTTGTCAACAAATAACTCCACCTCCACTTGGCTATTCATTAACAAACAAGTATGATTGGTTGTTCACCTCCAACAACTCAAATGACCTTTTTGAATGGATGAAAAAAATTACATCCAAATTATGACTAAAAACTCCTCCACATGGATCAAAAAGTTGAAAAATAAAAAGAATAAAAAAGAAAACTTGGAAAATCCAATAACCAAAATCAAAAGAAAAAAAATCAAATATGCCAGCCAGCAAGTTTGGGTTGGTGTTCATCTTATCCCCTAGGTTCAAAAAACCACCCAAAAAAAAAAAGTAAAAGAGGGAGGTCCAAAATTTTGACCATTGAAATTTTGCAATTAATGGAGTTGAATTCAAAATTTTCTTGGAAATCCAAATTATTGTGCTCCCTTTTTTATTTTTCAAATATTTAGGATTACAATTTTAAGCATTGTCCACACACGTTGTGGTTCCATTTATTACATGTTTGCACCCACATTGTAATGGATGAAACCACAAAGTTCACCTCACACATATTTCATGAGCCATGGGTTTTTGTATTTGAACAAAACACATTTTATAATGGTAAAGGTTTTATTTGGCATATGATTGTGACCATAGTAATGCCATTGCATAGCCACAATTTCTACCATTTATCAAAAACCGTGATGGTGTATAAGTTTGGAAATTATGATTTGATAGTATAATGTTAGAGCAAGATCAAATTATAATCACATGATATAACAAAAGGTGTGTTGTTGTCAAATACATCATAAAAAAGAATATACAGTTGCCCCAATACATCACAAGTTTTTTATTAATTGTTGTTGGGCATATTCATAGTTAGGGTACCCTTCAAAATGATTATTTAATGAAAAAGCAATGCAAATGACAATTTTGAATTTTTATAACATTTATTACCTTATAATTAAGTGGACTATTGTATGCCTATAACTACAACAATGCCATGTTAAACTAATAAAAAAATTAAAAATAAATTGGATATAATATAAATGTCCTTTTGAATCCTAATAAATAATGTAAATCTTTGCACTAAGTAAGGCAATTGATTTCAATTTTATTTCATGGATAAACAATTTGTACATTCGTGTTTGGTTATGTTCATTAAATGAATGTGATTAGATCATACATGGTACAAGAATTTAAAAGGTTACATAATTCATTTTAAAAAGGTTGCAAGGAAAATGACTATTTTTAAAAACTATCCATTGATGGTTTGTATTCAATACATTTAGATTTTGTTGGCCCATATGCAAGTCATATGTGGAAGAAATTGTCATGTAAGAAAACATGTCAAACTATTTATAGAAATTTATCTACTCATTTTTTGGAATTTTGGTTTTTGCCAAAGTATTGATGCATAATTACATATTCTTGTCAAAAATCATCACCACCACCACCATTGGAATCATCACAATTAATTTTGATTGTCCATTTTTTCACATTTAAATTTATTTTGC
>Ga0209611_10006467_pt1 | contig 19186 bp, 20 predicted proteins | sample S1TSphgellanicum_3_FD_187693 | JGI IMG/M metagenome (GOLD analysis project Ga0209611, IMG submission 187693) | Host-associated microbial communities from peat moss isolated from Minnesota, USA - S1T2_Fc - Sphagnum magellanicum MG (SPAdes) (version 2) | ecosystem: Host-associated > Plants > Peat... | reverse complement strand
GGATGGGTTTTGTTTTCTGTGACAATTATTACTCGAGGGATGCATTATGCATCAGGTTCACATTAGTTATAACTAATCTCAAATTTCAACACAAGCCAAAATATATATCATTTTTCAAAAATCCTCATATAAAAAATAGACCTATGATTATTATTATTACCAAGGGGCCTAAAAAAATCCCTTAAGCTATTATAAACTCTATAATGAATCTTAATACTATTAATATCCTTGCCTTGCTCAGCAAGGCCAATAAAACTTATGTTTTGCATGAACTTTTGATTTGGTGGTTGTGAAAGTTTACTAAAGTTTGCCATATTTCAAGGAAAAAAAGGTCGAAATTGCCATATTTAGATTATAGGTTATTGCAAGTCATTAATACATAGAGGAGTTTTTTTTAAAGAAAATTTTAACTACTTTTCTTTCTGACCTGTAGCCAAATTTGGCAAATCCTCTTATAGTTCACCTACCTCATGAAATTGAATGAAAAAATAAAAACCCTCAATTGTCATGTATTTCAAAATAATTTTACACTATTTAGTGATTCTATCTACAATTTTTTATAATAAAAATGATAAATATTCATCTCTACTCTTGAGACTTATCTTATGCAATGACAAATTACAGTCTTTTTTTTTCTGGCAAAGTTTTGCCAAAAAGGGGAATTAAAGAATGAAATGACATAATTTGAAAAGTCATTTCAATTGACTTATATCAATTGCCATAATTTGAAACTTAAGAGAAATCGCCAGATTTTTATACTTGGTTCACCGGGATAATGAGTACTAAGAACCGCCATGATAACCGCAGGGAGTGTGTTCCCGACTGTTATATACCCTTACATTTTGGTGGAACAGGGGAAAATTCCAGGTCTATTATACCCGGATGATAACACAAGGGACCCGCCTCGGGGACCCCGCGGAAACGAGGGGTTGAGATCGCGGGTCGCCCGGCTCGTCTCTCCCAAATCGCTCGCGCGCTCGATCCGTTCCGTGCATTGCCGTGCTTTTGCTGCGCGTTCAAAATTCTTGTACAAACTTCTTTCAGTGCATTGCCGCTGCTTTCCGACGCAAATTCCAAATGTCAGAAAAGATAATTTGAACTACGTTTTGTTCCCAAATTTCGGAAAGTTTGGAGCAGTTCTGGAAGTAGTTTGGAGCACTTATTTATCCTGGTGGACACTGCAAATGGAAAAACGCCAGCAGTGAAGATTGTTGGAGAGGTTTTAGTGCAAAAGGAAGGACGAGGTCGATGAGCTGGGCGTTGCAGATGAAGATTGTGTATGCGGCAAGTTTAGAGCCCACAATTCTACCGATTTCTTGGTGTTCTTTTTTTTGCTGCATGATTTTTTGGACACGATGTCCGAAGGAAAGGTTTTCGAGAAACAAATGTGAACGTGAAGACGCTGATGCTGGAGGAAGAAGCAAGCTGGGAGCAGAGAATCGCACCGGGTGATTTTATCGATGCGGGATAGGGAGCTGCAAGGAGAGTCAGAACAAGATGCAGAATAGTCAGGAGTTCCTGGGGAGGTTCAGACATGGACCGAGAAGCTCCTGGGACTAAGACCAAGCGTCCGTCTTCCATGCACAAGAAGGGAAATGGAGTTGTTGGAGCCGAAAGCCAAGTCGCATCGTGTAAGTTTGTTTCCTCTTGCTCTTTCTTTTTATTTCGCAAGCAGTCCCACTGTTCATTCAACATAGGGCACGTCAGATCTGGAAATTCGATCGGTAGCCTGATCGACTTTACTCTTTGGACCTCGATCTGGAATTCCTCACTCTGGATTTCTTGTGTCTGAGCTCGTAATCTAGCAATCTACAATGCTTTCGTATGGATCGCAAACTGCATGTGAGCGGCGGAAGAGTATATCTGCTCTTGAAATCAATGAGAGGAATTAGCTGAGGATTGTTTCCATTCCCAGGCCGCCTGCAGGAGACCGGACTGTGAAGAGGCTGATCAGATTATCCAAGAAGGCTCTCATCATTCCCGATATCGCCACTGTAGCTGATGCATGCCGCCGGATGGCAACCCGCCCTGTGGACGCTGCTCTCCTCACAGATCCCAATGCCATCATTTACGGCATTATCACGGATAAGGTACGTACTTCTTCGCGCTAGCTTTTGCGGCACTCGCTGCAATGTTCGATTTTCTGGCAATCGCTCTATTGTTCACATCTCAAGCTGCGGTGGAGAAGAAAGTCACTTTGTTTATATGCGGATCGTGAAAAGGATCCCGACCGACAGACAGACACATGGAAGAAAGACGCCTAATCTCGTTTGCTGATTTTATTTTTCCGTAGGACGTCGCAATGCAAGTGGTTGCTGAGGGCAGACCTATCGAAGGTGATGACAAGAAACCCTGCTTTAGTGGCCAGTGACACACTAGCTATGGAAGCTCTGGCCAAGATGGTGGAAGCTCTGGGATTTTCTTTTGCCCACATGACTTCAGCAGTGTTGTTACTTGAATGCTGGTTTGTCTTGGGGTCTTTTGAAGAAGGTGGCAGCTAGCTGAGGATAGGAAGGTTGATGGGGCAGGCAAATTCAGGCACTTGCCAGTGGTGCGGAATGGGGAGGTGGTGGCATTGTTGGAGATTACGAAGTTTCTGTATGATGCCATTGCAAGCAATGGAGTGTGCGGCCGACAAGGGCAGTGCTATTGCTGCTTGCTGCTGCTGCTGCTGTCCAGGGTGTTGAGCAGTCAGTTCAGAATGATGTGGGTAAGTGTAGACTCTACAGTAGATATGGACCTTCTTCTTCCCATCTTCTTCTTCAGCTTCTGAGATTTCTTTATGCAACTGATCTTTTGTCACTTTCAGATTTGGGTTTTCTCTCCCAGGCTGAAGCCATTTGTGTTTGGTTGCATTTAACAGAAGAAAATCAAGCACTGATCACCTGTGCCAGCTGGGTCTATGATCAGTAGACAGTCACTCAAGAAGAGAAAAGCCCAGATGCAGGAACTCACCCTGTGGCCTCTGTTATTATAGACCCTAAAGTTGGTCTAAACATTTGCTCCCAATAGGTATCAATTCAGTTGGATTTCTCTACAAAGCCAAAAATCATTATAAAGGGTGGAGTAGTGGAGAATTGCATTGAGAGATTGATAGTTGTGGTGGTGATGATGCAGAGCTGCAACAGTTGCACTGTCTGATACTGTCCTGACTGCCACAAAGAAGTTGAAGGAACAACGAATGAATTCAGTTATTATCACTTCCAAGTCTCTGGGCATTCTCATGTCAGTACATTCTTCCTTGCTTTCTTGTGTTATGCAGTTCTTCATTGTTGATCTTTCCTTCATAAGATCAAGCAAGCTAGTTGTTGAGGCAGTTTCAATTGAACTTTGTTGCTGCAGCTTAAGGGATGTGCCAATGAGAGTTGTAGCTCAAGGTCTGCCTCCAGCAACAACAAATGTGGACAAGGTATGTTTCTTTCTTGATGTGTGTGAATTTGATATATATGTCGGAGTGAGCATGTTGTAGATAAAGTTTGGCCTGGGGTATCTGAGGATGGGTACAGGTGTGACATCTACTCCACAGTGAATTTAGGGTTGGACATCACACCATTTGATGCATTGCACACCATGCACAATGGCAAATTCCTTCATCTTCCTATTGTGGATCAAGGTAACACAATGGATCTTCACTTTGTTACCTGTGATTGTATAACAGCATGTGGTCTCTGACTGCCATGTTATTTGCATTGACATGTTACAGCTCATGCATTGGGCAGTTTCAACATTTCTGTTTGTTTAAGCTCTTTTTGCACTTGAATAGGGCATGATGATTAATGTGTGTGTACTTGAAAAAACTCAGACACATTGGGTGTGATACTGATGTTCTTCTACAGCAGCACAAAAAATTTGCCATGAGTATCTTGTAACCAGATTTCAGTGGAAAGAGTATGAATAGTCTGACTGGTGGTGTTGCACTTGAAAGGTTGGATCTAGAGAAAGTGGGGAAATGGCAGGCATTATGTTTCAGAAACTTTGGCTTTGGAAGCACCTGAAACTGATGATGATTCTCACAGGTTGCTATATATTCTGTCTGATGCTACCTTCTGGCATTCTTAGTGGGATATGATTGCATTCAATTTACATTGCAGTTGTGTCAGATGCAGCTCCATGGCTGTTGGTTGTATCCTTCACTGTGTGGTGAAAGGGATGTTGTTCCCTAGAAATGAGCCTGCACCCCATAGGTTAGGTTCTTACATGGTAGTTCTCAAATCAGAGTCCTACTTGAGAGGATTGCCTATTTGAGTGTAGTGACATATCATTGTGACTGGAGACACATGTATCTGAGATAGGAGGGCAGCCGCATCATTCTTCAGGACAGGCTAAGACTCATCTCTTCAAGCTGAAGCTGAAGAGTCATGTACCATCATGACTAAACATATCCTTGTGTTCTCTGTAGTAGGTAGTGGTTTTGGTAAAGCCATGTTTGGATAGTTGATAAGGACAGGTGCAATGTGAAACTGTGCAGGCACATGGAGCATGAAGGAGCTTATGTCTGCAATAATACAGTGTGTTAGTGATGATATTGATTCTTCAAAACCTCTGCATATTCTGGTCTGTTCCTTGCATGCCCCTCTTGCTTAACCCAACATTGCCTGCACTTGTCAGATCCTAGGTTGTCAGGTTCTGGATGGATGTGTTAGGAGATGCCACATCTAAGGCTTAAATGCTGACTGACACAAGTGGTATGATGGCTTCATAGTATGCAGATGATAAAGGGGATCGAGTGCCCCTTGCCACTGACAATGATCTTATGGCTACTGTCAACTTTGCTCTCATGCATGGCACAAAGGTTAGTCTGCATATTGATTTGTGTTCTCAGTCAGGAGTTTTAAGATGTATTCTGAACAACACAAAGCTGTGTGTTCTTGTTACTGAGCTAAACAGTTTTTGTGGGATCCAGCCATTTACATTGCGTATAGAAGAATCAACTGGGACACAACAAGAAACAAGCATAAATCTCCTCCACCTACAAATTCTCAAGCAGCAACTTATCTGGATGGATGGGCACTCAGGCATTCACTTCTGGTGGTTGGTGGAGTCACTGCCATCACAATTGGTGTGGTCATGGTACTCCAGCATACTAAGGCTTAAAATCCAGAATCTCTTTTTTGTCAGTGTCCTAGTTGGAGCATTGTTGGAACCTTGTGCAAGTTTCCAATCATGTATATCAACAGTGTCTACAGTATGCTTGTCAATATTAGGCTGGAGGTAAGTTACCTCAGTTTGTAACATTTCTGAAACATAAGTCAGGTTTTGTGTAGTCACATACCTCTGACAGTTGAATCTATAATTCACATAATGTTGGCCACAGTTTAACCTGCAAAGAAAATGGGTGGGATTCACTTACTGCTTTGTGATGAGTGAATAAATAAGGATATTTTTCTTTTTCTGTCTTTTTCTGCTTGTTTTAACCTACTCTGCATTCTAGATATCTTGATTGTTCAGCTCTATTGCCTGCTATCTATGACCACATGTACATGCTAATTTGAACTTGCAGATGAGAGCTCTGGAAGTTTCCTCAACATGTCCATCCTCAAAATGGAAAGACGTAGTTGGTGAATTGGTGATCTCAGGTATTGCAATCTGGGCTTATTTCCCTTCCAATGGTCTTCTTACCTGTTAAGCTGTCTTTAACCTCTATGAACACATGATGTTATCAAACTTCTGCATTGAACTTTATTCTTGAGGGGATGTAGTCCGATTTCTGTAAATTCTGCATAGTCTACCGACTCACAACTGAACCTATAATCATAATGAGAACACATGGTTTGAGTTTGACATGTAATGTGTATTGATCAGTCAGGTGACCTTATCCCTGACTATATGAGTGTAGGTGCATTCACTGTTTGCCTAATTTGCCATCATGATCTTTCGTACATTTGGGTTGGTAGACTTGAATAGAGAGACAATATATGAAACTGTATCAGTCTATGCATTATAAGGTAGTATTTTGTGCCATTATCTTCAGGGCTGTGAAGGAATAACCAAGGCCACTGACCCTGTCCAATGTTGTCATCCTGGTGTATGTTGTGTAAACAGGGGTTTCGGGATCAAGAAGTGTGATTAAACCAGATGACAATGGACGAGAATTAGAGTGGAAAACCCTAAGTCCTGAGGTTTGTTAACTGGCCCAGGGTAGGATTTTGTGGGTTTCAGCAAAGATAAATACAGAATAATAAAAACCCTGTTCCTTTCTAAATGGGCCATTTCTCATTTGCATCAATTCTTGAGAAGATTTGACAGCAAGTTGTGTTCTCAACTCTCTCAGATATGTATGGAGACCAAGATCAATCAAATCGGTTCCAATCTGGAAAAAATTGCCATGTGGTGTTTTGGTTTTAGTGTTGTCAAGATGGAGTTGTTTAAGTGGAGCAAAACTTTTTGATGAACATGGACTCTGCACTTGTCACCAAGTAGTCAAAAGGTCAGGGATGCTCAGAGAAACTTAACATCTTCAGCTTCAATGTTTATCTTAATGAAACATAATTGATCTGCAAGCTAGGCCTTCATTACCGTTGATATGCATAAACATGTTAACCTGTCCTTGTATCTTGATGGTGAAAAACCTTTAGTGAAAGAACATTTTTTATTTTTAATGATCTTTTCTTTGTGCACATTGCAGAATGCTTCCCAAACATTGTCACAATAGTGGATGTTTGCAAGTTGCACATTCGTGAATTCTTCACAAACAAAATGCGAATGCTTTCATTGCTTTTTCAGTTTGGAAATGGCACAACCCACATTTGAATACCAATTTCTAAAGTGCAGCAATTAAAAATAAATATGAAAGGTCTCCCATACATTTTGAATATATTGTACTAACCCAATATAGATACATTTCATGTTTTAGAATGACTCATGAAGACCCAGTTGATGTTAGCTAGCATTCAAGACAGCACCGCATCTGGCCTCAAATAAATGTAGCTTGACGCAATAGAAAGATATCTATGCCATCTGTGCTTTTCGAAATTAACCTTGTACCAGAACCATCACCACCATCTATCACATGTTTTAGTTTATGGTGTACCATACCAGGAAGTAGGAAGTGTATGGAGGATTCTGAGGGAAATAGGTACGTTCCAAAGATGATAAACTTGGCAAGTACCTTAGGGACCTTCATGCAAGAACATCCATAGTACTAATTACTATTGTCTATGACTACTTCTCCTATTGAATACTCCACAAGGTGTAAAGCTGACAGACAAAAGATGAACTGCAACTGACGGTATTTATTTCTATTACCCACAATGACATTGGATTCACAACAGTTTGAATAATCTGTTCCTCTACAGCTGGCCTCTGAATCATCACTACACTTTCTGAATGTCTGCAAAGGCAACAGATTGCAGGGTAAACACCCCTGACTGTTGCATTCTGAGAAAATGCAACTAACTGGCTTCTGGACTTCCCTACATTCCCGCATGTCCAAATTTTGACACATCTTGACTACCTTGATCAAGTTCCTGAACTTTTTGTGATCTCATTTGCACTTACCTGGGTCACATGGCCTCTTCTATATCAGGTACCCTTGATCTACCCTCTTGGTTACCTACAAAAAAAGTTTCAATCCTGTCTCTATACAGTTTATTCTTAAGCTGAAGAGGAGAAATCCCCTGAACAATCTGCTCTCTTCATGACTCAAAGACCAGTTCAAGCAGAAAGATTGAACTCTATCGTGCCTTGACTACTCCAACCTCAGCAGGCCGAATTACACGATCATGAAGCTTGTAGCCCACCTGGAACGCATCATCATAGCAGCAGTTATTAAATATAGTAAACCCCATCAGGATAATGTGCAGAAGAAGAATAATCCATCTGATTTTGACCCACTTGAACCTAAACAAGAGCTGAACCTTACAGCTTTTGGACTTACAATGGGCCTCTGGTTGTATGTCTACCAATTGGGCCATTTTTGTTTGAACAGTGGAAACAGCTAAGCTGGACAGGTAGAAAAGCCAACCTTCAAAACAACAGCAACAGTGCCTGGTGGTTTTGATGGATCTTCCACTTCAAATACGGCAGAATGCAGGTTTGGGTCAAATGCCTCCCCAAGAGATTCGTATCTTTCTAACCCATTTGCTTTGAATGCCTGTGGGTTCAACCCTTGTCAGCAAAACTATTCTCACAGCCATGACACAAGATGCCCATGCTTCATTATGAAGTAAAACATCCAGCATGATGTTCAGCAACCAATGCACTATGCCAAATGGCCCTAAAAGGTGCCTATGTATTATAACCATTCATCCTGCACAAAGTTTCCAAATAAACCACAGGACATAGATACATCAACTAGCTATGAGAAGAATTATAAGGGTGGCCTCTACCCTTACCTTGACTTGCAGAACATTCCTTTACACAACTATCCTTAGTTCTTCCTCAAATGTTGAGGAGAATCCTGGATAGATGTGCAAAGGATGTCAGATGTATTACTGTATACTGCAGTGACAGACAGGCTAGTCTAAAAATCAGAAGGGTTGATTCTGTACAAAAAATAGGAGTTCATGATTGCACCAGGCTGAAAGTTTGAGGGAAAAAAATTCTCTATGTGGTGAAGGGTTGTAAAGCATAGACCTGGATGAGTTGCTTTTCTGTCATTTCCACACCCAGAAGCAATGAGATGAGAATCTTTGCAGCACCAGAGGGCTCTTCTCCTGACCCATCTGACTTGCGGAACTCTTCAGGCACTGCTGCTGCTGCTCGACCCAAATTATCGGCAACATCAAGCAACCCTTTTGCAAAATTCTGCACCAAGCAAACAGCTCATCTTGATTAACCTCAATCAAGCACTCAATCCTGGTGGCATATATCTGCCTTACTGAAGGATCTTGGAACCTGCTAATCTTGACATGAAGATGTTCCTGATTTACAGATCATAGATTATTTGCAAACAAGCTCTAGTCACTTTAGAGGAACAGAGAAGAAAGAGCCTGGTAACATAGCCATAAAAACAAGCCAGTTTGGAGTCTGTATAAGCAGATAGAAAGAAAGATGAAAGTAAACTACCTGGACAGCATACTTGCGGGAATTTTCAGCTTCACGCCGTCCTCTGTCTAGTATGTTCTGGACCTCTGCATAACTCCTCATTACTTTGTCCTTCAGATCTTCAATTGTCTTATCTTTTTCTTCCAAGAGAGCCTCCCTCTCTCCCAGCAGTGCTAAGAGCTCTGCTTCACTCTCCTCAAGAGATTTTCCTCCAACCTCAATCTCTGGATTAACAGATTTGCCTCCTGCTGGAGAACTCTTGTCCTTGTCCTTGTCCTTCACACTAAATAGATCCTCCTCTCCTTTTTTCTCCTCATCACTGGCTGTCTCAACAACTCCTTTGACAGGCTCTGATTTCTCTTCTGTTGTTGTCTCCTGACCTTGCTCTGATGCTGCGGCTGCCACTCCTGGGCTACCTGACTTGCTCGAAAGATTTGGAGATGCAGCTGAAGAAAGGAAACTATGTGTGACAAATCCTGCCCATGATGACACCTGCGGCAACCCATGCCGAAGATTGGAGGAACCAGCTGCCACCCATCTCTGCAAAACACTGAACTTAGAATTTTCCCAATGTTTTCAGAATCCATTTTCATTGCAGCTTCTTCTTCACCAGATAAAACTGTGGAAGCAGCAAGATGTCAACACATAAAGTTACAGGGCAGCCTTTGAGTTTCCAACTCCCAAACTTCTTAAGGTACCTTGAGAAGAGGGGACAAGAAATCTGAATCACTTGGCTGCTTCTTCTTCCACAGATGTGATGTCGATGTGTGACTTTGAACAGACATTACTGGTGGAGCTTGAAAATATCGTATTGGTGAAGAAGAAGGCCTTCGGAATGCTTGAAGCAGCGATCGTGCATGCTTCACGTTGTTGCTCATAGCTTCTGAAAACCAAAAGACTTCTGTTCCCCTAAAAACACAAAAAAAGAGAGGTAGGAAAACGTAAACCCTAATTATTATGTTCTGGATCCATCACCATCAAACTTAGAAATTTTTGATATCTACTTGTTATGATTTGTGTGATGATTTTAAAGGGGGGTCCAGAGGAAAAAGGAAGAAAAGACATGATCAAATCATGCAAAGAAGAAGAAACCTTAATTTCTTCCTAAATGAATCACAACCTTTCTAAGAAAGCTAATAATGGTTTTTTTTTGTTTTTATTCCCCCCCTCTTCTGGTGCTCCAGGTGCTGCTCAGCGATGATTGCAAAATAGAATACAAAAAGAAGAAATCCCCATTGATTTCCTTCTCGATCAGCCCCATTGATTTCTTTTCCCATGTGTCACCACAAAATCAGACCCAACTGCTATAAAACCCTAAATCAAAAGCTCCAACTGAAATAAACCCCGCTTTCTCTCATCGTCGCAAAACCTTTGCACTTGAATGAGGAGGAGGGTGGGGAGGGGGATATGAGAAAAGAAACAAAACCTGTTGATGAAAGACAGAAGCTCAACTTTGTGTTGTGAGGTCGGAAAATTAACTCCGCAGCAAAAAAATAAAATGCAGAGAATAATCGCCTCAATACTCCTCCAAACCACAGACAAGCGATTTTCTCCACTAAATGAAGAATAAGAAGAAGAAGAAGAAGAAGAAGAAACTTGTCGACCAACTTCCCTTGTACCCTTCTCCAGTCAGAAAAAAGTTAAGGCACTAAAACTGTATTAGGCTGGTAGTTGGGTGCAATGCAGAAGAGAGACGAATAGGACCGAAGAAGAAGGAAATTCTTTTACGTGTCAATCAAACAACGAATCTCTCTGGAAGCAACAGTAAGTGCCGGGGGGGGGGGGGGGGGGGGGGGGGGTACTGGGCGATGGAGAAAGAAGCTCAACGTGCGCGCGGACACAGACACACCAATGCTATGCGGCGGAGTAAGCGGAAATCTCCAGTCCCCTAAAACCCTAAACCCTAATCCTCTGCCTTTCTTTTCATGTCTTGTAGGTATGGGGGTTGTGAAAATAAATAAATAAATAAATAAAGGAAAAATAAATAAGAGTTATTCCCTTCAGTAGTCAATTATAAGTTATGCCTAAATTTGAGTTTTTTGAATTTAAATTTTTTTTTTTGGGGGCTATACTATTTACAAGCCCAAAAAATGTGGCATGACAGGACCAAAAGTCTGTAATGGGCAGCACCAAAAAATGTGTTCGGGCACCGACCTCCAGACACAGACACATTTGGGACTTCGACACTTTTTTTTGATTGGCCAAAACATTTTCGCCAAAAATAATATAATAAATTCAAAATCAAATATTTGAAAATGAACTGATTTTGTAAAAAAGGAGGAATTTTTTATTTAAAAAAAAAATAAAGGTAAAGATTGCCAGATTCATATATTTTAGTTTTCATTGTGATGTCACCAGACATATAAAAAGATTTGCATGTTATTTCTGGTTTATAGCCAAATTTGGCTAAATCTTTTGCTTTAGTTTTTCCAATAATGTGGTTTTGTCGAGTAATATAAAAAATTGTTCTGCATATTAAGAATGATGTAATCTTTTGGTGTAATTGTAATCTAAAACTAATGTAATTATTAACAACAATGTAATTATTATAGTATTTTTATTATAATACTAATAACCCTAAACCCTAAACCCTTCATATATTTTATACCTCTACTAATTCTACACATCATTTTTCAAGTACCCAATCTATGCATCATTCAGTCTTTTAAATCAAGGTTGGAAATTTTGATTGGTTTTTTTTTACATGGTTGTTACAAGTTGAGTTTCCGAATATGGCAAGAGTGAGAGAGAGAGAGAGCCAACAGCCACCAGCAGCACACCATCCATCAGAAGCCTCTCTCATCATTCAGTTGGGGTTCATTGATGAACCTGTTGATGAACCCGCAATTGAGTTCAAATAAGGTTAGATACGGAACTGGATCTCTCAATGGGAAAAGTGTTTCCTGTGTCCACCCACCATCCACCCCTTCTTTGGTGTGTACTGGTGGTGGCTGTCGGGTTCACTCTGGCCATGCGTGAATCAGCTCGGGGATTCATCATTCTCCTCAAAGAACAAAACAAACAGTTGCAGGTTTTCTGCAAGTGGCAGAGCTCAGCTTTCTCCTGATTGACCAAATGGGTTGTTCCTGGGTAAACTGAGTTTTTCTGTGGAGGCAGAAGAGGCTCAGCTTCCAATATCAACACTTGAATGCTGTGAAGACTGCAATGAAGGAAAGTTGTGACAATGTACAAAGTAGCATGATTGCCAAGCAGAAGAACCTAAAAGGCCACCAAAACTTTGTCTGAGAAGCTGAGAAAGCACTTCATGCAAGCAGTCTAGACAAGATCTCAAGTGTGCAAGCAATTCTGAACTTTGATCTTGAAATGGAGAACAAACTTCCTGCCCCTAGATGCAAAACCATCAACCTGGCTAACTTCCTCAAAGACTGTAGAGGCCAGAACAGACATCCCTGCACTCACCAGAGTAGATACTGGAGTCCAAGTGCGTCGCAATTGGCTACCATGGCAATGCCTATTCCAAGTGCCATCTCAGCTTTCTGAAAGTGCACTTGGAAACCTATACAACTGCTTGAAATGACAGCCATAATTCAAATACAGGAAAGATGTGAAAAGACATACCGGTTTCTGCAGTTGATCAGAGACTAACTCCATAGCCTTCATTTTGTATGAAGAGACTTTGTGTGTTTCATCAGCACCTTCAAACTGAACAAAGTTGATTGGCTTTTGTATGCATGAAGATAAAAAAAGACCCCAGTGTTTTACAATTAATGGAGATGATCCACATCTCAGCTGATGACTGACCAGAACTAAAAATCCGTTTTCATTTCAATTGGGCTCACCAGTCTCACCCTGCACGTCACACAGGCTTTAATCTCCACCTGAACATTTTCTACATGTTAAACGTGTGTTTTGTCCTAGAGGCAGCTCCAAACTAACTGGTTCCAATTCCCCCCCATGTGAATTAAATTGTTGATGCCAAAATATCACTCAAATGTCTCCCCAGATTCACTGGAGGGCCCCTTTTACATGGGCTTCCTCCTTGACAAAATACATTTGTGTACCACAAGGATGTACTATAAGGCATAGAAGTGTTATTTGACTCAACAGGTGCCAAGAGAGAAGACACAAAGATCTGACGTTATCAACACTGGCTTTCATCTGCAGAAGAGCTTGACTTTTGTAAGGAGAGTGTGATATCAGTGGAGCTGCCCGCCTCTGTCAAACATCCCATCAATTCACTTCATTGTCAGATTCTCCTTCTACAATACAGAAATACCCACAGAACAACAATTGAAGACATCCTGACTCCCCCGGATTTTCTGAAACATGGGACATATTACCTCAAATGCAACTAACACATTCACAGCTAGATTATCTCCAGCTCTGTGTAACACTAACAAAATTTAATTGATTCAAAATGTGACATCTTCCTCCTGGGTTGGATTGTAAATCAACCCATCTCTATGGTATAACAACACTTTGACAGGTATCTCTTGCATCTGTTCCAGAAAAACCAAAACTAACATAACAAGAATGAATGCAGTCATAGCCCGATGGGCATCACTCACCAAGTAATTTGCAATTGAGGTAAGGTGCCAGGTAGAATGAGGTACCCTTCAGTGAATGAATGGGTGAAGGAAAAACACAGAGAGGGTATGATAATTACAAGAGCAAATCAGCGCGTAATCCAGAAGCTGATGCAGCTGCTGCAAATGTGGGCAGTGCATGAGCCACAAAGGGATGCTCCAACAGTTCTCTTGCAGACGGCCGTTCCTCTGGCTTCACCCGCAAACACCTTCGAATGAAATCCTTTGTCTCACTATTGAGATGAGGAGGTATTGGAGGCAGTTCCCCTTTTGTCACCTTGAAAAAGAAACCACACTGCATGGTGGCACATTGTCAATCTTCCATCTTTGACACTGATCCAAATCTCAACTTTGTGAAATTCTTCAAATATATCTGCCAAAGTACTCATGCAGCCAATGGAATGCTCAGGATTGTATATCACTCAAGACCCACAAAAGACAGAATGCCAGAGAGACTACTCACCACACCCAACTCACTCCAAGGTGGCCTGCCCTGTGCCATTTCAATAACCGTGCAGCCTAAGCTCCAGATATCTACTGCGACACCATAAGCCCTATTGTTCTTGACTGGTACCATTACCTGTCACATATAGAACTGCTTACAAGTTTAGAGTCTGGAGTAATAAATGTCACATAGAACATGTCAGCATTGGGTCAAGAGGAAAGAGGTCTAGTGTCAATGGACTTCAGCCCAAAATAAGTAATTGTCTCATCCACCATGCACAACAAACACTGACCTCAGGTGCCATGTAGAATGGGGTACCCTTAAATGATGTAGCTAGAGCTTTATTCATCTGCAACATAAGAAATGACAACCAATATCAGATATCAGCTTCTCAACAGGCTACCTTCCAAACAATGAGTCTCAGAGTCCTGCTAAATCTTTGTCTTTGAATCAGAACACATTGACAGGAATCACTGAAGGGGAGTAACAACAAAATCTTCTTTGGGCCTTAGAATTTAAGTTCCATATATTCAGTCACATGAAGCCCAGGTGCACACTTTTACAAGAACATGAATGTGGAACAGTGTAGGTTGCCCTTGTGAGGGCTAACAGTTATAGAGCAGTGAGGTTCCAAAAGTGCATATCACAATCTGCAAAAAGAGCAAGGGAGCAGATAGGGTCACCTGTTTTGCCAATCCAAAATCCGCAAGCTTCACTTGACCATTTGAATCCACCAGAATGTTGCCACACTTGATATCTCTGCATACATAAGCAGAAAACACATGGTATCAATCTCCCCACTCTGTCTACCTGCCAATGTATTATTATCTCATTTCACTTCAGCAGAAAATAATGCTTAGTATCCTCAGAGACTACAACTCTTTATCATACTCTGCAAACAGGATCATTGAGAACCATCCCTTTTCCAGGTAGACTTGAACTGCATCACGCAAGCAGATTGCCTTCACACAATGATGAACAACAAACACCAACCAATGTTTGTTTGAAAGGTGTGGGAAAATTTGTACCTGTGAATCGTGTTTTTGCTATGCAAGTATTCCAATCCTTCAAGAATTTGGCGAGTGTATGTGCTGATTATCACCTCATCAAAAACTTGGAACTTCTTCAGGATGGACTGAAGCGATCCCATTTTGACTAGCTCTAGGAATATATAGAGACATCCATTCTCCTAAGAAACATGTCAAAAAACAGAGATTCAGCCCATATTCTTGTACTTGCCAAACCATCTGGCGCCCTTGTAATCAATATTACACAGCATGCATTGACCATCCATTCAACTGACAAAAACTTACCTCAGCATCTCTAACTGTAGTTTGCCTACAAGCATGTGGGCAATAAAGAGGCAAGCAAACATACTATGGTAGAGCCATAATATTGGACAATGTTAGGATGTCTGAGCCTGCTTAACATTGTAACTTCCTGCCATATATAACATAAACAACCACGAGATGTGTTAGATGCCTACATGAGCACAGTACTCAAGTGCAAAGTCATATTGAACCATCTTGATCTGGGATCAGAGTATCTAGGGGATATGCATGGTGTGTACAGATCATAACCATAGTGGGATACAAAGTTCATGCAGGAGTCCACTGGTGTTGGGAGATTTGGTAACAGTGAATTCTAGACCAAGCTAAAAAACTGAATCACCTCCAGTCCAACCTTCAGAACCTGACTGACTCATACCTGCTGGATCTCTGGTGCTATAGATTCACTGTCAATCACTTTTACAGCAAAAAAACTCCCGTCATCCCTGTATACACATGCACAAACTACCAAAGTTAGAAGCCAAGATGTGCTTGATTTTCCACCAAAAATTGAATGAGGGAAGAATGTCTATGACATTCTGCAATGGGGAACCATCATTATGGAAGGTGAAGAGGAAGAGAAGATGTAGGAGGAAGAGGAAGAGGAAGAACTCACAGATTCCAGCCTTCGTAAACTGTTCCAAATGAGCCCTTGCCAAGTTCTTGACCCTTTCGCCACCTCTTTGGAGGTCTCGCAACTGGAGAATGGCAAGGAGATCGGAGGGGTGACAGATGGGGTGATCTACAGGGTGACCGTTGAGGAGAAGAGTAACGGGTAGAATGGTAAGGAGAGTGGGACAGTGAGTGTGGGGAAGAAGAGACGTGAGAAGGAACAGGAGGCAGTTCTAGCCCACGATTGCTTCGCATCCAGTCTGCGTCAACCCTCAGTCTCATCCCAGCTGCGATTCCATGGGAGGGGGACTGGGCATGAGGCTCCGGAGGAGGTGACCGGGGTGGTGTTGGGAGTTTATGAGGTTGATACACACGCTCATGGAGGGAAGTGGACGGTAAAACTGGTGATGATAGTCCCTTTGGGCTTCGCTGTGGGGTGGATGCCCCTGACATCTCCCATGGGGTTCCTTTCCCAGTACCCGTTGAATCTTCTGATTCTATGCGAGGACTGAGGAGTACCGTAGGTGTGGAAGACCTCCTCTCATACAGATTCCGAACAACATTCTGGCTCAGTATTGGCTCTGACTTAAAGCGTGCCAGTGGCTGAATTCCTGTTGCAATATGGTCACACCTTCAGAAACAGAGAACCATAAAAAAAGCAAAAGAGCATTGATACTGACAGACAGACACAAAAGTCTTCCAACCCTAATCATGCTACAATTGCTCATGAACAAAAAATAGACTTTTCCATGTTCACAGGTCATTCCCAGATTTTATTTTGTGGTGAGCAGTAGCCCATGTTGCTAGCTCCAGTAACAAGTTCAATAGAATAAATTATAGCAACAACCTATCCTGAGCACTTGTTGATTGTGCAGGGGGATGCTTCTTCTAGGGCGATGAGTGTCAAGTTTTTTTTTTCTATCTCCAGAACCACTCCACTGTCATGCAATCAATGTTTCACAAGTATATATCAGGCACAGAGTAGGACTCACCATTTGAGCAAAGATGGGTTGACTGATTGCCGATTGTAATCCCTCCAATCTGTGAGCAAGAATCACGACCTTCAGGCATAACAGCTGTCCCTAGGAATGTCTGGGGTGCAGCTGACTTACTGTAGAACAGCGGTTGCTCTGTGGCCAACCTTTCACCTCTAGGAGATTCACTTATGCTGCGCTCCGATGTATCTGAATCTGAAGAAGAAGTCCACCTCTCATTTGCACCATGCTCTTTAATGTAGGTCAATATTTTTCCTCCTTCATTTTCATCAGCACCCAACACCTGCCTCCACACCACTCTCCATGGATGTCAACATGAAATGCACCTTGGAGAAAAGAACGAATGAAAACAAACACAAGAAAGTAGCTGCAATAGCACTCACAAGAAAATACAAGGACAAAAGGGGACACCCTACTCTACTCTCCTCTCTCAAATTCCTACTGCTTGCCCCACAAAGCGCTTACCTTCAATACTTTTGGGCTGCAACACACTTGGTTGTGGTGGGAGATTCCATTTGATGCTGCACGTGGGGTTCCATTTGAAGAATGTTCAGATCCTTCATTGGATGCATGCTCTCGGCGTGTACCTGGACCATGATCTAAGCTCCCATTCCGACAAGGGCGAGGGCTTGATGATGTCCCATGCACCACCCTAGCTGGCTGTGTCATTGCATCCCACACCGGAGGCTCTACCCCAACTTTGAAGCCCTTGAATTCACGATCTTGAGCCTCGCATGATGACAACACTGAATCTGCATGCCCATTGCTCCTCACCACCTTCTTCTTCTTCAGCATGTCAAAAATCTTCATCCTCCTTCAGAATGGCATGGGATCCTTGTGAAGAATTTTCATGTAACAACAACTTTCCTATACTGCTTGCTCATTGCCTCAACTCTCAAAACTCAAATTCTCAAAAGAAAAGTGCCCCAGTAAAGGAAAGCCTACAATCCCTCCAAATATCACAACCCTACAATCCCTTCAACGACCAAAACCCTAAACTCCCTCCGCCAAAGATCCGAAGCGTACAATCCCTTCCAAAAATATATCTGATCAGCTCGTTTTCGTCACCAATAAAACCCTAATCTGCTCTCAACGTGTGTAGCATTGCTGTAAAGAAAAAAAAAAACTCTCTCAAAAACAGACAGGCTTTGTAAAAAGCGCTACTCAACCACCCAACAGTCCTCTACCCAAAAAGCAACCCACAGTCTCCTTGGAAGCCATATGCAACCACGGAGATGGAAGCCAGAAATCCCTCGAAAACTCGTCGATCACGAAACCCTAATACGCAACGCAGACCCCAAAACCACCGTATTCACAAAGAAGATCAACAACAATAAGAAAAATAAAATCCCCCAACACCCAAAACCCACACGTCCCAATACTACACTACTACTTGAAAGTGACATGAAGAAGCTCCGCAGCAATACTCTCCACAAAACCAAAACCCAACACGAAGCTCTTCTTGCACCACCCTCCTTGAAGCTCTCTCTCTCTCTCTCTCGGTGGCTCTAAACACAAAAATGTAAAATTATTTATCTATACCCCAGGATGTGTGCAAGGAAAAGAACTCATCAAAAACCAAAAAAACGCACATACACACAACCAGCCACCCACCCACCCACCTTGGGCTGGCTTTGGAGTGAGTGGGTTGGGTTCCAGGAAAGAGACGCAACAAACACCTTCATAGACACCAGAAGACAAAAGTTTTACTTATTACAACAACAACAGAACAAACTCTTCAACCATTTCGCGTAAGTAAGTACACACTGCTGCTGCACAAGAGCATAATGCTTTTTCCTTCCCCCATGCCGCGTAATCTCGTGGCTTGATGATCAATCACCAACAGTAAAGAAAAATTCTTGAGCATATTCGCAACAAAAATTGGACACCCAGAAAAGGGGGAAAAAAAGGGGACAAAAAGGGAAGGGGGGGGCGGGGTGGTTGGTGAAAAATCAGAGAGTAAAACAAAGAGAAATTTCTCTCTCTCCCAACCTTCCTTTCTTCCTTCTTTCTTGTGTTGCTTGTTGGTGGTGGTGGCGGTGGTGTTTGTAAACGGCGGTGCATTCCGACAACGGAGATGCGTGCATGCATTCGCCGCTGCTGCGTCTGTCGCTGCCCAGCGAGCGACCGAGCGAACGAGCGAGAGAAAGAAGGGGGCCGGGGAGCTGCTTCTTGGATGAACAGAAAGAAATTTGGATGAATAGATAGCGGGGAGTCAGCGGACCATTTTGGATGAACAGAGAGGAGCGAAACCGAAAAGGGAGTGAAGTAGTT
>Ga0209611_10006466_pt1 | contig 19189 bp, 15 predicted proteins | sample S1TSphgellanicum_3_FD_187693 | JGI IMG/M metagenome (GOLD analysis project Ga0209611, IMG submission 187693) | Host-associated microbial communities from peat moss isolated from Minnesota, USA - S1T2_Fc - Sphagnum magellanicum MG (SPAdes) (version 2) | ecosystem: Host-associated > Plants > Peat... | reverse complement strand
ATGCTTGGTGGTCAATGGGAGGAGAAGAAGAAGGTTCCTTGCTACCTATTCCCACTTCCCCTTGAGCAACTTTATTTGAACCTTCATTTTATTTTATTTTTTATCATTTGACCTTAAATTTTTACTTTACCATGGTCCTAGGCCATCATTTACACCTCCTCTTCCTTTCTTCGGCCTATAAATCATGACCGCAAAACTTGATGTCACCACCCCACCTCCATTGTCAATTCAATTTTGTTGAAGATCTTTCCTCTCTTCCTTGAAAGTATGGCGTTACGCACGGTCACATCCTACGGGCCCCAAGCCACACAAGTGGATGCAGAACCGCCTTCGGAGTCATCTTTAGATCTAACCCTGACGTAGCGTCCTCGCGATTAAGAACCCGAACCTCGCGAAGTGCGCGCTCATCTCGAAGTAGAACCCCCTCGAGCTTGGTACTATCGTATTTTGCCAAACTCCCGCACCCTGGTGATCTTATTACAAGTTGACCCCACTTCTGGTGACGAACCCAAAATTGTCTGCGAAGGTTGTTATGAAAGCGAAGATACTTCTATCTTCGCTTGGTCTTCAGTTCCCGGCGTTGGACATTATCGTTGGTTGCGTGGTCCGATTCGTCGACTACCTCCTAATAGCAAAGTGGACTACCTAGTTCGTACCATTCGACGCATTCTAGACTTCCTACAGTTATGAGCTAAAGCGTAGCTTAGAACTTGACATGTACTTGTAGCTCCTTGTTGAGCTTGCTCATAATCTAAATAAACATTTCAGTCCTCATGAAACTCCTATTATCATTGGCACACTGTCACCTCGTCTATTTGATCATTAAGCTGATTTGAATCAATCCTTCGCTCCTATGGGTTGAAGATTGCTCTAGCTCTATTGGGCCTTTCACTAACTCCCTCACCCTACTTCATAAATTCCGAGCATTCTTGCTACTTGCCAATTACTAATACTAGACCAATGTTTTGTCGCACACCATGAACTCTAGTGTTTGTTTTTCTTTCCCCAGCCTCCTAGAGATTTCTCATCCCTACTTCCGCTAGTAAGGTTCCAAAACTATGGTTTATCAACTCTTTGCTGCAGAAAAGAACTAACCCAACTAATATCGTATTTCAGATAACCAAACCCCCACCCCTCATCAACCCCTATTCTAACACAAAGTTGTTAAACCCCCCTAATAACTTCACCACACTCACATATTCCTAACCCAATTTTTAAATATTGAGACTACTAGCCATGGCCATGTCGGTAGAGCTCACAGTAGAATATACAACTGATCTCGAAACTAGGTTTAAAATTAGAGTGGGCATTCCAATAGATAACATTATATTGTCACTTTTGTTTGACAAAGATTATTCCAACATTATGGTATGTACAAGCTTCAATATAAATATATAGGAGTTCCAGGAAGATGAATTAAAAGGAGCTTTTTATGAAAACTGACATGAAAGCAAAATCTAATGCAAAACATAAAAACATCATTAGAGCTTTCCACCCAACCTTAGGACCACCCAATGGGTTCATAAACCCAATAATCTACCCCCAAGCTCAAAAACAAATCCTAAACATCTTTTAATGCTTCATCATTGATGTAAGTTCTAATTCTTGGATCATAACCTCGAAAAACTATCTGTGAAGGAGGTGAAGCAAAGGATTCTAGAGCCAAGGTTTGAGCCTTGACATATGATGGTAGCAAAAAAGAAATGGTAGGATCTTAGAGCATCTCATCCTCCCCTAATGAAAAGAAGTTTTTTAGTGGAGATGACGCTCTACAAATAAAAAGAAAGAAAAATGTGAGGCATATAATAAAAAGAACTTAAGGAATACATAATATTGATGCAAGTGGAAAACTTACTCACAACCAAACAACCTCTTCAAAGCTATGAACATGCTTGGTGTTAAGCTTGAGCATGGCCACTTCAATGAGAGGCTCTAATGCTTTTGTAAAAACCTCCATATCTAACTCCAAAGCTAGGATGTGATGCTGAAGGCTTTGGCATGCCCTAATAGTGTTGCTTACAAGGTGAAAGATGGTTAGACACAATTTTTGATGTAAAGATTGAGAATGAGTTTTTGAAGAAACATACATATTTGTGGATGTAGATAAATCCACAACAAAGGATCACGTCTTAGAACAAACATCAATCAATGCTTGAACATTAACAATATGCATTTCCTTTGCGGCCCTAAAGGGTTTGTTGGCCTTGGATATAGAATAGAGACCCTACACGTCTAATTATACAACACATCCTCATTTCAAACATCAAGAGAGTTGTTCACAAACTCATCGGATGGTGAGGAGAAAATGAATCTCCCACTACCAGAGGAGCTCCCATCAAAGACTTAACAAAAAGAGTTGCATGGTTGAGGAGAACTTGCAAAATTAAAAACAAATTTCAGCTAAAGGAAATAAGAAGAAAAATACAATGAAAGCTTAATGGATTACGATGGAACCATGAAAAATGGGTTGTCATTGCTCTTGAATGGTAATGAGTTCACCACAATCCATTTCATCCAAATTTGGAAGCCATAGTTCCCTTGATAAAACTTGACCTCCTTCAAATTTGAAGTCATATGGGTGAAATAACAAGACAACCCATTAAAGGCTAAGAACTTCTTGGCAAAATCAAAGACTGCAATAATGTATTCATCAACCTTCCAAGTCCAAGTAGGAATATCATCTAGGTTTTTGGATACGAGAGCAACAGGGAGGTTTCCAAGAACATCTACAATGACAAATTCAACCTTGCCACCAAGATTCATATGCATAGAAAGAAGAAAAAAGTTAGTGCATCCAGGACAAGTTGTTAGAACTATGTTGAAAAGTGAAAGAGAATGTAATGTAAACCTACTTTGTGAATGAACTTGGAGATTGTTTCTTACTCTAGGGGTTAGGTCTGGGATGAGATCTTGGTTGCCACAATGGAAGGCCATGAAAATGGGAGGACCATGTGGTGAAAGCCAGGAGGCCTACTGGAGGTAACAACAATTGAACTTGGGGTGGGATGGAGGAAACTTGAATGATCCTTATTGAGTGCTTCAAACTCCACCAAGAGGAGCGGTGGGAAGAATTGGTGGGGTAATAGCCCTTTTATCTCTCCTCATATCTTCTAGTGTTTGCAGACCTATAGTCTGGTTCAAAAGAACCTCAACTAATCTACATCAAAGGAGGGAGGTTTGGTCACTTTTTTATTCAACTTTCCCTTTCCCTTGGAAGTAATTTTCTGCCTCCCACCTTCAACTTGTGTTCCTTTAGAGCTTGCAAGAGTCTCCATGAAAGATTGCTCAATGTTCTCCTTTAAGGGAATCTCCAAGGTGGGGGTGCTATTTGTCGAACAATCAAGGTACCAACCACATTGGAAAAGATGGGAAGCAAGTCAACCCTTGAGTAGGTCTTTCTAGAACATAGTGCTATCAGCCTTGGGGTCACACTAGATGTCCAAGAGATTAGGGAATTGATCAATGGCACCATGGAATAATAAGACATGATAGAAATACTTGTAGGGGAATGAACAACACCTTCATAATGATTTCTACAACATGGCTACCAACTTTCTTACCTTCAACATTGAAACTAAGGAAACTTTGTGGTGATCCAAAAAAGGTATGTGGACCGACACACATTCAGAAATCAATTTCTCACAAATTAAGAATGGAATGAAGTTTTATGATTGAAAGGAAAACCAAATAGGTTGGAATACCTATACAAAACCCATTTGACAACCTCCTTGCTTTTAGATTACTGTTCCCAAGATTTACTTATTTGGATCCCATCCTTAAGCTTGAACTTCCGAAAAAGGCAAGTCTTTTATACCATTAGCCTCCATTGTTGTATATATGAAAAAAGAGAAATAATATCCTAAACCTTTTTCATAACCAAAGAAAAATTAGAGATTGTTGCATTGTACAGCTTGAGCACCTTAATTTCAAGTTGCAAATACAAGAGTGCAATAAGAATGAACATCTCAGAGAAAAATGAAAAAAATAGCATCTCAAAATAGAATACCTAATGCCAGAAGGTTGCCTTGTGCAACCATTTGTTGAATTGGGAGTTTAAAAAGTCAGGCTTGGGAATTTTTTGCCTTCCTTCATAACAACATATTCATTTAACATCCTCAACTAGGACAATTTCTGTTCGACCAAGACATAGGAGTAGGTGAGCATTTTGAATTTTTTTGTCAACATCTTTGGCTTTGAGTTCAAGTCATAATGAACCTATATCTCCTTCAAGAAATTTGCATCTAGAAGGATCACATACTAGTAAGTGCTTGTAAAAGCCCAAGTAGTGATCCTTCTTAACTTACTCCATAACTTTTTCCATTCATTCCAAAAGTCTTAGTGATGAGCGATTTTGAATGTTGAGGAATTTTTCATAATACAACTTGACCGTGACATCCCTAGCTACAAAAATCTCTTGTTGCAAGAACAAAGAAAAACAAGGATGAACAAGTTGAATATAGAGGTTAAAAAAAAGTCTTGAAGGGAATCTAAAATATTTCATACCTTATACCTATATTCAAAAAAACTTTTAAGGTCAAGGAATGCTATGTCTTGTGGGACTTGGACTAGCATTTATTGTAAACTTTTACTGGTAGCACTTCCTTGAACTACTCCAAGGGGATAATCCCAATTGATTGGATTCTGAAAAATTCGTGAACAAGGTTAGGTTTTACATGGTCTAGCTCCACTGACCTGCAAAGATACAAACAAGAATGAGAACAAAATCCTTTGAATTTTGATGTAAGAAATAAGAGAAGGGTCAAGTACATATTTGTTGAGTTTCGTCATGGTAATGATAAATTCATCAAGCCCATGAGAGGTATCAAAGACAATGAAATCAACAAAAATGTGTTAGGAGGGTTCATCATCATGCATATGGATAATATAAGGCAACCAAGCTTGCAACCTTTGATTACTATCCCAAACAAAAGAAATGCCCTTGGAGAGAGATTTGAGGTCAAGATCGGTAAGCAAGAAAGTTTCAAATCTCTCATTCTTCAACATCCAATGCTGATTCCAAGAAAACGTGCTACTATTGGAATTCCTCCTACCCTTTCAAGTTGAAAGGTGAAACATAAGTTTTTTTGTCCCCCTTCCCAATAACTAATCTAGAATGCCCGCTCCATCTTGAGGACATCAATTTTGAGAGTAGGATGAATAATTGGCATCAATATTATCTAGCACAGGGGAATAGCCATCTAGGATTTGCTCTTCGACACCATCTTGTGTTTGTCAAGGATTTCAGAATTGTTAAACTTTTTGTAGTTTAGATAGGCTTAAATAGTCTTATCAAAGGACAGAGAGTTTACATTTACCACCACTTGGAAAATATGCAAAATAATTCATAATGTTATAAATGCACGAAAAAAAACTATGAAAGCAGTCAAGAATTTTCAAACAAATTTAATCCAAATGCACCCAATACCTGAGGCATCTCCATAATCCTTGTGATGAAGATATCTTTTCAAAATATGTCTTGCAAAAAAAGACACAAGAAAGTTCAACATTTTTTCCAAAAAAAAAGAGGTGAATTCAAAAGGAAAAGATTGGCTAAAAAAAAAGAGCCAAGCTCTATGTTTGGAGTCAAGCTAGAGTTTAGTTCCTCGCATTTTTTGATGCATCCAAGGTTTTTTTGGTGTCAAAAGATCTTCAACTGTAGGAGAAAAAAAAGTTAAGCTTGGTTTTTTTTGAAAAATTTGGCCAAGCTTCTCTTAGTGCCAAGAGGGAAGCTTGGCCTCATGAACAAATGAAAATTTGAGATCTAGTTCAACTCCACTTTTGGAGTCGAACTAAAGTTTGATTTTGTTTTTGTCAAAAGGGGGATCAAGTTGTAGCTTGGTTCCACCTTTGGAGTTGAATTAGATCTTGGCCATTTTTTTTGTAATCGAACTTCTATTGGTGCCAAGAAAAGCTCAACTGCAAAAAATTTTGAAGTCAATTTTTAGTTTAACTCCTTTTTTAGAGCCGAACTAGAGCTTAGTTCCTTAAGCTTTCATTGAACTTCTCTTAGGACCAAGAGAAGCTTGGTTGCAACAAACCAAAAAAGAGCCAAGCTTGGACTAGGCTTCATATTTGGAGCCAAGCCCAAGTTCAACTCCTTTTTTTTTTTTTTTTTTTCGGGCCGATTTTGCCATAATTCTAAAATCCAAGCTTTAGTTTAGATTCCAGCTCAAGTTTTATCAAACTCAAATCCAAACTTGAGCTTGGATTTTGCTTACACATCAAAACTTGAACAAAAATCCAAATTCAAGTTTCAAGTTCTTACCTGGAACTTGTTGTTCTCCTCTTGAGGTGTGTTGAGATCTCTTGGGGTCTTTGGGCCTTTTCCTTTTTCCTGCACAAAGAAATCAATTGGAAAGACTCTTCTAATAATGAACACTTATATACAATTATGGACTCAAGCCCTACCTCTCTACTTTGTGAAACCCTAAAAAAGGTAAACAATTTTTTTTAGAAACTGATATTTTATTGAACTCAAAAATAAAAACTACATTAGGGTGACCAAACGTTCAACTAATGGTTTTTTTATCAAAGCAAAAATTCTTAAACATTTTTTGCTCTGATTGAACATTTAAATTGAAATTGAACTATGCAAGAAATTGGGAAAATAACTGAGACCTCATCTAAGAAATGGAAAAATATTTCAATTGAGCTCTGAATTGATCTCATTGAGCTCTACAAAGATTGAGTTGTTCAGAATTATCTAGCCTTGACAAATGTAATCTTAAACTAATGTATTGGCATTGTTAGACTAATATTTGAAGAAACCTTAAACCCTAAAATGTGAACTCATTTTCTACTAACCAATTTTTTTTATAAAAAACCTAATTGCGTTAACACATATTGAAGGATGAGGGTTTGTGCCTTGTGTGCTGCTGTTGTCATCCCTTGAATCTTCACCATAGCCTGCCTCTACCTCCTTCTTTGATAACAAAAATCCACTAGTTAGAATTTGTGAAATCTTTTGGCAAACACTTAATATTGTTTGAATTTACAATATATAGTTGGGAAAGATTAAACTAGATTTTCTTATTAAGCAATTGATAAATTTAATTTTTGATAACATGCTAGCTACCCATCGAGAACTGGTATTTTCCCACACATGCGAAATTCGATATGTTTCTATAATTTTTGAAATGTGTGCGTGCTTTAATTAAATAATTTCTTTTCTCACCTAATTTCTTGGATTTGGTATTATTATTGTGATTTCCTCCATCGCAATGAAGTCTAATGAAATAACACACACATGGGAGTGCGTACCAAATCTCTTTCAAGTTTTTTTCGTTTGTTAAATGACTTCATAAGCTTTTCCTTTTTAATAACCTCGAAAACAATATTTATTGCAAATGGTCATGTATGAAGAAATACATCTATCCTTTAGATTATTTATGTTGAATAAAAAATTATTTCGATTAGGGTGTGTTGTATCATTTCCCCTTATCAACCAGTATCCCAATTTTTGTATGTTTGTTGTAATCATATATGTTTGCTCTAAATTTTGAGACACATTCTATCCTCATCAACATTATTTATTATCATAAGTAGCGTCATGGATTTAAGTTTCCCAATGCAATTTGCTCTATCCCAAGGAAGTGTAATGGTGAAATTATTGCTCAATGCTATCATTATATGTATAATAAAATATTACCATCAATCATTTGCCTAAATAAATGTGAAGTGCCTATTCATCTTATTTGCATAACAACAAATTTTTTTTAATGGTCATATATGTTAAAAACACATTTGGTTAATTTGTTGAAAATTTTACTATATTAAAAATTATTAATTTGCATGGCTCCTTTTGTTTCAAATCGAATATCTCTTAATATTTGTGTATTTAAATATTCATCTTAATTTTTTAAATAAAATTTCAGGACTAGAAAATTTGATAAATCAATTTCAAATTACATTTTACAAATCAATTTTAGTATAGTTTTAGTGGGAGATTCTTACATACACTTATCATGTATTTCATATTATTGTCCCTTGTGTTTGGTTTTTGATTTATAGTGAAACTTGTCCCAATTAATTTGGAATAAAAAAATCCTTTTTTCATAATTTTAATTTGTTAATAATGCATATTTGACTAGTATTTTACGATGTTGTAGTAATAATTTCATAATGGATTGTAAATCATTATGCAATATTATTCATTTTGTATAATTGATATATAATAATTGCCTTGATTTTTCAAAATAATGTTTTCTGGGTAGACACTATCATAATACTTCAACAATATAAACCTAGTTTGTGTTTCATGAATCCAATTTATAATTCACCTCATAAAAAAATTTGAAACTTGGCAATTTAAAAGAAAATTAGACTATTGCACTCATATATTTTTTGTTTATTATTATTCTATTAGGATATGCAGCAATGAAAAATAATATACAATTATATGGACTATTCCCAATATAATTAAGTGTGTCTCTAAAATGTGTCCAATTTTTTACCTTTGTCAGTTTTAGTTGCTTAATTGGCAGGAAAATTGAGTTTGTGTGCTAGACCCTCAGCAAAATGAAATAATAGATTCCTTCATGAAACACACTATGGCTTTTTGGTGGCAAATAAAATAAAGTGTATATGACATACAATTATGTAATTTTTTTCAAAGAATTCCTCTACCCAATTGTCCGTTTTTTAACTTGTGTACCATAAATCGACAACAATTTGTTACTAAAACTAGTCTTCTGGTCTTGTCCTCCTCTATTTTTTCTATTCAATTGAGTATCTCCCATCCGATTTGGAGAGTGAAGTTTCATTTGCATTGAACATTCTTCTCGTTCTCCATTGATCATTCTTTTCGTTATTGTGAGTTTTTCAATAATGCAAACACATGCTTTGCTTTTTCAACCAACCTATTGAATTCCATAGTTGTCATATGTTTCCTTATAGAGTAGTTATTTGTTGAGCACTTCCACCTCACTACGCAAGCCTTTTCTTCAATAAAATGGTTACTTTTCATGCCAAGGGTAAAGTTGAACTCACTGTTCTTACTAATAAATTTGAAATTTCACATGTCATAGATAAATGCTTACAGTGTGCAATGTTTGAATTCCATCAAGAAATTTTTCCTATTTCCAAGGATGATGCATATAATGCCAACAATAGTGTTATGAGATCTATTTATTAGGTTCCAATCATTGGTGACCTCGGTTTGGAATGGAGGGCAAATGTCGGAAGGTTTAGGATTGTTAGGGAAAATCTACCAAAAAGCTTTCAGAATAATGTTTTGATGTCAAAAAATGTTGCATCTAATGCCAATGTTGTCCCACATTTTGTGGAGATCAAGTGGGAAGTTTTTGCTACCCTCGGGGACCTTAATCTTCGTTCATAGATTTGTGCAATTCTAATGAAGATGGAACGTTTATAATATTTCTATGTTCATTAGAATCTTCTTTGCGATTAGTCATTTTCCTTTTGTTTTCGCTGATTCTCCATATTTTTGTATAAACATTCTCTCCATGGGAGGACCATATGTGCTAAGTGTTAAGGATTGTTTTAGGGTAATGTCCCTTGCCATGCATGGTAGTTCCAAGTTGAGAGATTTGAATAATGGTAATTTTTGTATTGAAATTGTTCCTTGCATTTTGACCACATTAGATGTTGATGTTATGTTTGAATTCCCCCCTTGTCAATCCCAATGGTCATTTTGTTTAGATGCAAGGAATGGACATGAAACATGATGGCCATGCGTGGTATAAGGTCAAAACGACTAACGTTAAGAATGATTTCAATTTGAATTTTCAAAGAGCTTGTTGCTTGGGCCATTTGCAATGTCAGAATGATGGTTGCGATTTATATTTTTTTAACAAATGTAGAAACAAAATAGTTTGGAGTGGCGATGTCGTTCATGAGTTTCAAATTGTTTTGCATCCAATTTGCATTTTTGTAAAATTTGTAATACTGCCCCCTTCTATGTGAAGTTGTGTCTAGCTTGCATGTATTACATTATGCATAAGCAGGACAATTTGACTTGAATAACAATTCGTTTAGGTATGCATGATCACCTAGTGGCAGAAGATCATTCAAAAGAATTGTTTGAGCAAGTTAAATCCTTGATCGAGGAAGAGGCATCTCACACACCAAGGGCTATTACATCAGCCATTGCGTTGGTTATAGGTAAAACTTTCCTCTTAGAACATTTGCTAAACAAGGATGGAGAAGGGCCAGTGGAAGTTCTTAAAAATGACAAGTTGTGTCGAATGATGGACAAGTTCATAGTTTTGTTTTCTCCCAATGTCCGAAATTTAGTTGTATCCTTTAAACATCGGCTAAGGGACAAAGGGTATGTTTTAACATTCTCATTTTAAAAGCTAACAATGGTTATTGTTACATTCAGGATAATTATTTTCTAGGGCAACGAATTGGAGAAAAACATTTCTGTTCAAGATGTATGTGCATGGAAATGGTAGTGGTTGTGATTTAGTTAAGCGGATGTAGCCTAGGGGTGACCTCCAAACCGCTTAGATCATGTTTGATCATGTGAAACATGTTGAAGGTTGGATGACATTTGCCTGCCATCTGTATGCTTATTTTTATTACAAGGTCATTATGATTGTCGCAACCCCACTTTGGGGCTAAGTGTGAGAATGCAACTCACACTCGCAAAAGTGAGAAAATGGAGTCCTCTGGGACTCCTGAAAACTCAGAAGATGATTTGAGGGGTCGAATCTCCTTGCCTTGGTGCGTTCTTTATATCAATGCAAAGGTCTTGAAGAGTAGATGCCCAAATTGGCCTCGTATGGGCCATTTGGACATCTACAGCTCAAGTTATGGGCAAAAGAAGGGCTAGGAGTCAAATTGCCAGTTCGACTTTCGACCATTAAAAGTCAAGAATCGACCTCTTCCCGACGTTGCCTCAAGGTGTGCGACATGGCGTTGGAAAGCTTTCGACGAGAGCTACAACTTTGGTTCAAAGGTCGTCCCGATCCAAGTTTGGGGCGAGGAACTATGACTGTCCAAAGTCCCATGACTCCAACTTGGGACAGTTTCGGGACTCCAACTTGGGACAGTTTCGGGACTCCAACTTGGGAGTCCCGGGAAAAAGAGCCATTTGGATGTAGCCTCGGCGGAGAGCTGCAGAATATACAATATGGGGGAAGGTGGTGGCTTCCCCCGAGTCCGGGCCATGGTGAGTCTTGTGTGTAAAAGTGCCCATGGCTTGTCCCAACACCCAAGGGTGTCCTCGAATGCTAACTAACCCTCTTGTGGTTGGTTTTGGATGCAAATTCAAGCTTGATCTTCTAGTCCATCGTCCTAATCTAATCCCAAGACTTCTAGCAAGCCCCTCTACCCCCTTTTAGTGCTGGAAGTGGGGAGTGCCCCTCAAGTCTTAACTTTCCGCAACTACACAAAGTTGGACCCTCAAGTGGGTTCAACAAGGGACTTGGGAGTGCATCACGGATGTAGCCTAGGGGTGACCTCCAAACCGTTTAGATCATGTTTAATCATGTGAAACATGTTGAAGGTTGGATGACATTTGCCTGCCATGTGTATGCTTATTTTTATTACAAGGTCATTATGATAACAATATGTGATATGCAATCTAAAGACATGTAGGCTTAGTGTGTAATATGGCAAAATATAAACAAGGTGATGGCCAATAATGGTGTTCCATATCGAAACTTCAAAGGATTCATGGCCAACAATGCTTAGGGCAATTGGAACGTAATTCAAATTGTCTATGGCAACGGATATCTAAGTGAGCTAATGGTTGATAGAGAATGAACTTGTTTTTTTCATTGGAGTCAATCCATGGATAAACACAAAATAATAAATCTAGCAAGAACTACGAAACAAACATAAGACATTGTGCTACAAATACAAAAATGCCATTTCTTTGGAAGAGGGAGATGCTTGGTATGTAACAATCTAATACTAGTGGTATTCTTTGGGGCAACTAATGAAGTTGGATTTCAAGTGTTAGAAAATTGGCTCAATTTTCGGCACTTTCATGTGAGACAATGGGGAGATGTTATGATACATGTATTGTTTTCAACCCTCACACACATCTTTTCTTTCACCCCCATCTTCTTGACAAATTCACATCTACGGTACTATTCATTTTAAAACAACATAACAAAAAAATAAATTCTTGCAAAAATTCTTTTTGGAAGAGCTTGCAGACATGCGCATGTGCAACCTTTCAGAGTCAATACACAATGTTTGGCTTCAACAGTCTGGGAAAAGGGGGAGCCTATTTATATGTTGTGATATCGGATGACTATGTCCAAACATTCAAATAAGAGACATTGTATTCTCATTTCAAGTAGGGTGGTCGACCAAGTTAAAGGCCTAATATGAATGAGTTATTCTTGTGTAGAACAACCCAATCTAGATATTTGAAGCAACTTGCAAATGCAATTCTGAAATATTCCTCACAATTGACTTGCACAATTAGAATCGCACATATGGAAGGTGAATAGTTCTTTGGTTTTTGCAAACAAAAAACAAACCTAGCCCCCAAATTAAAAGGGGATTCACATAAACATGATCATGTGAATTTTTCTCACCTTCGTGTAAACCGTATAATTGTTAGATCAAGTGTGGAAATGAACAACCTGGGGCAAACCAAATTTAATAAAATATTGAAGTGCTTGAGGCTCCATGTGGAAATATAATTTGGCATATAGAAAGATGCCCCCCTAATCACATGTTGATCGTTCTGCATTGCAAAAATCCACTAAGCATTCTTATGTTGTAAGGATAATTGCCAACTTGATTTTTATTGGTGCCCTACCCTACTTACTGAAGGTTGTCGTCTTTGTCGCAACCCCACTCCCACTCCCAAAAAGGAAGACTTGGAGTCCTTCGGGACTTTCGAAAACTCAGAAGACGATTTGAGGGGTCAAATCTCCTTGCCTTGATGCGTTCTTTATGTCATTGAAAAGGTCTTGAAGAGTAGATGTCCAAAATGGCCTCGCATTGCCCATTTGGACATCTGCAGCCTAAGTTATGGGCAAAAGAAGGGCCGGGAGTCAAACTGGCAGTTTGACTCCCGACCACTAAAAGTCCGGAATCAACCTCTTCCCGACGTGGCCTCAAGGAGTGCGACACGGTGTTGAAAAGCTCTCGACCAGAGCTACAACTTTGGTTCAAGACTCATCCCGATCTGAGTTTGGGGCGAGGAGCTGTGGCCGTCCAAAGTCCCGGGACTCCAACCCGGGACAATTTCGGGACTCCAACTTGGGAGTCCCGGGAAAAAGAGCCATTCGAATGTAGCCTCCGCGGTGAGACGCAAAGAATACTATATGGGGGAAGGTGGTGGCTTCCCTCAAGTCCAGGCCGTGGTGAGTCAAGTAGTCCAAAGTGCCCGTGGCTTGTCCCAACACCCAAGGGTGTTCCCGAACGTGAACTAACCCTCTTGTGGTTGGTTTTGGATGCAGATTCGTGCTTGATCTACTAGTCCATCTTCCTAGTCTAATCCCGGGACTTCTAGCACGCCCCTCTACCCCTCTTTAGTGCTGGAAGTCGGGAGCGACCCTCAAGTCCCACTTTTCCGCAACTACACATAGTTGGACCCTCAAGTGGGTTCACCCCGGGACTTGGGAGTGCATCAGTCTTAGTTCCTTGGTGCACCTTTAAAGTTGCACAAGTTTTTGTTATGTGCATATGATATGAATTGTTGTGTTGGCAACACGAAGTGCAAATATGCATTGAACATACCGATTAAACCAAAAATTTGGCCCATTCACACTTAAACCAATGTCACCCAAGATGAAAAATCTCACACAATACTAGTGTAATCAAAAGTGTTTAAAAGCTGAATTATGTTATAACTAGAGTTGATATCAAAGTACTAATCTTGAGAAAGTTTGAGAAATCACAAACAAAATGATTATAGCCATTTTGATCATTTCAAAAAAACTACAACTTTTTCTTAGATCCCATTGAAATATTTGCAAGAGATAATTTTTCTCATTCCACTGTTCACACTATTTAGAAGGCTTTTGGCTTTAAATACTTGCAAAATATCACGAGTTTTATATTTGATAATTTTTATCCCCTCCTACTAATTACATGTTGCAGATCCATACGATTTGCAATTTGTACAATAGTGTTTGGTTGTGATAAGCTCATGGAAAAACTCTCACAAGAATTTCAAATGGTTAGTTCTTCACCATAATAGGAATTTGATTATGCAAAGGGATGATGTGTACAAGTAGAGCAATCCCAAACATTAATGAAACTAACACATGAAAAAACATGCATATGAATGGGTGCAATTATACTAACATGTACCAAAAGTAGTCGTAACCACTGTTTAACTTTTTGAACTTTAGATTGTAAAAAAAAAAGAAAAATTAATAGAATAATTTTTTTAAAAATGTTATTGTGAACACATTATCTACATATCATAAAAATTTGGAATCAATCTAATGAATGAAAAATATTTATAAGGACTTTTAACCTCTTGTAACCACTGCTTAAAAGTTACATAAAAATATCTTAAAAGCAATTTTGACACTAAAAGCACGATTTGAAAATAGTTTTTAATTAATAACATATTTTAGGATTTTTTTAACATACACCTTAGCATAAAATATTAAAATTTTTTATAAAAAAATTAATGTTTATTGGAAGATGTATGAAAAATATTTTTAAAATATTATATAGTAGCCTCTCGCCTAAGTACGCAACTTGAACCTGGGAGGATTGTGCGTACTTAGCCGGTAGGTGCGCACTTTAGACGAATCACTTCTTAATCGTTTGATTTGGCTGCAATGTCGAAGAAACCGAACGAGAAACACCTTAATGAGTCCCAGCGATGTGAGATCATAGTGAAGCTGAGCAAGACGGATGCTCCTAGCAAAAAGGCTATAGCGCGCGAATATGATTTTAGTGAAGGAGCTATCAGAAAGGTGTGGGACAAGCAGGAGCAAACCTTAGAGCGATTTGCCTTAATGTTTGATGAAGCTAAAGAGAAGACTTTTCGATCCTTTGTTGGTCGTTTCACCAAACTTGAAGACATGCTTTACATCTGGATTGATAGCATGCGTCATGCCAATCTTCCTGTTCCGCCATCTCTCGCCATTGCCAAAGCAAAAAATATTGCATCGAGTTTATCGATTCTGGAAACGGATTTCAAGGCATCTTGGCAATGGCTAAGTCGATTCAGAGTGCGTCAAGGGTTGTAAAAGATTTTGCTTCATGGAGAGGGAGCTGAAGTCAACAAATCCAATCCTGGATTGCTAGCAGTTTAAGATGACCTCTATGTGATTATTGCCCAATATGATCCTGAAAACGTCTATAATATGAACGAGACCGGCTTGTTTTTTTGCCTACTACCGAGATATAGCATTCTAATGCCAAATGAAGACATATCAACCACTAAAGGGAAGAAAAAATCCAAAGATCGGGTTTCTCTTATCATGTGCACCAACACTGTGGGAATTCACAAAATTCCTTGTGCATTAATCGGCAAACCGAAAGCACCTGCCTATATTAACGACCGCCAATGGCCTGTTCCATATTTCAATCAAACTAAAGCTTGGATGGACGTGGAAACGTGCTGGAAGTGGTTCAATGAAGTGTTTCTTCCAGAAGTGAAAAAACGAACTAGATGTTGGGTTCTTTTGCTGTTGGACAATGTCCCCGGACACTTTGAAGCTTTTGAACGTGACAATGTTGGGATCGTCTTCTTTCCCCCAAATTGCACAAGTTGGAAACAGCCCTGCGATATGGGCATAATCACAGCTTTGAAGAAGAGGTTCAAATATCTCTATTTCAAGGATGTTCTTGACTTCTATGAATTAGATGAGGAGGCGAAACTTCGAAAGAAAATGCAGGGGTGGAGATTACAACGCGGTGCTGTTGGAGTTGCATACGAAAATCCAGCTCACCTGCTCAATGCTCCAAGTTATGTCAAAGAAGCTTGGCAATTCGTGTCACCAAGCTCTATCAAAAACACATTTATCAAGGTGAAAATAATGACATTAGAAGTTGATCAGGAAGCAGTGAATGAGATCGAAGATTTAGGGACCAAAGTTGCACAAGCTATCGCAGCTTTAAATCTTTATGTTGGGCAAGACGAGCTTGAAGAATTTGTTCATGTCGACAATGAAAACAATGAAGAATTCGCAGCTGTAGTTTTGGAAGACGTTGAAGAGCTTTTGGAGACGATGAAGATTGTTGAAGAGAATCTGGATGATGATGATGACATTCTTACTTCTCAAGCGTCAGATTCGGGTTTAGGAAACACCGTTGTATTTAAGGGATTTGAGTCATTTTATAAGCAAGTTGCTAATATAGAGGATTAGTTGCTCTGCTTCGAAGTTCGAGAAAAGGCTGAAGAAACATTTGATGATCTTAGAAAGTTGTTTGAATCGTTTCAAAGTAAGGTCCGGGCTGTCACCTTGAAAGCCAAACGCAAGAATCTTCAAAACTTGCACCAAATGACAATCCATGACATGTTGAACTAAATAAATCTGAACCCTATTTTTTCGAGAAAATAATGCGTATTTAAGTGGGTGCGTACTTAGGCGGGAGGCTACTGTAAGAATAAAGCAGTGGTCTAAAGGGGCATGTGACTCCTAATAATAACATGGTTGGACCCGAATACAAAATCAACTCATGAACCATTGCACGAATCCAAGCCCAAAACAAAAAATGAAAAACAAAAGGTTTGATGTCACACCATGCATCCAAATATGTGCAATCACTACAACATGATTGGTCGTTGCATAGTGATCATCCATAAGATAGCCATGGTTTTCTTTCTTCTAGCGAAATTTCATTGGCAAATGTTTTAATAAAATGGTGAAAAGTAAGTTTTCTTTTGGTTTTCTAGTCACCAAATTTTGAAAAATAAAAAGAAATTGCCAGATTTCTGTGTTAAGTTCCAGTAGGTAGCAAACAATATAGAAGGATGCTTACGTATTTTTGTTAAATTCATATTTTGTTTATAGCTATATTTGAGTAAACTCTTTCAGGGGTGATTGGTGATCGCCACTTTATTACCATCACAAACTTGAAAAAAAAGGCACTTCTATCTACCCCAAATTATGGAACATGGAAGCCACAAAATATGGATGTAAATTAAACATTTACATCCTTCTATATATTTTTGGTTAACTAGTGGAACCCATGTAAAATCTGGTGATTTTCTAATAACTTTTTTTTGGAATTTGGCAATCAGGAACCCCAAAACAACGCTCAATTTTTTCACTTTTTCACACAAAAATTCACTGATTGGCGAAAATTTACCAATGAAAAAAACAACACTACCTCATGTCTAGAAAGAAAGCTTGTTAATAAACTCTGTTAATGGGACCGTCCGATTGGTAGGATCGCGGACAGAGCGATTGCGCCCCTTAGATCACGGCGCGGCCTCTGGCCGGTCGCTGGCCTCTGGTCGATAGCGCGCGGAGTTCTCGCGCGGCCTATGCGCGGAGTTCCCGCGGGGCCTCCCGTTCACGCTTTCCTCACCAGAGCGCGGCAGACGCCTGCCCTGCCTTCAGCCACCATGACCTCAGCTCCTCGCTCACGCATTTGTGCGCGAGCGAGGGAGGACCCACTTAGCTAGACACGCGACCTGGGCTGCTAGGACACCTCACAAGCGGCTCATTATTACAGCACAAGCGAGATGTGCTAGTTCTTAATGTCAAGAGCTGAGGAACTCTCTTGACGCGTTCCACGCACCTTGTCAGCTTCTGCATCTGGTGGTGCAGATTTGTAGCTGCCTACCTGCTCTTTAAATTGTTTTAATAGCTATAATCAGCTCGGATCACAAACCCATGAGCATAGTGTTCCCACTTGACATAGACTAGGGGATTCTAGAGAGTTCATGACAACTTAAGCATTCACAACTAACTGATCATCATGACTACTAACTTGTGGGCTATGATCAGGATAGCTGAAGCATGTGTTAGAAGTGGTACTATTCATGAGAGCTCTGCTGACTAGCTAGGTTCTAGCAGTTCTAAAGTAGCATGTAGCAGCTGGTAACTACCTGATCACACAACTAGCATAGAGTCCCCACCTGATGCTAGCTCATATTGGTGTAGATTCCCAAACATATATTACACGTAAACAAAAGAAATTTAGACTTTAAGGGCATGCATGTAGGATGACTGGAAGCATTAACCTGATCCGCGTTCTTAAATTTGATGGATTTATTAAACTGAATTCTATCACGCGTCTAGTATTATAACAGCTAGTTACCTCCCGTTTGCTAGTTTTCGACCTTGAGGTTTGAATCCCGCTACGTCCACTACTCCTCAACCACGCAAGGGGTGCCTGATTAGGACGACACAAATATTAATGATTAACGTCTGAAAAGTACTAGATGTTCAAGACCTTGAAATTATTATACTGGTAGATATTGCAGTGGAATATTAATTTATTTTGTATGCTTGGATCTTCTTCCTACATGAAATACCTAGATTCAGTCGTCTGGTAGTATTCTATCATTCCTTGTGGCCGATATCTAACCTCAGGTTGCTCATAATTAATTAATTAAGTTAACAGTTTCCTCCTCCTCACAGTTTAATCAATTATTATATTAAAATAAGCTCTGAATGAATTCATTTTGTTTTAAGGAGGTGCAGTGAGATTTTGTTTCAGCAAGTAAAGTCATGCATGCAAGGTGGGTCCATCTGAGTTCCAAGACGATCAGCTGGAGATGCATGGAGAGTAGTGGAGTGAAGCAGTAGAATTCTGCAAGCGAGGAAAAGAAGGCTGGGCCCATATTGAGGTGGGCCAGGGGCAAGCACCAGGATGTCAAGTTGTTGCAGCTATTTAAGGCCCCGCTACCCAATTCATTTCTCACCCACGCACTCTCCTATGATCATATCTCTCACTCCCAAAATAGTCACAAGTGGCTCTGCTAGCTGGTTCTATCTTCTCTTGAAACTTCAGCTAGCTTTCCAGGATTGTTTGTTTCTTTTGCAGGAGCTATCGGATTATCAATATGGTGCGGCTTGCTGGAGTTGTTGGTGTTCTTGTTGGAATCCTGGTAACACCTGCAGATCAACTCTATGTGTGTGTTAGTGCTATAAGCCTATAACAGTCACTATAAGCAATCAAGCACTATAGTGAAGGATCTTGAATCTTGCATCTTGGTGAAGGATGATCTTCTTTAGTCTTCTATGTTGTACCTATAGCACCTTTTTCATTTCTGTAGTGAAGGGATCTTGAATCTCGAATCTCAAGATGAAGCATGATCTTCTTGAGACTTCTTATATGT
>Ga0209611_10006465_pt1 | contig 19192 bp, 12 predicted proteins | sample S1TSphgellanicum_3_FD_187693 | JGI IMG/M metagenome (GOLD analysis project Ga0209611, IMG submission 187693) | Host-associated microbial communities from peat moss isolated from Minnesota, USA - S1T2_Fc - Sphagnum magellanicum MG (SPAdes) (version 2) | ecosystem: Host-associated > Plants > Peat... | reverse complement strand
GATGGTAGATGGCAAGGCTTGACAAAAATGGGCTGGTCTAAAACGCAACCCACGGGGCAGAAAATTTTAACTATGTATTTGCAGGTCATGTTTAGGGTTTAGCATGCAAATTTGTGGGGCATTTCAAAAAACGAGATGGGCATTTCAATTTTTGAAATGCCCCACGTTGTTTCTCCTTTTTTTTTTTTCTAGTGATACCTGATGGGTACCCACCAGAACAAAGGTTATGTCGGAATTGAGATTTTTTCGGCGAAATTAAAATGATATTTTCATTTAAATTTCGCTAAAAAAAGGCTGCGTCGAAATTGATTTTTTTTGGCGAAAGTAAAATGAGATTTTTATGGCTATTAAAAATCTCATTTTAAATTTCGCCCAAAAAATGTTACGTCGGAAATCGCACCACTCCTGTTGCAGTGCACACTCTCAGAGCCTAAACAGTGCGGAGAGAGAGAGAGCACGCGGGCGCGAGAGAGGCACGGAGACAATAAATGCACACATGTACTTCCGCACACTGTGTCTTAAGTGTGAGCTTTGCCAGTTGCCCTCATAGCCTGCTGCACTCATCAAGACCATGACGGGACGAATGGATGACCGGACAGACTGATGAAATGATGCTTCACGACGTCCTTTACTATATGTAATTGTATTGTCGGTACCCATTATAAATTGGGGGTACTCACTTAATATTCAAATTAATTAGCTAGTTCATGGGTGTGCTTCTGACGTTTTTTTCTTTTTTTTGGAAAGAACTAATGTGTTCTGACTGTGATCACCTCAAGTTCCTAATGTGTTCCTCCATATGTTCCCAATGGTGCCACACTTTTATCCCATTCGTTTCACCCAAAGTTGTCCTCTTTTCACCTATTTAGCCAGGTGAAAGGGGACGTAATCCATTTTTCTGTCTTGAGAATAAAAATTTATATTTTGAGGAGTCTCCAAAGTTACAGTTATTTTTAGGAGCTAATCAAAATGGCTCTTTGCAAAAGCTTGGGAGGCACCCCACCCCACAACTAATTAATACAAACATGAATAAGTAGGTACCTCAGTTTTTTTTCCTTTGGGGGGTTTTGGAGTTTTTGGATTTTTGGTGTTCTCAATGTACTCCTACCATGTTCCCCAAATGTTGCTTAAGATGTTCCCAATAGCACTTCACTTTGTCCCATAACCTTTGGCCAAAGTCATCCTCTTGGAACTTATATAGCTGAGCCAAGAGGGAGAGCTTTTACAATCTTATATTCAAAGTGAAAATTTCTATTTGGAGGAGCCTCAAATATTCCAGAATTTATTTCTGATTGGCCAATTGAAGATGATGATTGCTAAAACAAATTCTAAACTTGGGAGTCACCCACAATTATTTGAATTGAATCCTACATAGACAACCTATTGTGATTCATATTGATTAGTTGTAGGTGCATCTTACAATTCCAAATTTATTTATTTTTGCAAGGAGCTTCTTTGATTTGGCTCATCACAAAAAAAATCTTAAACTTTGGACATTCCCCAAATTAAAGTTTTCACTCCCAAGAAAAAAAAATAATAGGCAAAGGTTATGGGATAAAAGTGTGGTGTTATTGGGAACATCTTGGGGAACACACTGGGAACTTGACAAACATGTTGAGAATACATTGGGAATTTTAGCAAACCATATGGAACACCAAAATCCCCAAAAATTCTAAAACCATGCTGCCCTCTCCAAGGAAAAAAGACTGGGCCTCTTGGGTGCTTGCTGCATCACCTCATTGGCCCAGCAGAAATTCTATTCTTAACTATGTTCCTCACCATTTTTTACTTAGGGTAATAACCCCTTCACAAGGGCATGCGTACCTTGTTACCGCACATATTACCCTTAACTATGTTCTTCACCATTTTTCACCTAGGCTAGTGCCCCTTCCTAAAGTATGGGTGTATATTTTACTCCTTATTAATTAGTTGTGGGGTGCCTCCCAAGTGCAGATTACTATTTTTTACAATGAGCCTCTTTGACTGGCCCAGCACAAATAAAGTCTGAAACTTTGGAGACTCCCCGAACTAGAAGTTCCCACCCTGGATAATTAAAATTGTTGATTTTGGCCCACCATATATACAAGGGGATGACTTTTGGACAAAGGTTATGGGACAAATTGAGGTGCTATGGGGAACACATTGGGACATTGCGGAACATGTTAGGAACACAATGATTTTGGAACACATGTTTGGATTTTTATATTTTTCACATGTTCCCAATGTGTTCTCATCATGTTTCCGAAGGGTTCTCAAGTTCCCAAATACGTTCCTCAAGATGTTCCCAATAGCACCTGGGTTTTATCCCATATGGTTTGCACAAAGTTCAACTCCCTGTATATAAACTAAAATCCAGCAGTGCACATTTATTTTTGTTTTGCAAGTAGGGGTCCAAAGAGGTGCTTCTATTGGGGGCAATGTTCCCAAAAACAATTGCTGATGGGCCAATCAATATGGCTACCTGAAAATAAAATTAAATACTCTGAGCGCACCCATGATCTAATTAATGTGACGATGACGATGAATAAGTGCCCGCAGTCTATTATTGTGGGTACCCACTATAAATTGGGGGGGAGGACGTTAAATGCCCCCTAACGAACCCTGTCTGGTTGTCAATGTTCTGGCCCATCGACTTGCATCATGGCACACACATTGAACCCAGGATTTCCTCTGCAGGATATGTAGCACTAACCACTGACATACCATCAAGCATTGAGAAAGGATGCTTATTTTTAAGATTTACTGCACACAAAAGTCAAGAAGGGCAATAATTTTAAAACCCTGCGGCAGAACAAAGCAGTTCTTCACATGGCTGCACTTTTAAGCCTGAAACCAGCGCCGGATAGAGCTCGTTAAGGGGTGTTTAGGACCCCGCAATTGGGGGTACTTATTTGAGATTCATATTAATTAGTTCATGGGTGCGCTCCTAACTTTTTCTTTGATAGAGCCGTATTCACTGGCCTATCAGCAATATTTTTGAAACATTGAGCACTCCCCCCATGGAAGCACCTCTTTGGACACCCAATTGCAAAATAGAAACAAATATATTCCCCTAGAGCCAACCTTTTTAGTTGAGAATTGAACTTAGGACAAATCATATGGGATAAAACCGAGGTACTACTGGGAAACCCTTAGGGAACATTTTGGGAACACATTGAGAACTTGATGAGAACACATTGGGAACACATTGGGAACAAGAGAAAAAACAAAAAAATCCCTGTCTCTACCCCCCCTCCCCCTTCATAAAGAAAAAACTTGATTGTCCATGAGGGCATGCTGAGCCTTCCCATTGGTTGCACGATATTTCTCTTTCCAAAATTGTTGGTCCCCATTTTTCGCTTGGTCTAATACCCTGATTATGAATTGCGGGTACTTATTGGCACCTTTCCATTGAGAAGTTGCATGTTCACCTATCTTTCCATTAGGAGGAAATTCTCAAGGTGAAAGTGTGGTTAGGTTCAGAAATACAAGTCTTGTGCATGAGAAATTGTAGCATGCGAAGTACAAATCAATAGTTTTTTTCCCAATGACACTTATCAAATCTTTTTTTCCCAACCACATCTATCACATTCATGTACTCTTTTTTCATATATATATATATATATATATATATGTCATTTCAATAATAAGCATCAAAAGATTAAATGAAGAATATTTTTAATGTAAAAGATTTTGATCATGCATTTGACAAGGCTTAATGTTTTTGGATGTGTAAGGGATTTTTTTTAACAGTTTATGTCGTGGCACCATTTTCTCCTATTCTCACATCTTTCAACACCACCTTAACTTTCACTATTATACATCTTGAATTAAATGGTTACTTCTTGTTTTTCCTAAAAAACTTCGAACCAAATTAGGATTTTGAACTGTCAACTGACTCCTTCAAGCTAACATTCCAATGCATGCCACGTTTATCTGTAAGTAATTTTTCTAGGATGGTTTTTGAACACCTTCAAAATTGTTTTCACCTTGAAAATTTTGCAAGTGGATTCCCATAATTGTTTCAACTTTGTTCTCATATCACACAAGGTCACATTCCACGTTGAATTACACATGTATTTAGGGTAGCCCGTCTCCTAACCTTGACCAAGTCTTCAAGTGGAGTTCATCCCATAGTTGTAGTGAAAACATTGTATCAACTCATGAGCTGCACTTTATGCCTTCAATTTTGGGATGCCTTTACAACACATTTCTCCCCACATCAATTTAAAGTAGTAACCAAAGGAGGATGTGAAACAATAATTCATGGCATTAGGTGCACCTCAAACCTTCACCCGACTGAATTGTTCTCCAACTCAACATAGCAAATGCTTTCAACTCAGTGTTTAAAAAGGTCATATTTCAAGAATTTCGTGCATCATACATCATACAACTCATTCCCTTTGTTCATGCATTCTACACTTTTGAATCTCCCTTTTATCGTAACCATAATCATTAAAAAAATGTCATGGTCATTCCATTTGCCATGGGAACTCACCAAAGTCATCATTTGGGAAGGGCTCCTCCCCTAAACCCAACACTAATACCCCAATGCCAATGGGGGTAGTGCAAATTTCTGGGCAGTTAGTGATAAGGTTGGCATGGGTGCTCTTAGGCACTAACCCATTTTGGTCACAGGACACTGGCTAAATGTTGAAGGTATTTGGTAATAATCACCCATTTGGTAATAGCCATTTTTACCCTACTCATTTCCAAAACTTAACCTCTAAACAAACATAAGGTCCTTAGTATGTACCTACAAGCATGGGTTCCTCATTTTAAACCATTTTTGAAAACTTGCCTTCAAAGGTTCATAAATATCTGCCAAAAATTTCTCAGTGTCCTTAGAAATACCTTTATAAAACATAATTTTTCATCCAAGAGCGGGTAGGGCCTTATGTTTTTCAAAAAGGCATTACTGAAATAAGGACACAAGAGACGGTAGGTAGCCGAGTGCAACACCATGTGTACCATTATTCACACATGGTTGGCAAATGTAGACTAATGCTGCATGGGTGCACATGGTTTGCACCTGACAACATAGTCTCAAATTGCAGAATTTGTTCACTAAAACAGGTTCCATCATTTTACAACCTACCTATGTTAATTTAGATTTTTCTAAGACCTTCATGTTAAGGAACATGTCCTTAGAACCCATTTTGCCGCCTAGCTCATAACTAGAGCTCAACCCAACAACCTCGCCCCAGAAGGTTAAATCCATGTTTTCTAATACATGAACTTTAGTGTTTTTTCTAAGGGTCAATTTTTTGATGTCACAAAGTGGCAATCATCCATAGGAAAATATAGCCCAATTTGGCCACAAGCTAAATATGAAAGGAAAAATAATTAAACATCCTTCTGTATTTTTCACTACCTACTTGAACCATGTATAGAAATTTGGTGATTTTTCTTAAATTTGTTTCCAAATTTTGGTGATTGAAAATCACTTCAATTTATGTTTACTTTCATTTTTTGGAAATATATAACCATTAAAAAAACAAGCCGCCACACACACTCATCTCTTTTCCCTTCTACAAAAGCCTTGGTTTCTCAATTCACAAAAATGTGAAATTTGTTTCCCAACTCATTTATTGCAGCTCTATTTCTTTCTTTCTCAAATCCTACTGATTTCTATTACAAAACAAAAATAGTCATCTTGAGAATTCATTCTATTTGTTTTTGTTTCTAATTCACTTACTTGGGGTCAACCTTGAAATCCTTTGGTTTGATTCACTACAATTACATTTTAAGCTTCTTGCCTCCTTATATCATAGATGTGTTTTAGGACCAAAGAGAATAGGGGGCTTCTTTGCAACAAAGTGTCGTAGTTGAACGTATCATAATAATTCATACTTCATAATTCGATGGAGTATAATTTTGGAGACTTGCAGGTTTGGTCCGCATTGTCTACATTTCTATTCATGCTAGTGTTGTTGTGGGCTTACATCATTGTTGGGATGGAAAAGAAGTTCATGATCTCTCCCCTAAGAATCAAGAGGATCATGAACACGTAGGGCATGCAAGGCCCCTTGGTCACTGGCTCCTTGGAAATGTGATGGAAATTGGGAGGTTTTAGTGGGCGGAAGAAGCAAAGGACACGATGACTAGCAACTACGATATTCTATCTCACATTTTGACTTATCATGTTCGAAACTACCAAGCTTATGGTGGGTTTATGGTTCAAGTGTCCACACAAATGCATGCATTTAGAAAATTGAGTTGTACTAAGCATTTTCATTGTTTAAAAGTTTTTTCTCATTGTTTTGCTTCTTTGAAAAACAAGTGTCATATTTGTGAATTTGCTTTTTGTTGAAACACATTTAAGGCAACTCATTTCCAATTATGGTTTTGGTTATAATTCCACTTCCTCACAAATTGTGCATGATGCACAATCTTTGAAATTTTTTCATCATCTTCTCAACCTTTTCAATGTTTGTGTTCATGCTTAAAAAGAAGTATTTGTGGTGGTTTAGATGGTAGGCAAGGATCACCATATCAGAACTTGATCTCAATAAACAAGCTTTCACAACCAAAAATGCGATCACAAAATGTCAAATAATGATAAGAAATACGAAGGTATTTTTGGCAATGGGCTTGCTAACCAATAGTGGAAAGGAATGTGCTCTCCATTGCCAAATTGCAAGCCTACCTTCTATCATGAAAAGCTCAAGGTACAACAACACTTGCAAATCTCATTCACAAATGTCTAGGAAATATTTTTTAAATTAAAAATTCTTGAATTGAAACACCTAGAAACAATAGAGAATCAAAGAATGTATAGAATGACCCTTTTTCATCTTGTTTCATAAGTAGTTAGACACATTTCATAATATTGGGAACATCGATGAAAAATGTTGAACTTATGCATCCATCGATACCCAAACCATAAGCATTTAAAAATAGTTTATATCACAGCAAAGGTTGTCTCTTCTTGGTGTTAGTGTAAGTTTGTCAACTAGTTTAAATGGAGATTATCGCAACCTTGGGCTTGCGACCAAGGTAAGGGCTTGCGAAGGTACGGGCCAATAATGAGCATGGAAGTCATATTTCATGCTCCTGGGAGTGCTAAAGAGTGTGAGGAAATGAACCCCCACACTCCCAAATGAACTCCCACTTTGGGAGTTGGAGTCTTAATGGACTTCCAAATCTTCAAAGGGCAATTACAAGGGTCAAAACTCATTAGATTGAAACGTTCCTTATATCATTGGAAAGCTCTTGAAACGTAGATATTTGAAATGGGCTTGTATCACCTATTTAAACATTTAAAGCATAAGTTATGGCCAAAAAAAGGGTTGGGAGTCAAATTCACAATTTGACTCTCAACCACTAAAAGTCGGGAATCACCCTGATTTCCTTGGGTGCAGGTGGTGTGTCACATACCATTGAAAAGCTTTTGTCGAAGGATACAACTTTGCTTTAGACCTCATCTCCATCGAAGGTTTGCACACAAAGTTGTTTGCTTTGAAAGTTGCAAGAGTCCCAACTTTGGGGATTTTGAGACTCCCATTTGGGAGTTCCTGGACAAAATGCCATTTGAATGCTAGCCCTGTGGCTAGGCACAAAGTATACTATAAGGGGGAAGGTGGTGGCTTCCTGCAAGTCTGGGCTGTGGTGAATCTTGTGAATCCAAGTTTGCCCATGGTTTGTCCTAGCACCAAAAGTGCTCCAACTAGGCACTAACCAAATTGTTGTTTGGTTTGTGCAGATCCTATGAGTGATTGATCACTTGTCATTCTTCCTAATCGCATCCCGGAGCTCCAGCACGCCCCTACCTCCAAAATGCTACAAGCCAAGGAGTGTGCTCCAACTCTTTACTCTTCCGTTATTTTCATCTTAGATTCACATTTGAGTCTATTGAGAAGGTTGGGAGTGCATCAGAAATACTTGCGGTATGGACCTCATGCTTTAAGAATTTTGTGATTGATTTGGTTGGAGATTATGCACAGGCAATGATAAGCGCAATGAAGAAGAGTGCAATATCAATGGTAGATGGGTTTAAAAAGAAAGTGAGGGATGGTGGTGGTTGTTTAAAGCCCGACATGAATGGTTACATGAAACATGTGACAACCAATATAATTGTTTGTATTATCTTTGGGAATAGTTATGAAGAAAGAAGGAAAGTGTTTGAACAACAACATGCATTTGTTAATCTTGTGCATCAAAGATGATCTTCACAACGATTTATTATAATACCAAGATACATGTTCATCCAATCATTCTTATCCTACTCCCAAAATCCCATTTGCTTGTGACTAATTTGATTTGGAGGTGGATGTTGATCTAATTGGATTGTTTTAATTGGTTACATGGAATTGGATTGTTTTAATTGGTTGTATGGAATTGAATTTTTATCATTATTCATCCATGTGATCATGTTGAAGTGTGAAACATCATATAAGTTTGAAAAGCCCATTAGTCTAAATGTAAATAATTTCCTTACTTCTTCATGTTGTCATATTCCTGAATTTGTTGTTATGCGTGTTTTGTAGCCTTCTTTTGCTACCAATAAACATCAAAATAATTAAGACCCAAATTGCCATTTCAAGGTCTTTAAAGGATATTATTGAATCTTAAAAGGATATGGTGAAAAAAACTAACAAGGCTTCACATGTGTCGTGTGCTTTAAGGTTGGTGCCTACAACTATCGCTATCACCATACTCACATACATAACATAAAAATACCCTAACTAGTACACCACATCCAAACCCAAAATTCTACTCACTTGCAAAACACTAAAATCTAAGTACCAACAAAAACTTCAATAAGCCCCTTACATAACAAGAACATAGTTCAACATAGTATAACACATCAAAGTTATAGTGTGCTTCAAAATCCAAAAAACTAAATTTGATCATACATCGTCCTTACTTATCCTTAACACCAAAAAGTTGGAATTTAATTCACACTAAAACTGGTTCCAAATTTATTTACCCCAAATTACTTATAATAACTAGGATAAAATTTGTAATTACATTAAAACTCTTGACAATTGTCATGTGTTCCAAGGTTAGTGCCTACAACTATTGTTGTCACCACACTCACACACATAACATAAAAATACCCTAATTGGTACACCACATCCAAACTGCCCCCCTATTTGGGGCTAAAGTCCCCTGAAGCCAAATAACATTATAAAATTACCGTTAGTAATCCATTAGGGTGAATCCTTTAGTTTCAAGGTAAAAGGATCATTAAGGCAGGTGCCAATGTGAGCCCCATTGTTAGTCACCTATATGGAAGCCTTCACATCTACAACCAAAGGTGAAACATCCTAGGAAAAAATCTTAAATTAATCCTACTATGTAATTATGGGAACCATGTTTAATATCGGGTGCACTAAAGGCAAAACCATTTACCAACCAGTACTTGGTCCAAAAGCAATGTCAAACATGCCATGTGCCATCTCTTTGAACACTAATCACAAAACAACATAATGGCAGTTCATGTGGACTACCCACATAACATACACCATAAACCAACAAGTATAACAACTAAGGATGTGTCAATTTGGTCATCCACATTGGGAAAATGATATGGCACACAATTACGCACATGGTCCTTCCATGTCTGACCATCTCATCCCTCCAACAACAATATTCTAGAAGGTAGGACCTTTCAAACACACAAAATCACATGACCTATAGTCACATCTAATGTGTTGGGTGTTGTTTGCTGCATGTAAACATAATCCCTTGACTAAAACCTACAAACCCAAGGTTGATAACCTCCTCCATGAATTGTGGCATATCAAAAAATATTTTGGTGCTAATCAATTGCCAAATTCTCCATAGCTAGAAGCATCACTCACTTGAACAAAATACTCACTGCTCACATGCCTGAACCCACATTGAAAGATCATTAAAATTAATCACAATCATAACATTACATCAATTAAAGGCTTGTAGCCTGGGATTTTGATCAACTAATAAAAACTATGATGAAAAAGATGCCAATGAAGCATGTCGATTAAACCTATATCCCATGGCCAACCATGGTAACTGTAAGTCCCAATCTCGAATGTGGCCTTTCTAAAGGCTATATTTTCGTAATCTTTGTTTCACCGTTTGCACCATTTATGTGGCCAACCCATCTACTTTAGGATGATCTCGTGAAATAGTCCAATGATCTATCGATGCCTTCTCACACAAATTCTAAAAATCCTTTCGGAATTTCATACCGTGGTTAGTGAGAACTTCAATTGGAACACCAAACCTATTGAACATTCTATCCATAAATGCATATGTAGTTCCTTGATTACTATGATCTAACAAGGGCACCGATTCCAACCACTTGGAGAAGTGTTTGGTCATAACCAAAACATAGCAATGATGTTGTGATGTCAAACTCAATGGGTCGGAAAAATCCAAGCTCCATCGATATCCCAACCCCATAATTGGTAATCGTTGTAGTTGGGTGTTAGTGTGTTGAATGATGCCCATACTCGATCACACACCACACACCAAGAAACAAATTGTTGAACCTATAATTGTATCCCACACCACCAATATTGTGCCTAAAACAAACTGTAGGTCCATCGAACCCCAAAATGGCCCAATTTTTCATGAGCATGTCGTATAAGCCTTTCATGTTGCTTTGGGCATGGTACTACCCGTATTCACCCATTTGTCCACACCCGTAATAAGGAATTACCTTCCCATTATAATTGTTTTGCCTTGTGGACAACTTGATCCTGCTCTTTGGGTGTCAATCTCATCGAAACCTCACATGCTTATAAATTTGTCATAACACGTAAATCTAGATAGATGTCCAAGGCTCTATTGCCTTTTGGTTCATCATCATCACTTTGGGAATTCCCACCACGTGTTGCCCTAAGGTACATCCCTAAAACACCCCAACAAAATACATAGGTACATAGAAACATGCCATCTTAGCACAACCTTCAAATCCACCTCTCCATGCCACTTGGCACCTGTGGTATCCTTCTCACTAGAACTTGGGTTTTGACTCAACCCATTGACATCCAGATTAACCCTACCAACCTTGTGAACAATATTGATATTGTATTCTTATGAATCGATCTGATTTTGTCAAAAAATTCAAGGGTTGGTGATCGGTAACCAAAGTAAATGGGCTATCATATAGATAACACCGGAAAGAAAAAACCACCCAAACAACAATGAGGCACTCCCCTTCATACGAGTTGTACTTCACCTCTATCTTGTTGTTGGATCGACTAGCATATGCCACCACAAACTCTTGACCATTGTCATCTAGCTAGGAAAGCACAACTCCTAGCCCTAAAATACTCCAATTAATATGTAATTGAAAAGGTCATCCTTGAATAAGTCACCTCAAGATGTAGGCTGAGGAAATATGAACCTTCAACTCCTAAAATGCCTATTCCTACTCCTCACCCCAAACATATTTTTGGTTGATATGTGTCAACTTGGTCAAAGGTTTAGTAATACTGTTAAAACCCTTAACAAACCTCTAGTAATTACGTAAGCCTAAGGAGGCTCATAACCATTTGACATCTATCAATTACGGCACCTACGAAATGGCTTCAACCTTAGCTTTTTGTACTTTCAATTCACCTAGATAAATCATATGACCCAAGTATTCCACCTATGTCTAGAAAAATCGGCACTTGCCTGGATGAAACTTAAGGTTATGACCCTTAAATCTTCCAAATATTTCTTGTAGATGATGCATGTGATCTTCTAACGTCAAGTTGAAGATGATAATGTCATTAATGTAACACTTGGCAAAACCAAGTCCTACCAAAACCTAATCCATCATTTTTTGAAATTTTATAGGGGCATTATTCAAACCAAATGGCAAAACCACCATTGGTATAGACAATCCTTCCCATGAGGATTGATTCCCCAAAATGTTGTATTGACCTTATCACCCTTCTTCAATGGCAATTGATGGTATCTAGACCTCAAGTCCAAAGTACTAAAAACCTTGGCATGACCAAGGGAATCAAAAATTTCCTTCAATAAAGGCATGACATATTGGTTCGAACACATGTGCTTTTTGATTGGGAGATAATCCCCACACATGTGCTATTCCGTCCAATTGCCAAAATTATCCTTCTTGGTTGGCATCACTATAGCTGAAACATATTCACCTTTCAAAAATTCCACCAAACCTTCATGCAACAACTTTGTTGTCCAAGCCTGAGCCAAGGCCTTCTCCATCTCACTCAACCTATAAGGTCATCTAAAAATAGGATTTTCATCCTCCAATACAATTTGGACCTCTTGTCCTTGCAACTATCCTAATTCCTTTAAACTAAAAGCAAAATAATCAACATGACCTTATAATAATCGTCGTACTTCTTACACCTCATTTCTTATAATCGTGGGACCAATATCTAGCTCCCATCTCTTTATGATCATTTGTACCTTAGGCTAAGATGATGGAACATCCTTAGCACTTGAGGTCGAGGGCGAAACCTATGATTGCTATGTAGAACATGGCATAACACCAAAATGCCTTAGTGCCCCCACATCAAAAACCTACTTCCCTTTTCCCCATAGATATGTGATCCCATAAATGCCAAGGATGATCCCCCTTTTGCACCAACATAGTTGACCTAGATGTAGGTGAAATAAAAATAGAGGAAGGGTCGGTGTGTAAGAAAGACTGCAAATCTGACCTACTTAGCCCAACAAAGGCTAAAAATCCATGTGAGACAAGTAAAATCCATAACTTGTCCCAATATTCGTCTATGAACACCTTTGGAAATCCCTCGCATTGTTATGGTGCATGTGCGAAATCCCATAGCTTGCTTTTGCCCATCAGCATTGGGTTTTTCCATCTTGGATGAGTTGGCGTCCCAAATCATGCCTAGACCACCATCCCAAAATGCATGAAAACACAAAAAATTCAAAAGAGTAGGTAATGTTCCCTAAAGTAGGCCAACCCTATTGACCATAACTAAAGGCACTGAACAACAAAATAATGTCCTCCTAGATCCAAAATGTCATCCACCAAGCATGTGGGTGACCTCGGAATGAGCTTATATGTGCTTTGAAGTACCTCTGACAAAGCTAGGTTAGTCCATAACCACTAAAAGCAATGGGCATGTGAATTGACTATTATAACATCCACCTACACTAGCTCTTCGATCCAAACCTTAAATTGTTACCATGTTGCTAATACAATTGGCCAAGAATCCCTTAAAGGTGGAACATTCTCCAACACATATGCACATGAGTGCAACTAAAAGGCCTGTAAATATTGTAGCACTCGAATCAACTCCCATAACAACCTTGATTTGGGGTCTTAAAGTCCTTGACTTGTGCCAACCTATGATAAACCATAACACGACCATCTTGATATGATCAGGTCCATTGGTTTGATCTTGTCCAAATCTTGCGCCCCCAACAATTTGGTGTCGCTCAGTAAGGCACGTTGGTAACCTTGGATGGCCGATGTAAACAATAATTTAAAATGTTGTTGCTGTAACATCATAATATTGTGCATGAAGGTTTGCCGGGCTTGAAGATCCTTCTCCACATAATAGTATCGACAAACCCTAATGTCGAATTAAAGGATTGATGCAAGGTCGGAACTAATGCCTCTAAAAAGCTCTACCAAGCAAATCCCATCTCCGAGAATATGCCATTGGATAACCCTAGAATCCAAAGGTTGTAAACTAGGCGGTCCATGGCCTGGATCTATAGGTATTTGTGGGCTTGGTGATGCCAAAATGTGCCAAGCATGAATATAATGTCCGGTTGATGCATGAAACTTTAACAATGTTCCCCACGATGGTGGAAGATCATGTGATGAGCCCTAAATGAATGGCCCAACATGGACGCATGGTATTTCCAATTCATGAGCCAGGGGGCTATCCATAACATTTACATTGCCTTCCAACAAATCAAAACCATGGGGAAGCCTTAAGAATCCTACTAACATTGTTGAATTACTAGATTTTCTTACATGCTCTCCATGAAAGCAATTGGTAAAAAAACCTTATGGCTATCTTTTGTCTACCATTCTGGTTGATAATAAATAATCTCCCCTCAAAAATCTAGGGTGACTCCCAAGGGATATAAAATTGCCTTGCTAACTAGCACATCATACCATATAACATGCGTAACCACTACCTTAATACGGACTATGGTATAATTTATAGGTGTGACAAGTTTAATTTGAATGACAACTTCATGCTTGGTTAACCCTCAAGCTCTCTTTGACCCACCCGTCGATGTCAAAATATAGTATGAACATGGCTTCAAATTAACATCGATCAACTTTAGACCTTCGACTATTACTTTGCCCAACATCAAAAGTTGAGCTCTTAAATCCAATAATATTCTCTAAGGTTAGTAATATTGTCCTAAAGCCCCCTTCATCTAAAAAATGCCTTCTTGATTCCGCACCACCATTACACCAGGTAGAAACCTTATTCGATTGATGGGTGGGCATGCTAAAAGCTCCTAGAGTTTGGTTGATGTGGCGTGCCAAGGTGGAACCACCATAATTGGTGGTTGGCCAACAAATGCTTGGTTAACAGGTGATTGGTCAACAAGTATTTTGCCAACAAATAGTCCATCAACAAGTGGACCAATAGGTAGGTCGACAAGTAAATGGTCAACAAGTATGTCGTCAACAAGTATCTGATCGACTAGTGGTTAACTAAATAAGACTTCCTAGGAATCCTTAACAGGTGTAGCCACCATTTCTGGTGTATCCATGCCATCACATAATGTGGTTGCCATTCGAAATATTGCAATCGGTAAAAAATTAGGCATAATCAAAGTTGTAGCAAAAAACAATGGTGTTTAACACATTAACTTGGCTGCCCCCAACACACTATTGGGCACATGGGTTCTTGAAGTGGAATTGGATAATTTAGTGATTATAACCGATCTCCTATTAAGTTGGACATGTCCATTGAGGTGCAGATTGTGTTGGTCAACATGAAGGATTGTGGCAAATGAACTTGGCGTTGGGCTTCCCCATGCTAAGAATTTAATCTCTCGTCAACACCTTGTGATTCCTACACTCAAACACTTGCCCTAATAATTGATGCAGATGTCGAAACCCCTATTAGGGTTTTGTCACCAGCTACCCTTGAAACATGATCATTGGGAATACTCAATTCAATCTCATCTCAACCTAATGGCCTTGAGAATCCAACCCTATGGAAAAACCTAGCGTCAAAACCCTAAACTAAATAATCACCTGGCATACGTGTTGTGGGTTTCACTTATGATGCCATGTTGGATGCCATGCTTGTCATTAGTGATTCCAAGTGTGCAAACTGTGCCTCCATGGCATTGGGTTAATTTGGAGCTGATTTGGTGGTTGGCACTTTATTGGCCACATTTTTTGCCTTCTGACCCTTGCTAGAACTTGGGGACTTCCCCACCTTTCCTTATTTGGGATTGGCCTTATTGCAACTATGGATGAACCATGAAGCAATGGTTTACATTATGGCCATACACCTTGCAATGGGAGTAAGCTTGGTTGGGATTTAGGTTGGAGGTGGTCGTTTAAGGAAGATTAAGACAATTTTTCTTCTAATGCGACCCACCACACCTCCAACATTTGTCTTCTCCCCCTTATTCTATCTAGTAAGATGAAGAACCCCCACCGAATTCTTGTTTGGGCCCCTTGCCCTTTTGTGGTGCAATCTTAGATGTTTGACCATGTGACTACTGAGTCGATGAAGTAGGAAAAGGTTTTAGGGTTTCCCTACTAAACCTTAGGGTAACAACCTTTTCTTCCACCATGTTGAATTCAATACGTGTAGATATTTGGAAAGCCCCAACATGGGCTAGGTAGGTTAGGTGATAACTATGTCTCACGCCCATCACCTTAGATCCTTTTCCAAGATCCCATACAAAAAATGGATAGCTAGGGCTTTTGTGACCCCCTTGGTCACATTGATCAACCTTTGCGTCCACATTTATGCTTCCTACAAACTCTCATGGGGTTGACACTAAAACCCCTACAATGTACAAAATTTCTTAATCTTCACACCCTGGTAATTGGTGCAAATCTCCTCAAAGAACTTGGTGATAAGGTTAAAAGTAGGAAGAACCCATGCCCCATTACCCCCAAGAGTGGAAAGACCCACACCAGCCCTTATGATAGTGGTTGATGGGGTAGGTGTCAATGCAGTTAACCGACCTTTGGTGATGGAAAAATAATTTGGCGACTAGTATTGGCACCATTCCTCAATGTCAACCTCATGGGCATCATAAAACTAGTGATAGTCATCCGTGACTAGTCCCTCTAGATGTTGGAATAAACCCTTCCATGCAAGGAAAGGTGTAAATTATTACGAATTCTATAGCTATTACATATCACACCATGTATCAAATTCTCGAATGAAATCATTTAGTTCAATGGTGTAAACTGCCCACAAAAATCAACATGGCCTTTTGAAGGCACCATACATGTCCTCCATGTCCCACATAAGTGGTACATACACTACCGGTGGAAGTTCTGCCTCAAAATATGAAGAATCTCCTTCAAATGTTAATGTAGGTGGAGTGGGTGGTTAGAATTACACCCTTCGCTTGGTAAATCCTTCGACAAACATGTTTCTGAAATTTAAATCCCAACACATGTTTGTGATGAAACCTAACCTTAATTTGGGTTTCCTTGAAAACCCAAAACCTGTAACCTTGAATTTGGTAACCTTGAAATCCTATAACCTCACTATGACTAAGATTGTTGAACCTATATTGGTTTAACTAATCCTACAAGGATGCTGACTTGTTGTGACTTACCCTAACTCTAAAATCCCCCAAACCAAAGTGGTAACCAAGGTTGCTACACTTATATGGTTAGGGCATTTGAATTCACAAAAATGTTTTACAAGGCCAAGCACACACTTGGGGCCTTCACAACCGTAGAAACAACAAATGTAATCTCACCAGTCATCACCCCAATTTCATCACCATAATAGGACTATCGATCATCAATCTGATTTCACCCAACAACAAATACATGCACTAGGTACACCCTACCCACCACTAAACCTTAATATTTATGTATGGGCAAATTAGGGGTTAAGCAGGACCTATTTAGTAATCAAAATTGGGTGGTAGCTTTATCCCATACTTGACCATTAACCATGCCAATTACAACCTCTAGGCTCATTGCGTGTTGCAATCAACACACATGGGAAGGTTTGTAGCCTTTTACCCAAAAAATTTTAATCAACAATATGCACAAATATGCACAAGATCATCACACAAACATGTGTTCACCTTGTGCTGTAATTCGAAGGCACACAACCTAGTAGATTTCCCTACCCCTTGATAAAGAACTAACAATCCCAAACACAAACATAAGAAATAAGTGCAAAAACCCACAACACAAGGGGGAGGAACTTTTTAACACAAACACGTTTCCACCCTTGTAACTTTCGCTCAAAGACTTATGACAATAATTATGTAGAAATTCAAAAGTTAATGATGCAACTTGATGGTGTGGCTCTCCACTAGCTATTGGTATTAGGAGTACTTACAAATACATCACTTGTGTGTTATTCCTGTGTTTCGTGCCCTCCTATGCACTTCATGATTTTTTGCGCCCTTCATGCCACACCATTAGAAAAAAGGGTTGGGAAATGACCCTCTACCGATTTGGCTGAAACCTCCCAAAATGATAGCCTCCTTCACCACAAGACCAAAGGTGAAGATGACATTTGAAACTAGCATTGTATGTAGGAGATATTAATTTCCAAGATTTCATGTGAAATAAAATCCCAAAAATAGAGAAATTAATCTCTAGACTTCCAAAATCACCATTTCCAAAAGTGGTTGCAAGCCCACTATTGTGTAAGGCTTGCCAAGACAAATCCAATGACATGAGAACACTGAAATCCAAACCTGTATGAAAAAAATATGGCCAGTTGAAAATCACGGATGGATGAAAAATAAATAAAATAAAACTAAATGGATGGAAAAATTGGATGAAAATTTTCCACTTGGATGAAAATTGAAAAAATAATAAATATATAAAATAAATATATATTTTTGACACATGTCAAGTTCGGATTAGTGTTGAACTTGATTATTAAGTTCAAAAAAATAAAACCAAAAATAAATAGTAGGTTCAGATTGGACTCGAACCTACCCCCACTTGAACCTACCCTTAACTACCACATGGCCCCCAAACCTCAAGTTCGAAAAAATAATAAAATAATAAATTTAAAAAAAAGGCTTGGGGCGGGTCCAGATTGGACCGCCTTAGCATTATTTGTTCAAACCTTGCTCGAGCCTGGTGGGCCACTAACACCTTGTTGAGTCGACAAGCTCGACTCACAACTCAATCGAGCTAAAGCTTGGTGGCGATGGCCGTTGGAGCTTCACAACTTGCGTGCATGTAGAAACCTGGCGGTTCATGTGCATGCACAAGCATGGCACACATGAACGTGTTGTCATGCTGTGACACTGCACACTGGTTGCACACTATAGTTGCACGTGTCACTAGGCTCCACCCCCCCTTTTTTCTTCTTCTCCTCATCCTCTTTTTTTCTTCCTCTTTTTTTCCTAGGGTGCAACCTTCCTTCCTTTTTTTCCCCGTTTCATGCACTAAAACTTCGTAATTTTTCTAGTTCCATTGATAACAACACTAGTTTTTATTCACCAAGGGACAAAACCAGAAGGGGGAGAGAGAAAGGGAAAAAAAGGGGAGAAATAAAGAAAAAGAGAAAAAGGATAAATAAATAAACTAATTCTGAGGTCTAGGCCCTTATGGAGCTCGACTCTCTAGGGAGTTGTAAATCTTTAAAATATAAAAGATCACGTCACCCGACGCCCAAGCAAAGTTCAAAAAAACAAAAATCACAATCTTGTGCAACATCAAACAAAATAACTAGGAACTTAGTGTAATCAATCACAAATCTAGCTTTAACACTATCGAATTAAATCAATTGCAATGTTTTGGATTTTAAAGTTCTATTCAGTTGCAGAACACAAGAATTCAAGTACCAACAAAAACCTTAACAAGCTCTTTACATAACAAGAACATATAAGCCAAACAAAACACAACAAAACTACAATGTGCTTCAAAATCCATAAAATTGGATTCTGATCATACATCGTCCTTATTTATCTTGAACACCAAAAATCTAGAATCTTGTTCACATTGGAATTGGTTATAGACTTACTTACCCCAAATTACCTGTATTAACTAATATAAAAATTTGTAACTATAGTAAAATTCTTGACATATGGAAATGAATTGGTGAAGCTCATGCTCACTACAATG
>Ga0209611_10006464_pt1 | contig 19193 bp, 12 predicted proteins | sample S1TSphgellanicum_3_FD_187693 | JGI IMG/M metagenome (GOLD analysis project Ga0209611, IMG submission 187693) | Host-associated microbial communities from peat moss isolated from Minnesota, USA - S1T2_Fc - Sphagnum magellanicum MG (SPAdes) (version 2) | ecosystem: Host-associated > Plants > Peat... | reverse complement strand
TAAAAGGAGTAGGAGAATAAGGGGTAGTTGTTTCATTAAATATCAAATCAAACAAGGGTTTAAAGCTTAGTCCAAATTTGAAATCTTAGATATTGGGATCTACACTACCATTATTGACCTCTATATTGTAATAAACTAAACTCTTTACTTTTAATAGCAATTGGGAGTGGAGAGTAATATGCAGAAGTACACTACCATCCCATGAGCATGATGACAAGGGCATTGACTAGGAGGGTCTATTCATGATTGGGGTACCAAAAAGGAGTGTTTAACTGAAAAAAAAACTACAAAGGACAATTTTGGATTTTTGTTTATCTCACATTATTATAATTGTAGTGGATTGTTGTATGCCAATTGATAAAATGACATCTTCTTAAATTAATAAAAATATTTTAAATAATTTGAATATTATGTAAATGTCATTTTGAGTCCTATAAACTAAAGAAATCAAGTGTTTAAAGTACATTTTTTCAAAAATAATCAAAAGAAAGGCATTAAATCATACAATTGATTTCAAATTTGTTGTACAACAAAAACATTATGTTGCCCCCTTCTATGGAAATACATGTTCATTGGATGAACTTGATGAAAAAACAAATCATACAAAAATTCAAAGTCTTGAAATTTTGAAAGAAAGGGCTACAAGGCAAAGGAATCATTTTTTAAAAAAATTTGATAAAAAAATTATGTTCAATGAGTTCAAAATATCTAACTTTCGATGTAGGTCACTTGTGCAAGAAATAACCTTGCCAAAACATATGTTTAGTTATCCATTGAAACTCATTTTGGGATTTTTTACATTCTAGCATTAAACAAAAATATTCATACACAATTATGTATGAATGTGAAAAATCACCATTAACACATGAATTATCTTATATTGGACTATTCAAATTTTTTCACTTAAATTTGTTTCATGTAAATGTTATTTGCAAAAAATAGTTTAAAAAAATCCTTAAATATATATTTCTTTTTTTGGTACCCCAACCATGAATGGACGGATGCAATAATTCAAAGAAAGGATGGAAGACCTTGATGTAGAACTACCATCAACGGTGCAATCAATAGTAAACCGACAAAGGGAGGTGAGAAAATGGACAACTAGGGAAGCATGTACTTATTTTTGAAAAAAAAAAAAAAGGAAAAAAAATTACCTGTTATTGTGGGGGCAACAATACGCTACTTTTATTATAACCCAATGATGGGTGGATGGCTAGTAATGGGACAAGATATTTATAATGAAGAAGGACAAAGGTACCCTTTCTATGTGGCAAATCAAGGAATGATAATACCATATTGGTATTCTCATTATCTTATGGTGGATGGTAGTTGGCCAATATCAAGACAACAAAATATCAAGGAGGAGGAGGATAGTACCCATTCTTTAAAGACAAACACACATCTATTGTTCAAAGGGTAGCAAGGCACCATGGGAAGGGTGTCACATTGGTAGAAAAACCATTTGAAGCACCTAAATATAATATATAACAATGAAATGTTGATACATCATATTTTATGAATTATTCATATGAAATTTCATATTAAAATTGTATTATGGAATACCAAAAAAATGAATATATTTTTATTTATTTTCATTTGGACAAAGTATGAGAAAGATAATAATGGTTTTTTTTAAAAAATGTTTTCAAAACATCGTTGTTGAAATATATTGAAATGCAAATTTACATGGAATTTTTTTTTAATTCAAGTATTTTTTAAAAAATTTAAAATAATTTTTGTGTGTAGATTTTGGAAAACCTTATAGAATGAAGTTCAAATTGTTTCATTTGGAAAAGGTTTAGATGCATTTCAATTTAAAACTAAGGTGCAAGTAAAAGGTTTAACCCACATGTTTTGTTTTTGAATTTCATGTCACGAGCTATATAAAAAACATGTCTTCATTTAACTTACCACAATGAAATGCATATGCCAATTTGGAATGATTGAATAAATGTTTGGCCCATTAAATGAAAATTGCAAAATAAATGATTTTTTTTGGGCATTCTATTTAGATTTTCCTTTTCCTACTTATTTACTTACCTACACAAATAAATAGGTGGTAATTTTCTACCTACCTAAAGAAATAGGGTTGAATCTTCTTGAAATTTTCAATTTAAAAAAAGGAAAGAATAAATCATTAGTATACAATAATTCAAATTAATAAGAAAGTAATATAGATTAAATAATTAATAATAAGTAATTTGGATTAGATAATTAAAATATTCAAATTTTCTTAGTTATTATTATTTTATAATTATATAATATAATAAGAATATATATATATATATATATATATATATCACTTTGTGGTAGTAAAAGACACATGCGATTATGACTATGACTGATGATTCTGGTTTTTGCGATAAGTTCATATGCACTATAGTCATAGTAGTCGTAAATGTCATTTACAACTACAAATGTAGTTATATATATAATCATATTTTCCACATTTTGGCCTAGTGTATTTGCACCCAACTTAAACCTATGACTTTTTATATGGAAACTTTAGTAATTAAAAAAAAGGTTATAAATATTGGTTGAAAAATCTTTGGATTTATGAAGTAATTTTCATTGAAATATTTGTTGATATGAAAAACCTTTTGAAAATTGTCAAAATTGGCCATAAAACAATGTTGAAATATTTAGTTCCTTTAAATGTTTATTTTTAAATAAACCTAAAGGGTGAAAATGTTGACTTGGGGCAATAAAATATATAGTATTTTCGTAAACCATTATTTTTGGAGCTTCTAAAAAGTTATGTATCATTGAGTTTATTGGCATATAATGTAATTTTTCACTATTGAAGTTAGAATTACAAATGATGCATCAATAAAATTAAGAATTTGGGATTCTAAATCCATATGTAATGTAAACAAACTTATTCATTGATGATGAATGGTAACATTCAAATCTTTATATAATGGTTTTTCAATTAAGTCTTGTCAAACAATCATCACTGTATTTAGATGAACATTTTTTGACATGATTTGTATTCAAGATGTTGTTTAAGAAACACACCTATTGTTGTATCATCATGTGGTAGATGTGGTAGTATTGAGCTTCATTCACATCTGCAAAGACATTAATAATACTACATGCATCCTATATTGTCCAGTCCCATATAGTTTATAAATTTGAGCAAAAGTAAGATGTGATGAAATAAGATGTTATTCTAATTGTGTTAGGTTTCGAATTGATGAAATGATTTTGTTTTTGGAAATTGTATTCAATATTTGATATAAAGAAGGTTTATTTTCATTGATATTATGTAAACAACTTATACATATGTATGATGTGGAACTAGGTTTTATTTGAACTTGAAAGTATGTAGTTAAAAAACACAACCCTTCATAACAAAAACATAGAATTATGGAAACATTTTTTTAAAAATTATAAATTTCAATGTATATTGATTTTTTTGCATTTTCTTTTATATTAACATCATGTTTTACTTTATCTTATTGAACATCATGTTCTGCAAAAAAATGTTGTTTGGGATGTGATTGTTTAGTTTTTTTTAGAAAACATTTGTTATATGATGATTGAACTTTGTCATTTGGAAGATTCATTTGATTTATATTAGATGGAAGATGAAAGATGAAATTTGTATTATATCTCATTTTTTGGGGTTACTATATCAAAAAATGAGATATAATACTCAAATTTGTTTTATAGTAATATTTGTATTACAACAAATGTTGAACAAGGAAACAACTTATTGATTTCCAATTATTTTTTGAAATTTTCCAATAACGTAAAGTCAAGTTTTTCATTCCAATAGAAATGTGTAATTGGTTGTGATAATTGAATTTGAGGTTTTTACATCACTAATTCCGAAAAAAATGAAAAATCATCGAAATCTGTATGAACTTTGGGATCGTTCACTTGAAAAAAAGGTGAAGATTGAAGTAGACTATTAACATATTCAATTTGCTCAAAATGTTGAAAGTTGTAAGAAATATGTAAGGGGATAGATTGAAAATCCATTCCACATCAAAACATAATGCATTTTGATATTTTATTCCAAATGTATATTGGTCTTTGTAAATATTTAGTCATCCAAAAATAATTCATTGAAATCTCCCCATAAACCTCCCATCATAGCATGTAATGTCATTTTTGTCACATATTAATGTTCATTTGTCACCATACCTTAATTTAAATTAAATAAACATTGTTTGGATTCCAAAATTGATTGCATGGAAAAAATTATTTATATTAATAAATTGTTTAGATTCAAAATTTGATTTGATGCAAAAACTACTTATATTGAAAAATTGTTTAGATTCAAAAATTGATTAATTGGAAAAATTTCTTGGATTCAAAAAATGATTGGATGGAAAAACTACTTGTACCTAAAAACTGTTTGCACTAGAAAACTACTTGGATTCAAAAATTAGTTGGATGGAAAAACTCCTTGTACCAAAAAATTCCTTGGATTAAAAAATTGATTGGATGGAAAAACTCTTTGTATTGAAAAATTTCTTGGGTTTAAAAACTGCTTATATTGAAAATTGCTCCAAACATTTAAAAATAGGAAATCACAAAAAAATGGTATAGGAAGTTTTCACATTTATGTCCAATATTTGTATATTAAAGGTAATTATAGAAAGGTTGCACAAAAACTATAATCAACAACCGTAACGTTTAAAAAGGTTTATCTTTAGAAACTTACTTCAACTCATGAAAGTGAATCTTGCATTTCACATTACATTGGACATCATCACTAAAATTAATTGTTAAAGCAACAACCCCTCAACACTTGAATTTGTTTTTTCTTTTGGGATAAATTCTTGTATGTATTTTTGGAATCCAACAAGGGCAAATGTGAGCAACAATTGAAATTTACCACAAACATGAATTAGAACAAGGAATTGAACTTGTTTTGGACGAACCAAATTCAAGAATTCAAACTTTGTCATATGCACAATTGTTTCAAACCATTTTCCTTTAATGGTCAATAATATAGGTCCATCATTGGTTACAATGGAACCTTGAAGAAAACTTATTTTATGAACCTTTGATGTTGAATGACAGACTTTACAATGAACATCACCCATTGAGCAAATGATGACATTTCTTACATGACAATTTCCACACACTTTTTAGGATGGAGGTGTAGCAAGGCTAACTATCACTATGAAAAATTGCATCCATTGAAACTACACTACCTTGCAATTAAAATTCAAAAAACAACTCATATACAATTATTGTGCAACTATTCCCCTACAAATATGGTTTATTAATAAATAAATTGTCATGTCAAAAAATTAGTTAGTTATATTATAATTGCAAGTGAGTTGAAAATCAATCTTTTATATGTATATACATATGTAGTCAACCATGTTTGACTTTTTCAAGAGTTGCATTATAGTTGCACATGACAACTATTTAAAATTGTTATAAATGTGCCATTAAAACAACAATTATGTTACAACTAGTTTATAATGTACATACACGCAATCATGCCACGTATTCACATTTCCATCACCCATTATGGGAGACATTTGTAATTAATTTTTGACTATGATCCCATTGATATAATTAGTACGATCACTAGTGCGCCAATACTAAAGTACTATTATTCAACTATGTTATGATTATAATAAAATTACTTAATAAGGATACATATACATATGTAATGTTTTGTAAAGAAATATTGTTTCGATAATTTGATTATTAATATAAATAAACAAGTGTAATTCATATAATTAATTTTACATTAATTAATAATTAATTACTCATTAAATATTTATCCAAGTTAGGAATACTTCATAATGAATTAGATGAATTATTCAAGATAATTATTAATTCATCAATAATTACCAAAAAATTATTTATTTAAATTCATTAAATAATTATTTATTTGGATACATATAATTAATTTAGATGTGAAATTAAAAGCAATGTGTATATTGTATTAAAAATTCAATTCAATGTACATATGGATATTCCTATTTATATTTTCATCTTTTCTAGCCAAATTCACATTTAATATTGAGAATTTTGTAATGAATTATTTTTCAATAATTTATTACTCATTAATTAAATAAATTATTATGAACAGATTAATTAAACCGATAATTAATTATTATGAATTATAAATAAGTTTGATTCATAATTTCATAAAATTTTCAAAACTTCAAATGATAAGTGACTAATTATATGAATTTCAATCATTAATCATCTAATAATAAATTATTTGAAGTCAAATAATTATTTTTTTGAAATAACCAACAAAGAAATTAGATTGATTAATTCAGATAATTAATTAATTAAAATAAATAATTATCTGATATTAATTATCCTAAATTATGAACTAATTAATTATTTGAACTAGACTAATTAATTTAGATAACTTGCTCATTGCATAATGAATTCAAATAATTAATTATCATATATTAATTCAAAAAATTATGTTTCATATAATTATTTTTCATAAAATATGAGAAACTATTTTGATGATTAATTATCTGAAGAAAATAATTAATTTGAATAAATAATTCAAATCACTATTTTTAAATAATTAAATATTAAATAATTAATCTACATGTGTAATTATCATATAATGACTAATTTAGTTGTATAATTTTCATATTGAAAAACAAGCACAAAGAATGTGGGAAAATCTTTCAATAATTGCATTTCAATTGCAACTCAATTTGTAACTAAAGAAAAACTAAAACATTTTACCTGTATGTTTTGTCTTTGAATTCTATGTTAGAAATTATATAAAGAAGGATTGTTATTTTATGTTTTCACATTCAAATAAATGTGTCATTTTGGGATGAGCTCAACAAATTTAACCATAAAGCCAAAACATAAAAAAGGAAAATTTCATGGCTATTTTTTTAAGTTCATTTAATCTTGTGTTTTCTACTTACTTACTTATTTAGGTAAATAAATAGGTCCTACCTTTTTTACCTACCTAGGTATTAAGACCTACCAACCTATGGTTATCTATGACCTACCTTGCTATTAAAATAAGTTTTTATTTTTATTTTTCCAAAATATAATTAATATGCCATGTGGCAAATTTCGATTATGACACATGTTAATTTCAAACCATCATTAACAATTGAGATCAATATTTTGAAAAGAAAATAATTTATCTCCAAATTTTTACATAGTGCCTCGTGTTAAATTTTAATGGATGGATGACAATTAATAACATTAGCATGACATCATGGGTGTAGTTATAATAGAGTTGCATAGTAGTTGAAAATGAATGGTTTTGACGGAGTTGCAATTGAGTTGCAATGAATTGCATTGTATATACATCGAGTTACAACTTTGCAACTCATGTAATTTGTTTGTAAACACTCACAACATATAAATACGATGAATTGCAAATGCTCATTGCAACTCAAAACTGAGTCGTAACGTTAGTTATAGAAGGCCCTTTTTTTCGTAGTGTATGGCCAACACCCTAATCACTTGAAAAATAAAAACAAAATATGTTAAAATAAAAAAGTAATGAAGAATGTAGATAAAAAAAATGCTTTATACAAATTTATAACAAAAAAAATTGAGGATTCTTTTGTTTTTTCCCCTTTAGGAAGGACGCAATCATATGGCCTATTGATTGTTACAAAAAAACATGTTTTGGGAAGGACATAATCAAGTGGTCACATGATTGTTTTTTAGAAAAAGTTTTTTTTTTCTTTAAAGACACAATTGGGTGGGCACCCAATTGGGCCATAAGGATCTCAACCTAGTTTATGTCCCTAAGGAAAATGAACCTTTTGTTCTTTTTTCTTGTTTTTTTTTCTAACAACTGAATTCCCGTTTGGTTGTGTCCCCAAGGCCCAATCAGGTGGCCACCCAACTATGTCCATAGAGAAAAAAATCGTTTTTTTTTAAACAACCGAATGGCCATTTGATTGTGTTTTAGGAACATGATTAAGTGGCCACTCAATTATGCTTTAAGAACATAACTAAGTGGCCACCCAATTGTGTCCCTAAGGAAAATGGATCTTTTGTTTTTTTTTTTTTTTTGGGTTTTTTTTTTTTTTTTTTTTTTTTGGTTTTTTTTTTTTGAAAACCAAGTTCCCACTTGGTTGTCCTTAGGGCCCAATCGAGCACCCACCTAGTTGTGTCTTATATATATATATTTCTTACAATCGAGTGGCCACATGATTGCACCTCAGGGACACAATCAGGTGGCCATCCAGTTGAATCCTTATGGCCCAATTGGTTGCCCACCTAGTTTTGTCTCTAGGGGAAAAAAAACCTTTTTTTTCAAAACAATTGAGCGACCACTTGATTGTGTCCTTCCCAAGGGAAAAAAACCATTAAAAAATAATAATTTATAATTGGGTGGCCATCCAATTGTGTCCCTCCGAAAGGAAAAAACCTTTATTTAACAATCCATAGGCCATTTGATTATGTCCCTCCTAAAGGAAAAAATATATTTTTCTGTTGTTTTTATTATTATAATTTTTTATAAATCTTTTTTTCCCTCATTTTTCATTATTTTCTTGTATATATATATAAAATTTCAGGTGATTGAAGTGTTGCCCATAATTAGCCCTATTGCACCTCCATTCCTAAAAATGTTTGGAAATTGTCATGTAAGAGATGTCATCATTTGCCGAATGGCCGTTGTTCATTATAATGGTTGTCATTGACCTGGTTGTGTCCTTAAGGCCCAATTGGGTGCCCACCCAGTTATATTAATAATAGTAATAGTAATAATAGTAATATTTAATTAATTTAAATATTAACTAATTATCTTAACATATTTCATTATTTTTTTAGTATAAATGACCTATAGATGAACATTTGGCATTGTTGAATTTTTTTTCCTTGGCATTGAAAAACCTTGTAAAACATCTTTGAAAAAATGAGAATGAAGGAATTTATTTCTTTTAATGAAGTCAAACAATTGATAGTTTGTTGTGCAACTTGAGAAGACAAGTTCAAATAATCTCATCAACAACCTTTGTGAAAATTGTGTAATGTTGTGCTTTCAAATGTCGATCTCTTTTCGATGTTGTTGCCACATTTTTTATCAAGACCATAACACATTGGCATCCATTATATACTTCAAAAAGTTGTTCATATTTTGTTTCAAAATTATTGCCAAGAACAAGAACATTTTGGTCGAATTCACCTTTTCCATCTGCAATCGATAATTGGTTTTCACCTTTACTATTCCTTCTTCCCCTTACATCAACAATGATTACAACTATAGTAATAGAGCTTTAACTTTGAAAAGAACTTCTGAATTTTCCAATGGAATCCATGTGGAAAAACATGCGAACCAACTTTAGTTCAAAAACAATGATGGGTGACATAATGGTCATTGACTCAACTATAATGACAACATGCATGTTACCTTTCTCAAATCCCTTTTTGGACTTTAATTCAATGCCAAAATTTTTGACCTTCATAAACATGCATTTCTACAAATATTATTCATGCATATCTATATGAGGTGATTTGATTATGAAAAATGATTGTGGTTAGAGCCACCATGTCTCAAATCACAATGCAAATATGCATAGCCTAAATCTTCCATGCTTTTATTTGCAATTTGATAAAAAATGTCATACGTATTGAACAATTTTGCTTCAAATGCAACATTTTTAACTCCAAAAATCGAAATCATCCACCGTAACAACGAATCGAGCTTCTTTCATTGGAACATCCATTGCGCAAGAAAGAAAATAACACTTACCAAAATGAATTTGACAACCAAGAAATGAAGTAGCAAAAAAATGGGATTTAACAAACATATAGTTGCAAAAACACACATTTGAAAAAACTCAAGCTTGTAAAAAAAAATACAAAATGAAAGTTTAAATTAAGCAGAATGTTTGTACTAGGTAAAAAAGGAGATAAAAACCATACAATGTAATTTATAGTATGGAACAAAAAAACCTAACTAAAACTTTAAACCTAATTAAAACCTTCTATTAATGTTCTTTGGTTGTAATTAATTCTAACTACATGGTTTATTCCAACTTAACAATAAAAAATCATTTTCATGATTCGCAAGTAAGTTATGGTTTAATAATGAACAAGGTATCCTAAAAAAATTAATTATGTAATCCATGGGTACATTGGAACATTAATTGCTTCAACTTGGATTTGAGATATAACACTTTAACCCTAAATTGTTTTCCATTGTTTAAAGCATTATTTTCATTTTCAATTCAATATATATCTATTTTGTAAACATATAAATATATAAAATATATACGTATTGGTAAACATCAATTTTTTGGTCACTTGCATGAAATTTTTTGTCATATGAAAAGTTGAAATTGAATTGTCTTTCAATTTTTGGTTAAGTGTATTCAATGTTTGATTTCAAACAATATTCTATGTTTTTTAAAAAAATTAAATTAATTTTTTTGTGTTGAAATTTTGCCATGTTTGGTGCTGCCAAAAAATGACATTGATTTTTATTTTATTTGGGAAATCATCCTTGTTAAGTCACCATATTACGAGAAAGGCAAAAAACGGAGGAAGGTGTTCCCACAATGTCTCTATAGGACAAAGCCAATAATCAAATCCTCCCACTTTTCCAATCTTAACACCAACTCTTCCAACATCTCTTGTTAATCTTCCCCATTGTATAGCAAAAACACCCATCCTTGCAAATTTGGATACAATCTTGCATGATCAAAGTACAATATAAATGCTTTATAAAACTTGGAGTCATGCCCATGTTGTGAAAACATTTTAAAAACCCAAGAAGCTAAATGTGAAACTTTACAATAAGCCCAATGAAATAAACCCACAAAACTTCAAATTGAACACATACCCCAAAAAAAATTTATACCAAAAACACACCATCTAAAGGTGTGTTCACACTTGGTGTTACGAGGGTCTTTAGTGTTGAGTCCCTTAACATCATGTTAATCATTTAGGACTTAAACCTAGTTACCATGAAAATTTTATGTTAAGCGATCTAAAGGTGTGTTCACACTTGGTGTTACTAGAGACTTTAGTGTTGAGCCCCTTAACATCATGTTAGTCATTTAGGACTTAAACCTAGTTACCATGAAAATTTTATGTTAAGCGATCTAAAGGTGCGTTCACACTTGGTGTTACTAGGGACTTTAGTGTTGAGTCCCTTAACATCATGTTAATCATTTAGGACTTAAACCTAGTTACCATGAAAATTTTATGTTAAGCTAACATTCACTTAACATTAAGCAATCACCTATTTGTCATTCCATGCCACCTGGGATGCCACCTAGATTTTCATTTAACACTGACTTAAACATCAAGTGTGAATGCACCCTTATAAGTATATCCAGAATGATGTCATCGGGAACAGATTTGGGAACGCAAACAGGCGCATGAGAACACGTGAGCCGAAACCCTAGAAAGCGCACCACTGTCTTCCCCTCGTCCCCTCTTTCTCTCCTCTCTTGTGTCTACTAAGCCGCCTTCTCTTCTGCAGGCTACGATGGTATGCTTTTCTTCTCTCCTTTCTCCTTCAATTTCCTGTAATACCTTGGTGCTTCTCCTGTGATTCTGCTTTGCTTTGCACATTCCTTTGCTTCTTCATTTCCTAGTCTAAATATCTGCCCTTTTTTTCTTCTCAGACCGGTCTCCCATTTCTGTTTTAGGGTTTAGGGAGTTAGTGCCAGCCTTGTGTTTTTTTTTGTTTCCAGTTACATGCATATGGGTTTGGATATGGCGTTGTGTCGGGAACAAGTAGATGTACAGAGGGGTCGTCATTCTTACTCCTGTTTCTGATGAAGCATGCTTGAATTTTGCCCAGCCGTTTTTCCTTTCTTTCTTTCTTCCTTTGAAGTGATGGAAGGGTTTAAGTTCCTTAAAATTGGAAGACCTTGGAATCTGCTTTCAAAAGTGTCCTATGCTTTGTAATGGCTTTTTTTTTTATTCCTTTGAAGTGATGGAACGGTTTAGGTTCCTTAAAATTGGAAGACCTTGGAATCGGCTTTCAAAAATGTCCTATGCTGTGTAATGCCCTTTTAAAAAATTCCTTTGAAGTGGTGGAACGGTTTAGGTTCCTTAAAATTGGAAGACCTTGGAAATTTGCTTTCAAAAATATGCTATGCTCTATAATGCTTTATGTCTTTGAAGACTAATTGTGGATATGGCTACAGGTGAAGTATGCACGTGAACCTGACAATCCCACCAAGGGTAAGTATAGCATCCTTATGATATATCCTCTTCTCTTGCTCTGTTGCCAAAACCCCGTGGGCAGGGATTTGAGGGTTTCAGATTGATCATAAGCAGAAGCTCACTAATTTTCACACTGCCCCAGTTATGCATCAAGAGTTCCAATGTTATGCATATATGAATGTTGACAATCCAGCTGAATTCCAATGTTATCTGTATATAGATATTGGCATGCCAGTTGATCTTTGTTTTCCCTGCATATGCAGCATGCAAAGCCAGAGGATCAGACTTGCGGGTGCACTTCAAGGTGTGGACTGTTTAATATCTTTTACATGAAGTTTGAATGTTTTATTGACTAAATGCTTTTAACATGTAAGCAGTCTGGCTTTGCAACTGGTCCAAAACCTTTTGGGAACTAGAGGTTGATTGGTATGTAGTTTGTCAGATCTCTTTTATGTTGTCCTAAGATTCAGCTCTTTACACATTGCAGAATACAAGGGAAGCAGCACAGGCTATTAAGCACCTTGAGTTAACAAAGGCCAAGAAGTACTTGGAGGATGTGCTTGCTCACAAGCAAGCTATCCCCTTTCGTCGGTTTTGTGGTGGGGTTGGTCGCACTGCACAAGCTAAGTCACGCCACTCCAATGGACAGGGACGATGGCCAGTGAAATCAGCCACATTCTTGCTTGGCTTGTTGAAGAATGCAGAGAGCAATGCTGAGGTACTCAGTTGTCCATTGCATGGTGCCACTGAATAGTGTATATAATGCTTGTCACTCTGCAGTGTAATACGAAGCAAGCATCAAGTAGAATATTTTTATGAGCATGGTTTGTTTGTGGGACCTTGATCTGACAAAGTTGTTGGATGGCAAATCTCTGGTTGCAGGTGAAAGGCCTTGATGTAGACACACTTTTCATCTCCCATATTCAGGTCAACAAGGCACAGAAGCAGCGTCGTCGGACATACCGTGCACATGGGCGAATTAATCGTACAGACTTTGTCTTTTCTCTCTCTTGTCCAGTTGGTTTCAGTAAGAGGTGATGTCTTTGGAAATGTTTTAGTAACTGGCAGCCATGGCATGTCTGAAATTGTAGGCTTATGCAGGGAAACCCTAGTGTAGTACATAACTCTTGAATGGCACAGTGAGTTTTTCTTGAAGTTAACATTTATTGTGGTATTTCTTTTACAGCCTACATGTCTTCCCCATGCCACATTGAACTTACTCTTTCAGAGAAAGAAGTTGCTGTCAAGAAAGAGGTGAAGTTCTTGACTGTTTTTAGTAAGGGTTTGTACTTCTGCTTGAGGTGTACAGATATCACATAGCCAGAGAAGTTGAATGCATTCTATGGTCTGCAATTGGCTAGCTGTGCACTTTCCTAGGCGTATAATTGGTTGAAAGATTCTCAAAAGATCATGCTTCAGAAGTTTTCTCTTTTTTCTTCTGCTTGGCTTTTTTTATTTTTTTCTTTCTCTTTTTCTTTCCCTCTTTCCTTTGGTTTCCTAGTATTCTTCTCTTTTTTGTTTTCTGAGGTAGCCAGCATCATGATTGGGGTCGTCCTGTTACTGCTGGTCTTTTGACAGAAATTCATTAGGTTCGTTAATTTATTCTATTGACTTGCACCCACTGCCTGGAGCTGATTAAGTCAGTGGAAATATCATCCCTACTGGCCACTATCATACATGTTACTGTTAGGCCTCTGAACATTCATGTGCCTGTCGCTGTTGTTCAAATGACTTTATTGTTTTGTTTTTCCTCTGTACTTAAGGGTTTTGTTTCCTCTTTTTCCTTTTTGTTGATACAGGTCAAATCTGGAATCTCTTAACCTTTTTATGAGTCCTCTCTCAATTCTATTGTGGTTGACTTAAATTGTAACTATGGAGAAGTTCTAAATACTTTTGAGGAATATCCTACTGTAGTGAAAAACAGTTCATAACGTGGATTGGTTGGAGCTGGCAGGTTGAAGCAGAAATAGCAGTGCGGCGGCCTCGCAAACAACAAGCTCGGTTGCGCAGTGGTGCTACATCTGCTCAATAGGACATTTCTTTTCTCTGCTGCCTTGTTACTGCATTGATACAATTTTACAATTTCATATAATTCCCAAGTTGAGGCATATACTGTTCAATATTTATGGGGTATTCCGTAAGAACAAAGTTTTGTTTTGATCTGAGGTCTTTGATGGATTCCATGCCTGTGTTGTTATTCGTGGTTATGATGTCAAGTTCTGCTTATTGTTCCTAATTTATGATTGTTGTTTTCAAGATCCAATGTTCTGTTTCACATAATGTGGTGGCAGTGATGACTTCAACCTTATGTACATTGTGTGAATCATTTGATGTATAATTTGCATGTCACCATGTCTCTGAAAGTTTCAGAACTGATATCGTATCCTTCTGTTTGCTTGTGTTTGCTGGCTGTATGCAGAATTGCTATAGTGATCAGGTGTTTTCCCACTTGTACTGATACTTAATTTATCTCTTTTGTGATGAGGTTTATCCTCAGGGATTGCAAATATTTTTGACCAAGACTTCTGAACTTGGAGCTGAATTTTGTATGGTGGCTAAACTGCCATGCTTAATTTTTGCACATTAGTACTTGCTGCAGTTTCCTGGTGATTTCATTTTCGCTAATGGATTACACCTTTCTGACTACTGACCTGTAAGGGAATTGTCATGTAAGGTCTTACAGGTTCCTTTATATAGCAGCAGTGATTTCTGATCCATGCAGGGGTTTCAAATGCTTTTGGAGGCTATTATCATCCTGTTCATCATACTGGAAAACAACTGTAAAGGTACCTCAAGACATGGAGACATTTCCATGCTCCCTCTTAATGTACTTTGGCAATAGAATAATACGATGTTTGCAGACTTTGATATGATGACCTTAATACAGTCTCCAATCATCTTACCATTGACCAAGACACATCTTCTGACAAAATGTTGTGTGAGAAGTTCTAAGATCTTCGAAGGTGTGTGGAAATGGGTGTCTTGCATTTAATGGGTTCTTTTGCTGTCTTAGATATGATGGCGAGGTCTGTTTTGTGAAACCATGATTTTGGAAGTCAAATGGATTCTTGAAATGGTTATCAGATCTCAGTATGATTCAAGAAATACAGACTGCAATTATCTGACCATTGGCTGATGTGGGTTGTTTCATGTTATTTGTTGTGAGCTGCACTATTGAGAACCCAAACTTATTCTCATATGCAGTCATATTCTCTCACAAAGGTCAAGCACCAGTATTAAGGATGGTATTTGCAAAGTTGAGATCAAAGTATTGTAATGATCATTCATTAGCTTTCCAAGCTTTGTGAAATGTTTAGGGTCTTTCTGGAATGGTGTGGGAACTGTGGAGGTCCAGGTAGTGAGGGTGACCCATAGTATTTACTCGTGGAGTTTTAAGGCTTATCTTACTGAAATTCAATATGTTGCTAATGGTATGACATTGACCTCTCTCATTGTCAGTAGCTCATGAAGTTGGTGAGGATTCTTTGGTAGCTGGTCGATACCAGGTCTGTTCAGAATGCTGTGGTGTGTTTTTTTCCTTCTGTTTTCTTTACAGTTGAGTTTCCTCTTTTTCTTGTTTGCTGAAATGTTAACATGCTGTCGGATCTCTACAACCTTAATGGCCATGTCTCAATTCTTCTCTCAGAAATTATTGCAGTTCATTTTCTTTAAAGGGCTGTGATGATTAAGTATTATTTGAGGTTGGATATACTCCCAATAGTGGAGTTGGGGGGGGGGGGTAAACAAGCAAGCATCCCCTTGAAAAAAATGCCTAGTGCTCGGATTACAGTTTTGGCTTTAGTGAAGTTGTGCATGAACTGATTTGCCCTTCACCTCTTCATAAGGAGATGTAATTTGATCTGTAGCAAGTTTACCCAGCTCTACAGATAGTACCTCTTCAAAATATTCACTGAGGTCTAAAAGAGGCTACCAGAACTGTAGGACCCTCTAGAATGTTGATACAATCAGCTGCTTTGACAATAATGATTCACCCACAATGATTGAATGGGTGTCTAAACTGACCAGAAAGGTGGTGAAATTTGTGGTAAGAGTGGAAGAACAAGCTTTAGCCCCAGTGGAAGTTCATTATTATTCATTGCCTTCAGTATTGTGGAGACATGCACCTCAATCAAAGTTGTTAATAGTCATAAGCTACAACAGAATTATGGTTTTGGTTGGAACTTGACCTGATGTGTGTGAGGGACATCTGAAGTATTATGTGTGCATAGGATGGATAGGCGTTTTCTCTGGAAGTGCATGCATCTAGATGAGAAGTTCTAGTAGGTCCAGTAATGGAAGATTTTAGTTCAGACATGCCCTAAAGGCCAGAGTTATTAAGTGATGGACTCATTGCTCCAAGCAGTTTTGTAAAGTTTAGAAATTTGCATCAATGTACAAGAGTCCTTTTGCAGTGTTGTCTTTCTATGAAAGTTGGCCACAGATACCCATTGAATATCAACTTGGGTATATACTCACTTACCTGATGCTGTGAAAAACAATGAAAAAGACTGGTTTTGGTAAGGAACTGTGGTTCTCTGAAAACAAATCTAAGAATTCAAAAAATCACATTTCTAACTGTTCTTCACCGATTCTTTGTATCGTGAAAATTGGACTGTAGATTCTTTGATGTTTCTGAAATGATAGTAACGAGCAATTCTCTAATTCTGATTTGTTCTCAAAACCTATTCTTAATATACGCAAAGCACTGCCTGGATTTTTCAGTTGTATTTTCAGCTCCCTTACATGCCTGAAGAAACCTGTTTTCAGCAAGTGGGATCTTCTGCGGTGGCAGGTACCAGCCAGGCTGTGCTGGGATCTTCTGACTAGCGGAAGGTACCAGCCAGCCTGTAACTATTTCTAAAAAGTGAAAAAATCCCAGCTCTACTTTACTAAGGAAAAGGACCTGAATACAGGCCCTTCCTTTATTTTCGACTTGTTGCCTCGGCCAACCGGCCTGGGGCACAGATATAAAATCACCCAAGGGCCTGTACTCAGGCCCTTCTTCTATAGTAAAGTACTCAAACAATAACTGCACAACACTTGTTCTTTCCCCAATGATTGATTGTCTGTTATGGAAGGACTGCCTGTCAGGTGACCATGATGATGAGAGCAGGAAGAGTGAGAGAGCGGATCACAGTCAATGTGTTTTTTTTTTGGGGGTCAATTTTGTGTATGTAGCCAAAATGGCAATCCTCATCCATAGGAAGATTTAACTAAATTTGTCTACAAGCTAAATTGTGAAATCAAAAATTTAAAAACCATTCTTCTATATTTTGGCTACTTACTTGAATCATCTATAGTCTAAATCTGACGATTTAAAAATAAAATTGGTTGAATTCTGGCTATTGAAAATCTCAAAAAAACACTTGACTTTAGTTAGCTCTTTAGAAAAATTTATAGCCCATTTTGGCTATTACCTATCTAGCCAGCAAGAAAAAGGCTGGGACTCACAGTTGGCTGAGAGCTCTTAATCTTGTGCAGTAGCAGCGATTTGTCTCTTGTTGTCAGTAGAGAAAGAAGCTTCAGATCATGGAAACCCGCTGCCCCTGATCAATCACACAACACTATTGCAAACACCCACCATCATCATGATTGATGAGTGCTACTGCATTTGCGAATCTATTCTGATGGACGCAGCGCCGACCTAGAACTCTTTGTTTTTTTCAAAAAAAAATTAGGGTTTGTCTTTGTAGTTCGAGTGTCCACCTGTTGCTGCTGCTGTGTTTGGATGTCAATCAATGATCTGTCTCTCTCTCCAGCCTCAACCCGCAATTGGTGGGTGGGTGATAAACGAACTTGGGTCCCACGTTTTCCTCTTCTCTTCTTCTTCTTCTTCTTCTTCTTCCATTTGACGAGATTTTTAGCTTCAATGTAGGAAAATGTATATACTTCTTTTATGTGTGCTGGGGGAGTGAGGTTCAAGTTCAACACGAGTTGTTCACAGCACGTTGGCAGCTAGCTACTCTCTGCAGCTTCCAGCACCAAGTCACGACTTCGACCCCTTCATGTACTACCTCCACGGTGCAACTTAACATCAGGAGCGTTGGCACCAGCTAATTCTGAATGAAGACCTAAAGCTCCATATACCATTTAAAAAAAATTCGATCGGCCATTGATCTCCGTTCAATCAAGCTGCACTACTACTATGCTATTTAACAACACTTCCTTCTAGACCTTGATCATCATCCAAGTAAAAAAAATTCGGTTCTCGTGCTTGCAGGTACTCCTTCTCTAAAGCTCCACAAAATCTCTGCTACAAAAACAATATGGACGTTCTGAAATCAGTCCACAAATTCCAGCTTCAGAAAATCAAGCTCGAGTCACGACTTTAAAGCCTCAAAACCCCGTTCAAGATGCTCCTCCATTCGCCAGCAATCGTTCGAAGATGCACCACGAGCACGCAAAAACGCAAGCGTTTGCCGGAAGCCTGAGCCCCGGGCGAGCCCGAGCGTAAACCCTAAACCCTGCCGAGTTCCATCAGGGACTGATCCAGATCTTAACCGGACCGGTTTCCCTCCACACCGTTGATTCACATCGCCTCTAGTACAGTTGGTTCACATCACAAGTGGAACTGGGATAACAAGTAGTGGAACCAGAAGTGGGACCAGAAGATGACCACCTGTCCCACTTTGGAAAAAGGCTTAAAAAGTACCAAACAAGACACCAAGACCAGTTGTGTACAATGGAACAGGCCCGGTAAAAGCTTGTTCCACCTAGGAATGCCACAAACCGGATAGGGTAAGCTACCAGTCTGCTAAGTGGTAATGGGTTTTAACAGGCCCTGTTCCAGTATGTAACTGGTTTCCCCAACAGTTGATTAGCATCTCAAGTGGGTTCTCCACTATGGAGTCACATTTATAAGTATAAATTGATGGCACCAAAAGTGGAACTGGTCCAGGGCTGCCTTTGACACCTTGGAAAAGCTTTGAAAAAAGTGCTTGAATATGACACCCGTTTAGATTGGAGAAAATAATAAAATTTAATACTAATAAAAAGGAAGTAATGGAGAATAATGATTTTGTAACTTTTTTTTTTGGGTTTTTTTTTGCCTTATATTTAACTAATATGATGTTAAACCTGGC
>Ga0209611_10006463_pt1 | contig 19198 bp, 11 predicted proteins | sample S1TSphgellanicum_3_FD_187693 | JGI IMG/M metagenome (GOLD analysis project Ga0209611, IMG submission 187693) | Host-associated microbial communities from peat moss isolated from Minnesota, USA - S1T2_Fc - Sphagnum magellanicum MG (SPAdes) (version 2) | ecosystem: Host-associated > Plants > Peat... | reverse complement strand
TTCCCCAAAAAAAAAAAAAAAAAAAATTTTTTAACCCCCCCCCCCCCCCCCCCCCCCCCCCCCCCCCCAAACTTATTAATAATAATCACATTAACATAACGATGTTGAATGTGACAAAAATAATATTGCTAGAGGCCTAAATAGGGGGCATAGGTGGAGTTGCTTTTAGCTGCACTAGAATACTCTTACAACAGAATACCTTGGATGAAGTACATCCTTTTAAGTAGTGTGAAATTGAAAGTGAAGTGCGGACCTGTTAAACGTTAATAGAGTTATCCATAAAGTCACCCTGTCTTGGTGCCTGCTTTCACCCCCTATCCCCTCTTTCAGTGGTATCCGCAAAATAATGAAAATTTAAAAAATCTTAGTATGAAATGCTGAAACTCAGCATTTATTGCACAAAGTTCGAGACTAATTACAGTAGTTGTACAGGTAGCAGCAGCAAAAATATATGCAAAAGTGGATATGTGTAGCAGAAGTGGAGGCGCTCAGGAAACAAGGAAAGACAGGATGCAACTCAGCTTACCACCAAAATTGATGGAAAACCTAGTTTGGGTCCCAGTTATTTTGCTTTGTAAATTTTCCTTCTCAGTTACGTGTTTGGTCAGCTGTTATGCTGAAACTGGCCATTCTCGCCCCCTAATCACCAAACTTTACAGATAACTCCAATATGCGTAGGTATATGATAAGATCTCCACAAGTAAAAGGAGAAATAAAAGAAAATGATTACTTTTGATTGGCTAGTCATAGTTATTGGCCCAGGTGGTGGCAAATAAGTAGTCTCTGAATTTATAATGTCAAGTTTAATGTTTACAGATGTGGGAAAGGGAAATAATTAACACTCCGCGTTGGATGTGGTAAATTATTGGTAATTTGGGGCGGGTCTGAGACTCTGAGTCCAGATATTCTTAAGTTGTTTCGTTTCCACCTTCTTGTGTTGGTGGGGGGAAGATGGCTGCTGTTTAGCCGATCTTTGGACACATTGACAAAGTCGTGCACGGGCTGAGATTATCAAATTTTAATGTTGTTATGTCTGGCATGCTGTGGACCTAACAGTTGCTGAATTGTGCAAGAGAGTTGAAGACTACTGATGACTTTGTGTTAAGGAGAGAGAGAGAGTGTGTGCTTTTTTTTATTGGCATGTGTTGAGAGTTTTATTATTACCTTAGTACCTAGGCTGGTTAGGGCCTAATTAATTAATTTCTTTTTGGAATTGACTTTTTTTAATAGAAATACATGCCAAAAATCTGAAAGAAGCTCTCCAGCAACACACTAGCTTCAATAATTAGTATACTGCCCAATTGTAAAATATTATTATTTTTACTGCCAAACATTAATGAGAAAGAAATAAAAAAGACTAGGCATCTTGCAGCTGAACCAGCCAAGGTACTATGATACATAATTAATTTGCGGATCATTTTATAGCTACCCCACACGGAGAAATAGATTGTGTAGGTCGTCAATGTTTCTAGCACACTTTCTCTCAATTAGGATGGTTTGGACATTTGGACAGAAGAAGCAGCAGCTCTTTGTTTGGGTACCAAGTGCCCATTCAAAAGCTGTGGCTGTTGATGTTATCCATCCAATTTCCTTTGGGCAAATAGAAAATTGGGTGACTTGAGGAAAAAATACATATTAATGGTGAAATTATTGAATTTTGTTTAAGCAAATTAATGGACATTGGCAACTCTATCAGTGAACTTTACACCATCATTGCAGGTGAGGGCTCTTTAGGGTTACTGATCTTTCAGGTTTCTCTTTTCGATGTGCTTCTTGTGAGTGGTGGGGGCTCTGAAACTTCATTTGTTCCTTTGTCCCTTAGTCACCCACTTTGGGTATTGCTCTTCTAGCTTGAAATTGAGTCCTCTCTCTCTCTCTCTTTGTTCCTTTTGCTGGGTGTTTTGTTTTATGAAGTTTGTCAGGGAAGAGGGAGAAGATGGGTCCATTAGACTTGGGAAAGTCAAAAAGTCATGTTTCATGGAAATCAAACATGCTTAGCATACTGCAATCAGATTATCCCTAATGTTTGACAAACACATCTATTTGACTTGATATCGTGTGAAAAGCCTTTCCTTATTGGCCATATTATTGGTATCATTAATGTGGATGGGGAAATGCATATGGTGTGAATGTTTTGATCCGTTCATCCATTCTTTCATATGACCTATAAAACTGGAGGAAATTGTTTCTCTTATTAGTTTCTTTTTTTTGGGTGGGGTGCATGGATGCAGGTTAGATCTTTTGGATCAAATATCGATTTCCATACACCCTCATTTCCTATTTCTATTTTCTTCAAAAGGTAACTTCCCATTTGTTATTGCACATTTATAATCATGTGCCAATTTACATAATATCTTGTGTATCAATTGGAACTTAACTTATAGACTTTTTCTTCATAGTTTATGATTTCTTTTATGTTATTTTAACAAACAAACTATCAAATTTCTTGCCACTCATCAAAACTATTTGTTTCCTACATTTCCCAAGTGCTATTTCCTATGATTTCGGCTCCAATTGCTTTGCTTGACACCTCACATTGCCACAAAATAAAACATGTTTGAAACATGAAGACCGGAACTTGACATGTTGCAACCCATGAGATAAATGTCTAATTTAATTTCTCAAGGAAAACATACCACACCCATTTAGAGTTGTGGTATTTCAAACTCTAGGATGGTACAATCCCTTGGCACAAACCATGTGTGAAAGTGACTAGAAGACATTAACAAAATGGTATGCACTACTACTTGCATGAACTCAATGGGACTCTCTTTAGAGCTATAATGCATACTCTGCTCCTCCAAGCGGAAGCAACAAGGGATGATCTCTTTGTACAATGCCAAACATATTGTCCTAATTGTGACCTTTTAAGGTGCATTCACACTTGGTGTTTGGGACTCTAGTGTTGAGTCCCCTAACACCATGCTAGCCATTTAGGACTTATACCTACTGACCATGAACATTTTATGTTACAAGCTACCATTCACTTAACATTAAACTATCACCCATTTAACATTGGGTGCCACCTGGATGCCACCTAGATTTTCATTTAACAATGAATTAACATCAAGTGTGAATGTCACCATTATTGTTATTGTGATAGGACGTATCACCATATTACTTTTTTACCTCGCCCATTTTGCCAGAAATTCAAATGTAAGGAAAAAGCATGAGAAAGTTGTGAAAAAATCAAACGGTTGAAAACCTAAAGTGAAAACCCATTTCCACTTGCCTTCCATTTTCACTCTTAAACCCCCAATTTTTTAAAAAAGAAACAAGCATCACGACACCATGTAAGTCCCTACTCTGGTAGGGCATTATGACCCCATACTCAGTTTCTGGCTGCAACGCTGTGACAGCACGGGCGTCCCCAGGATACATAGCAGCTTCCTATACATTTGCACCTGACCTGTCAGTTTTCAGAGGCAACACGGTAAACACCCACCTGGATGGAACTTCATAGGGAAGGAACTTAACAACCCTAATAACAAAAAAAAATTACATCAATCTTTTTTTCACTCACACACTCTCTCTCTCTATATATATATCTATAGAGTATGATATTTATTTATTTATTTATAATTCCTTAGATTGCATTTGCCTGTAGAGAATGGCTGTTATTACTTCATTATATGTGTTCCTGGGTGGTGCATGCTGTAGATAGTGCTGAGTAGTACAAAAGAGCACTGCAGACAAGGAACTTTCGGAAGAAGTTGTATCCGAATCAGAACAGTGGATAGAAAAGCTGAAGAAGTTATTGTTGTTGTTATTATCATCATTCTACTACGGGTGGCAAGTTTACACAAGTCATGGATGGAGAGTTTTTTTAAAAAGTTCTGGCCACAATGAATCTGTCGCTTGTTCATTTGTGCCATTCAAAAACACTTTTTTTTTTAAAAAGTACATAAGTGGACATTTTCTTTAAACAAAGTCTTTGTTCAAAACATTCAAAAGTCTTAACTTATTTTCAGAAAATTGGTCATGTGCACAACTTCAACTTGAGGTCACACTCTCTCTCTCTCTCTCTCTCTCTCTCTATTGCTTATCAAAGGGCAATGAGAGAAGAGCTGATGAGCAACTGCTTGCCACCTGTTGCCAGATATGAAAAAACCATACCCTGACAAATAAGCTTTGCCTGCCTGCCGCACCTTTAGACAACAAATGGAGACAAGCAACTGGCTGGAGGGATTCAGGTTTTCAAACCACCTCCTTTCCAGCACCAGCAGCACCACCACCACCAGCAGAAACCACAACTATACATCTACTACCTATTAGGAACACTTATACAACACTTTCCTCAAACACCTCATTGTATTGAGGTGGCATACAAGTGTCCAATGGATGGTTGCCACCCACCGCTTTCTTCCGCCTCACTCATCAACATATAAGAGTGAGTAGGATGAGGACTAATTTATCTATAAAGGAAGGTGAGTTTGTTTCTTTGGTTTGTTTCATGAGATCTCTTAAACCACCAAGCTCCCCCTCACTATGTGCTTCATACTCTTAAACCATGACATCAGCCCTCGTTCTACCTCTTGGTATGGTCGGAAAGCCCTTGATGAGTAGTGATGCACCTAAGGTGGATCTCTTAAACTACTAGGTCCCCCCCCACCATGCTCTTCGTACTCTTAAACCATTAGGCCCCTCACTCTGCCTCTTGGTATCAGTGGAAAGCCCTTGATGATGAGTAATGGCGCACTAAGGTGGTTTTCAAGGAAAACATTTCTGAACATGCCATATTTAGGCAATGGATTCTAGCAAGTGGCCAAATTTCTCATTTCCTCTCTTAGCTGTAGCCAAATTTGGCTAATCCCTCTATTGTGGATGGTTGTCAGTGTGGTTACATCACAAAAAAATAATTAAATTGTTAATTAGTTCTTTTTAATTACAAAATCCCTGATCATCTTGCCCATTAATTGCCAAATTCCTAATTGAAATTTGAGCTTTGTTTCAAAATCAGCAAGGCCAACTAAAACAAAAATCAATGGAATCAAACTTGACCCAACAAAATCCAAGATTATATTTGATCAAAAGAGTTGTACTAAGTAAGAGTAGTCTATACAGTTCAAATAATCTATTGATGATGAGACCTTTTTGCCCAATATTGCCATTTAAGGTGGTCACATTCCATCTACTATCTAGAACATGCATTTGTGGAGAACCTTGGTTGAGATCCAGCCAAATGGAAGGGGAGGGTTTAGGGTACTCCTTCCTTTGACTACTCAGCAAGACTAAGTTATGCCTCTTGGCTCAAGTTACAATGTGTAGGTGGATGCCCTGGTAGTAGGGCATTACGGGACGTAATGATCGAGGCTGGGCAGTACAGTGGGTCCTCCCACCATGTAGACTTGCCTTGTGCAAAGGGCATTCTGCAAAACAAAATGCCCACCAAGAGAGTGTTGGGCGATTGCTCAACCAGAACGTCATTCGGAGTTGAGCCGACTATTAGAAATAGGAACAGACCCTCCATGGTGATACCCTCCATGGTTATTATGGTAGTTTCTCAAGACTCACAATCATGGTTCTCAACATAACCCATTCTAAACCCATTCTAACTATTCCCACTCTAACCACAGTTCTCAACATAATTATGGTTTGAGAAATTTTGAAAAACACGGTCCAAAGAGCCAGGGTATTTTAGAATTTTAATAGGGTTTTTATTTATTTATTTTGGGCTATTGAATACCCAAGCTCATTGCAGTTCTAAGCTTATCATGATCTAGAAGCTGAGAAGTGGGATATCACAAGAAAAACGTGAAAAAAAAAAGTGTGCAACCCTAAACCCTACATCTTTAGTTGGGAAACAAGTGCCACCCTCTTAATCCAAAGGACCCCCCAAAGTAACTACAAACCGCACCTGTCCTCCAACAAAAGAAACCCATCTACCACTTGTCATGTGTGTGCTTGAGACACTGAGGAAGAAAGCCCAATCTCTTGAGGTCATATTGCTTCTTGTCATGGAAGCTCAAGTGCAAATTGGTGGCATGTATAACACATTCCTATTTTCATCTCGTGGATGAAAGAAGTCTCTTCTCATAGGTTTGAACCTAATTTACTGGAGTACCTACCTGTACTAGGTTTTATTTATTTATTAATTTTTTCCCATCATTTTTTTGATTTGGTGATAGTGGTGAATTTTTTTTGATGAGAAAAAACTTTTTCACTCTTGAAGAAAAAGCTCAATTCTCACATGTACATAGGCCTATTATTGTTTGGTTGTCATGATAGCTCAATGCAAATTAGACGAATCTATTATTCAATATGTTTTTTTTCATCTCATGGATGATTTTTATAATGATGCAATAAACATGTATACTTGACTTACCTATTCCTACCTGCATACCTATCTGCCTACATACCTACATGAGTTGATCCCCTCCTGTTAGACACTTATGACCTAACAGAAGTGAACCTGCACATTATGGAGTATGGATGAGAAAACACTCGAAGGTGTATTCCTGCCTCCCATAGGTGGTTAGGTATCCACCAGTGTTGTCCAGTTATCACATTTTAGGTTTATTTTACGGATATCAATAGAATATATTCTCATTTTTAAAAAGAAGAATATGTATTTTTTAAAAATCTGACATCTACTGCATCATCTGGTTACACATTATTTTACTTTTTTTTAAAATTCCAATTATGAATATGTCAATTTCAATTTTCACAAAATGATGAATATGCACAAATGTTATGCATATCAGTTTTCTGATTTAATTACCTACAAAAAAAAACCTAGAATCGATGTGTGTGTTGTGTGCCTGTAATGTGCACTCAAACAAAGCAGTGGTCTGTTGCAAAGTGCCAACACTCAATTGTGCTCTCGCTTTTGCAAACCCTAATCCTTAACACCTAAACCTACATGACATAATCCCTAAACTTAATGCATATTTGGATTGTTAAAATGTGACCTCCATGAATATCTCTTCTATCTGGATGCACCAGTCTGGACAAGGTTATGCATAATGAAACTATAATGTCAGATATCCAATGGTTGTGTATAGGGCTGAATATCAAACTGAATAAAAAATTAAGAATATTTATGTATATATATATCTGGCCACTATCCAAATGTGTATTCGAATTTTAATATATAACCAAACAACATTTGTATCCACCAACTATGTACACACTTGCATCTATCTACCTTCCTAATAGGAACCAAGCAGCTTACTTACCCTTCCCACATGTAATAAGCACTTACATTCACTCTCTTTCGTTACCTACACTACAACAAAAGGTGGGCACAATTCACTTTATGAATCACCCATTTTGAAGTGAATTTCAAACACATTTATTAGCATAGTTGAATTTCAACAAAAATATATATTATTTTTAGACATGCTGAAATTTTCCCACCAAAAAATTTCTCAAAAGATTTTTATTTATTTATTTATTTATTGTTTCAGTGAACAAAAATGAAGCATCTTTTGGAATGGTATCTATTCAGGATAACAAGGTAGGTTAGCAAGGTGGAATGAGGGGCAAAGGAACGCTAGGGTTTTGGTGTAGGGTAAAACCCAAGGGCCGCTCATTTTACCAAAATAAGGGCCCACATGCAGCGGCACTGAGCATGGGCCTGATTCTGGTAAAGTCGGATGACGGTTCCGTCTTCTGAAATGCCTTGTAAACAACATACAAAACAATGTACCTTGGGTAAGGTGCCCTCTGATTACACTAAAAAAATCGGAGCAAGTCTTTATGCCCAAGTTTTGTTGCGCCACAACATAGTGAGGGCGAAGGGAAGAAGCCTTCCAAAACCGCATTTTTCAAACTTGTCAACAGATATTCCGTTCAAATCGAGAAGGGTCCCCTCCAATCAACAATGACGGATGTCCCTTCCAAAAATGGAAAGGACGTGCATTTGACACACACACAACCATTGTGCATCACTAAGTACGTGAAATAACAAAGGCAGAAATTTTTAAATGCATTATCAAGGCTGGGTGTTCCGAGAAGGAAGGGACTTTCTTTGATTTTCCGGACTCCTCATCTTGACTAACTACGGTTACAAAATACAAAGACTTTCAATGTGCCAACAGATGTCACACAATTCTTTTGGAAAATGTAGGTGAAAGGATATTGACATGATGGGATTCTAGTCTAGATCCCGACATGAAAACCCTTTTATGCCTGGTGATTCCATTAGGGTTTTAATATGCGCCTATGTGTGTGTGTGTGTGGAAAAAGCATCAATGAATGGGGTGGTCATGTCCCGTTCCACCCCAAAATAAACCCTTAATCCTCTTTGAAATGAGTCATCAACACATGGCAAATGGAGGAGAACTTGGGAGGAAACCATTGGTCAAATGTGTGGAAGCAAGTGTGTATATTGTGGCACACATAAGTAGGGACATATGTGATGAGTCACGAGTTTTTAAAAAAATTATATATTAAAAAAAAATTAAATTAAAAATTTTTCATTTCTTTTGCTTAAATCCCTAAACGCCTAACAAGCCAAATCTGGCTATTTTTGGACTTTTAAGTTGATGTAGCAAGCAAGTAGAAATTTAATGCTTCACCATCGAGGGTGGTCATGAGTAGGCTCCAACTGGAATGCTGAGTAGGCAAGCTCTCATCCATTTAGGGTTTAGGAGTTTAACAAATGGAAGCCATGGGTTGACCTCTCCTCACAGGGGGAGGGTGGGGGTGAGCTGGTTTTGCCTGAAAGCAACAAGGAGCCAGTCAAGTGAAAAACAAATGAGCACCCCTAAACCCTAAACCTATTGGATAGGAGCAATTTGGGCATGCATCATGGGCACAACAAGTCAAGGATAATCCATAGGCAATTAGTTGATTTACATGTCTTAAAAATCCTTAAAGTGATTTAAGAGGTTTTTTTTTTTTGGCAAGAGTGACCAGTGGCATGGTTGACAAGCCTCTAAGAGGTGCCATGCGTTTAGGGGTTGGAGTTTTGTGTAGAGTACCGGCCTAAAGCATTGCAACCACCCAACACAATGTGGGATTGCATTGCATCTGAATGGGGCATTACTCCAGGAACATGCAAAAATAAAGCCCTCCAAGTGCATTGCCTGCAAGAATCACAAGCATTTCCCATGATACACACACATCAGGTATCATGGGAAATTTTTGAAAAAAGAGGTGAGGAGATTTGATTGGCGAAATGTCAGCTGCTGGAGCAGACTATATATTCCACTGGGCACTTTATCAAGGAGAAGCTGTCCTAAACCCTAAACCCTAAACCCTACATTTGACGTTTTTTGCCAGTGCTTTATGGTTGTTGGAGGTTTGTTTGTAGTTCTAAGGAGTAGAAGTCATGCCAAATTCACGCATCAGTGTGCTGAATCTGCACATCTATTTCTCATTGGAAGAATGGCTGGGCAACTTTGTCATCACCAAATCGTCCTGGTGTATTCTTTATGCTTGTTCACCTTGTCATGTTTTGCACCCATAACCTCCCATGTTACGAGTGCCAAAGGGCACATAACATGGCAGGTAGCATGTTAAAATAACCCATAATCACCTTGCAGCCATTGTGTAGTGCATTAGGAGGCCACCTTACATCCAAAAGAAAATTTCCATAATTCTAGAAAAATTAGTTGAACATTAGGGGGAAAAAAAAATTCCAGAATTTTCTCGATTTCTTGGTTGAAAAATCAACAAAATTTGTCAAGAAAAACAAACATTGCTTGGAATAAGTTCCCAGTGACTGAATTTTGCAGTAAAAATATGTGTATGTGGAAGTTTCTAGTATTTCAAATTTTGTTGAAGAATGTGTATCTCCACTTTTGATGGTAGGTATCATTCCAGTATAATACCAGAGTATGAAACCAGGTAGATACAAGATACCCACCACTTGGCCTTTAACCAAACGCTGGGTGGGTGCTGGGTCACAAGATAAAGGAGCAATGATGCTTTAGGTATGAGGAGGTCGGACCTATGTGCAATCCATTTACCAAGCCATCTCAACAAAGGCAATGTATGGGTTCATCCATTTTCACATTAGTGGACAAGGGTAGCAATCAATGGGTGTCTTAACCCACAAAATTTGAATGCAAAATTTACATGATGGAGTAGGACATTATGGAATTTGTACCATTCCATATTGCATTATTTGTCATGGGCAATTCTACAAGTAAAATGTGTATGAATTTTTTTGAAAAGGTCCTCTAGACATCTTCATGTTGCTCAAAGTGCTTGGAGATCATTTTCTTGTGGATAAGCTATAAGGTCAAATATGAATTTGAATGTTACAAGACATAATATGGGAATGAAAACATACACCACACAAGAACTTGTTTCTATTTTTAAATCCAAAATAATTTCCATTCTTCTTTTACTAAAACTCAAGAAGTATAATGAAACCACATTGAAATCATGGATACTACATTTGCAACCAAAACACAAATAAGAAAACCAAGACATTCTTGTGTTCAACTTTTACAAATTTTGTAAAAACTTTAAATGTTTCCTTTGATTTCCCAATTCCAACTTCAACTTATAGGTGTAATGTTTGTCTCACTCGTTTGAATCATAAGCATAAAATCCCATCTTCAAAACCACCACCCTTTCTAACCTTCTTTCTATTATGAAGCCATAAACAAACGAGTTATTTCTCTAAAATCATTTTTCAACACTTGGTTTGACACCAAAGTTTATGTTTTTCTTTTTTGATTCTAATGGTTGTAGGCAACTTCTTTTGTAACATACTCCAAACACACTTTTAAAAATAAACCCCTCAAATACACACACACAAACAAAAAGGTTATCTCTTAGTTACCATCATATAAGAAAATGGCATAAAAAAAATAAGAAAAGGTGATGCTTGAAAAAAATTTAACAAAAAAGTACATTATTTTGAAACTAGTTAACAAAACATTTTATACATAAGTTGCCTTTACATATGCAAACTTCCCTCCCTCAAATAGTTGTGCCCCATGAATTCCATTTTATGGTGTATCATAATATAGTTGCAAACGTTAACTTACACAGTCTCATTGTTTGTCATCTCCTCCTTCTACGATGCGTAATTAACCACCACCGTATTGTACAAAGTTTTTTTTGTTTTATTTGTGTACCAAACAAAATGAATGGTGAGGTTTTCCCTAACTTGATAATAGGGCCATTTTCTTACCTAGTTTATGCATTTTGACCAAGCCTTCTAAACTTTGTATACATCTTTTGCCTATTATTATAACATGTACTTTATTTTATATATTATAATCTTGGTTCACATTCAACAACATTATTTCATGATGCCTATAAATGAATTTCACCTTTGTCTTCATATTTCTAAATTAATGTTGACTGTGTATGCAAAGCATCTCCAAAATCAAAATTACATAATGATATACACGTTCACAATTTGGTTTAATGTAAAATTGTAAACATAATGATCAATTTTTAATCTTCATACCAACTTAATATTCATATTGGTCCATTATCAATTAAAGCCCTCACATGTCAATGCACACATTTCATACCTTCATTAAGAAAGTTCCAACAAATGTCCACTTAAAACATTCACATTTCCCACTCCCACTCCATTTCAAATTAAGAGTTGTTAGACCACAAAAAGAATCTCCATGGTGATTTCATGTAAGTGTAATAGGAAAATCAAATTGTGAGAACATGCATGCTCTAAGGTTTGCTTGCTTGCATGATAATTGCAATGATTGTATGCTTTGTTTTGTCATATGGTTGTTTATCATTTCCGAAATGATTTCTTTCTAAAAATTTGTACTTGCTACAATGAAATGGTTTTTGAGTATACCTAAGCCAATTTGACATCGATTAAATTAGTTGTATTTTCTTTTGAATTTTTAAAATAAATACCCAACATGTATTTGTTTCTAGCAAAATGAAATTGAAAATATTTATTGTTGTCCACTAATAATTAATCTCAAAGCAACTATCATAGCCTTCACTTGACTGCATGACCAACTTCCAAGATAATTAACAAGAAAATGTATTTCTCCATTTAAAATGAAGCCAAACAAATTTCTTTCCATTGGGTTGAGGGCAAGTCCTAAACATTATAGGAGCTTGAAGAATTGAAATATTCATTCACACAAAGTGGGAATGTATGGGAGTCAATGGGAAACACTCCAAAAACTCCCAAGGTGAATTCCTACTTTGGGAGTTGGGACTCTCCAAGAGCTTGAAATGTTTAAAATGTTTAAAATATTTTTGAATAGAATGATTTTTGGATTGTTGAAAAAAAATGGCAAATTTTCCTCAAAAAAATAGCAAAGTTAGATAAATTTATTATAGAAAAACAAAAAAATGACAAAAAAATTTCCCTCAAACAACTAGTCGTGACAAGAATGAAAAATGATTAAGAAAATGATATTCAAATGGTATAAGATTTCCTTCAAAATCTATATGATTAGAGCTTCAAATTGTGTTTTGTACATGTTGAGATGGTGAATAAAGGGAATCCCATACATAGGTCATGGGACACTAAACATGAAGGGGATTCAACATGACTTACTTGGAAAGTAATTAATGAAGCAAGAAGTATGTAAAATGGTGTTCAACCCTTTTGGTTTTTATGCATTTAGTTGATATCTTGAATTTTTTTGTGAGAAAGCAATGATAGAACTTTCAAAAGACATTTTTTGTGGCCTTGCACCAAAATAAACTTATCTTTGTAAACTTTTGTAATCTATTCATTTGTAAAACATATGAAAATTGTGGTGCATATGATGTTAATAGGACTTAGTTTTTAGTTGCTTGATCTATGATAAAGTTTAGAGACAAAGTTCAAATGCCATTGAAGCTTAAACAATATGCATCTTGACAAAAATGATGTCCAAATTCCTCCTCTCTATTCATTGGAATCTACACATGTTCCACACCTATGTCTTTCCCATTTATTTGTAGAATAGTATAGTTCCTAGACATTATGCGTATTCTTCTCAAACTACAAAAACATTGTTGGCAAAATAAAGTTTTTAGAGAGAATCTATTCAATCCTAAGCCCCACATCTCTACAAATTCATAAAACAATTTTCAAACAAATCTAATGAAATTTAACCTTCCTTATTATTCCATTGAAGGATTTCTATACAATGACATATAGTATTACATTATAACTCCAACACATGTTTGTCAAGTAATTAATTATTTTGAAGATTCCATGTTGAAATTAAAATAATAAATTCCACAAGATTTCCTATTTTCTATTTTCCTTCCAAAAAAAAAATTTCTTGAAAAAATATTTTTTGGGTGAAATTTACACCAATTTTCTACAAGTAATATGATTAATGTTGAAGTTACCAAGGTGTTATGGTTTCTACCCTAAAATATTTTCAAGGATTTATAAGAAATTATTAAGTGGTTAAGTAACAGAAACAATTGTATTTATATTTTGTTGCATATAATATTATGAAGAGTGTTAAATATGGGAGTAAATTTGCATTCCAAACAACCAACAAATTGTTTCAAAATTTTAAAAAATAAAAAATCTTGGAAAACATCAAATTTTAATACTCCATTCATATGATATGATAACACTTAATTTATCATAAAAGTAAAAGCAAATGGTTATTTTGTGTAGTATGAAATAAACGTCAATTTCTAACCATTCATTTTAGAGCCTTGCTTCTTACATTTACAACCATTTAGTCTACCTTTTGGACACATCATGGCTGAAGGCCAAAAGTTAGAGTGTTTGAGCTAACTTATTAATAAATATAAATAAAACACTTATGGTAATTGTAGTCATTGCTAAGCATTATAATGTAGGTAATGCTAACTAATTGGGCTAATTATTTTAGTTAATTTCTAGGGCGAGTTTATTTGTTGAACAACCTCCCATCTATTTCTTTTTTGCCTTGAATTTTAAACACAACAACCTTTTTCAATAAAGTTAGAAATATTCCTGAAGTAAATCACTATTGGTCAAACTTTCAATATTTTGGCCAATTGTAAACTTAAAGCCAAAAGATGACTACTTGGGTTTGTGGGATTTAATTGTATTACCTCCTTTTGTACAATGGAACTATTGGACAACATGGTTGCCCAATTGTCCCTATGGTATTTGAAAGATATTTTTTGCAAAACTTAAAATGACAAATAACTCTAAAGTATAATTGTTGGTTGTTATGTTGACATCTATGCAAACAAACAAAAAAAAAATTGAGTTGAATCAATGACCATTTGCAAGATGATGATGGGTCATGAATCCTATGTTCAATGTTATGACTTTTCATGGCCAAAACATGATACATTAAATAACCAATTTAGCTTTATTCTCACAAAGCAAACAAAAAGTAAAAACACAATATTTTTGGTAGGGTTTTTCACTAAATATGAAATTATAAACATTAGATTTATAGGTTTACCATGTCCTATGTCCTTATAAAATCTATGCATGATTTTTGCTTATTGGATTAAACTCAAGTTTAAAAGTAAAATAAAATTAATATCACATTTAAGTGGGTTAAGTATATTATGACAAATGAAAACACAAATTTTGAACATCACAAACTTTCCTAAGACATTAGACATAACAATATTGAAAACCAAACCAAATTTCTCTACACATTTATTTGATTAAAAAAAAAAAAAAAAACCTCGCTTCCAAAGCAATTTTGAATTCTTCAAATGTATTTTCAAAATTCCATAGTAGTTGAGGTGAAACACATTACTTTAAAAATACCCCATTATTTCATAATTGTATCCATTGAAACAAAAAATAGTATCACCAAATGTTTAAAATGGTTGTATTGAAAACACTTATTCCTCGATTAAATGAATTGAACTTTTGGTGTATAATAATCAAAGACCCCAATTTTTGCAATGCAATGCTCACCTTTGGTGTTTACTTTTATCATATGTCCCTTGATAATGTTTCTTAAAAAGTGTTCATTTTGTCCACATGAACAAATTATGATCAAGGTTTTTTTTTGTTTTTTTATTATAAATTATATTTTGCAATATAACCACAAGAGTGATCATGCACAAGAGGAATTAGCCAAATTTGGCTACAATTTAGTGAGGAATTTTTTTTTAACAAAATTAATCTTGCTATATTTTGGGGACCTCCTTGAACCTATTGTGGAAATATGGAAATTTCAATCCAAAATAAAAAATCCTCAAAATCTAATGAGTTTGGCACATGTTTTCACAAAAATCCTTTGTGAATTTGGTCACCAAGTGGTGAAAATTCACCAAAAAAAAAAACACCTATTACTAATTGTTGAAATTATAATCTTCTAAGTTCTTGGTTGTTAACAATGGTGTTTGGTGCTTTACCTAGTAGTTATCTTGCAATGAAGCCTTTTTTTTTTCGGCCTATAACAAATAAGACATCTAAGTAAGAGAGCCTAACTTTAACAATCAAACCCTCCAACTCTAGAACTACTTCTTTTGATAGAAAGAGAATTGATTTATAATTGTAATTTTAACATTATTAAGGCATATGAACACAAAAGAAGCTTTTAAATTTGTTTAAGTGTCATTCATTGTTTTGTCTAACCACAATTTTTCATCCAAGACACACCTTTTAATAGCACATTCGGGATAGGTATTGACCTTGATTAATGCCTTAGGCTCTTTGATCCACAATTTGAAATGAAATCAAGCTATAACAAAAAGAACATGGAACAAAAACAAGCTAGTCCCAAATATAATCATTAATTGAATCAACAATTGTAGCATGATCTACCTTATGAAATCCTTCATTTTCATCTCCACCTCAAATGCTCATATCTACGAGTTTCAACAATCAAGTCACTCCAATTTCGCCCTTATAAACCAACTAGTCTTATGATGGCACTTCCAACATATGATAGAATTCACTTGCCAACATGACCATGATGATCCCTTGACATAGAGATGAAGAACCCAAATAGTAAACAAACTTGGACAACAATTCAAGCTTTCTAACACATGATACCACTATAGTCCCACAATTTGAATACTAACTTTCCCCACACACACAAACAAAGTATATATTATATAGTTTGAGTTGACTGAGAAGGAGTTAACAAAGGTCAAATTTGTGCAACAAGATTAACAAAAGGATTTGCCAACAATGTGTGAACCTTTCCCCATTACAAATCTCTTTCGAAGTTCCTAAGTACGTAGGTACTTTCTCCGTTCCCACAATAAACAAACATGATTACAACAACACCTAAACAACATCACAAATATAAAGTCATCAAACCACTTCTGAAATCCCTAGAGCCTCTCATCACTTCGCCAAAATTGATCCCTATGGTGCATTATTAAACTTGCTTTACCTAAAATGAAACACAAGCACAACAAAAAAAACGTGTGCCATCTCTAGATAGCAAATTTCAATCACATGAGAACTTAACTTCTTCCCAATGCTAGGTGTTTTTTTCATATAGAATCGCCTCCCTACATCCCTTGAGTGGCGTATAGAAGACCAATCAAATAGCGCCCATTTCAACACTACAATGAAGAATGTCCCTCTAAGTGCTAACGCTAAATGTCGTAAAAAACACAAATGCCAACTTGTCATGCTTTTTTATGCAACAAACAAAACCAATTAAAAAAAGAAGAGAAGTAAAAGGAATAATGTTAATCATCACTGGCAATTGACGCACACATACCCATAGTCCTTCAAACATGAATGATAAAATCCAAAAAGTTGACAAGCTCAAGCGATGTAGCCAATGTGGATGGTTCACACACACTTTAGCCCTAATTCCATGTCACAAGGCATTCAAACCCATTGTGACCTGAAAACAATGTTAGTTGTTTTTGGATGAAACCCACTTGGACTACGCTGGATTGTTGGCAGTAGTGTGCTTCAATGACACTAAAAAATAAAATAAAATCTATTATGTTTCTATTTTTGTTTGTTTTTGGTGGTTTGGCAAGATGCGACGAAGGAAGTAGGTGAGATAGTTTATAAGATGGAAGAAAATATGAGCAGCCCAATGAGAATTCTTCAAGGCTTTGTGAATCAGATTTCTATAAAGTGATTGGCAAGGGGGATTTTGAGGAGATGAGGTGATAAGGAGGATATTTGAAGCTGACTGAGGAAGGATTTGGGGATCATATTTTTGTGTGGAAGGTTTTGGGAGATGATGAAGGAAAAGCTAAGTTGTTAGACTTTTGAGGAGGATTAAAAGTGTGGTTTTTGATTTTGGTTTTGGGTTGTTGCAAATAGGAAAAGTTGTGGGAGTGAGGTTTATAAATCTTTGTCTCAAGGGAAATTACAAAAACAATTTGCTACGCAATGTATTCAAGGAGGTAGAATATCTATTTTAAAACGGGGTATAATGGTTGAGCATGGGGGAATAATGAGAAGTTCTAGAGGTCTCGAGAGCAGCCAACAACTCTTCTCAAGAGTTTGTGTTTGTGTTTTGTTTGTATCTAGGTTTTGTTGTCTTGCTTCAAAAGCGAGTACCCTAATTTTGGGAACTCCAAAGGACTGCAATAGTCCATTCAGTTTACAAGGTCGATCACAAAAGGGATGGGTGTAGTTCTTTGTAAGGATTCTTGAAGTAGTGATTTGGGGAAGTCAATGTGTTGTATTCTTGTCTTTTGTCTTGTCAAATGGAGCAATGGTGTCAAGGAAATTTGATCATGTGATCTGTGTGGGTCTGAGGACTTTGAGAAAAGAGGCCAGTGGGCACAAGAGAATGAGATCAGAGCGATCTAACTCTTTGAAAACCTCAAGCCTCTCTATGATGAAGAAGGCGATTTCTTTGCTAGTTTCTGGACAAAATTTAGGTGGCCACTGGCTCGAGCGAACGTGAAGTTTGGAGAGTGTATTTGCTGTTCAGTATATACATGTTTTGCATTTTGTTTGTTTGTGTCCTTGTTTTTGGGCGACACCACTGTTGGGTGGTTCTTTTGATTTTGTTATAATTTCCAGTTCTGGGTTTTTGAAAATTTTAAAACCTAAAAAAAATCAAAAAAAAAAAAAAAAACATAAAAAAATTCACAACAAAATAGGTGACCACCAGCTTTAGGCTGATTCAAATCCATGCTGAGAGAACCAGCTATAACTCCAGCTAAAGTTGAATGGGGGTAACACATCTCAGGCTTCCACTTGCTTGGCCAGAGTGAACCAACACCCACGAGTGCACCCTGAAGAATGGATGATAAGTGGTCAGGAAACAGTTTTCTGTCAGGTTCCAGTTCCCTAGCTAACCATGGTGGTTAGCTCCATTGTCTTTTTTTAAAAAATCTTTCAGGTTGTTAGTATAGCTAGTAAAGATAACCCTTGCCTTTCTATAAACCTTTCTACTTACCTAGTAATCACCTATTTTCCTACCTAACTACCTATATATATATATAAATTGTTTCTTAACACAATGGGTTACCAAGGTGAAACAAGATATTAAACTGAGTTGAGGTTCATCCACAACTGAGTCATAATGGGGCATCCAGTGGATGGTGCACTGGTCGGTGCGGGTTCACTCTGGCCTGCTTGCTTGCTTTCACAAATTGGTGTACTTTTGTATTCTGTGTCCTTCCACATGCTTGCTCACTTGCTCACTTGGTGGCTTGCCCTTGGTGTTTTGTTGTGGTGAATTTTCATGGCTTGGAGAGAAAAAAAAGGGATTGCTACTCATACACAAGGCTTTTTTTTCTTTTTTTTAAAATTTGATGATCCAAAGTTGTTCTCATATTTTGAAGAGAATTTTTTTTGAAATAGCCAGATTTAGATCATAGGTTCCAGCATTTTGCCAAAATATAGTAGGGTTCCAACTTTTTTCTACTTTCCTCTCTGCCCAATAGCCAAATATGACTAAGTTGTCTTGTGGATGATCCCCAATCCACGTTCCTCACAAAATTGAGAAGAGAAAAAACCCCTGGTTGCAATCATCCATAAGACAATTTGGCTTTTTAAAAAAAAAATTTTTTTTTAAAGAAAGTAAAAACACACTGCTTTTCTTTTTTTCATCTTTGAATTTCTTTTTGCCAATGGATAAAAATTCACCAAGAAAAAAGAATCATTTTCTCTTCAACTCACTCTTTAATTAACTGGAAATCCAATAGTGTGGTAGATCAACCTTACCGTGCAAAAGTCTCGATATGAATAGTAAGTACTAAGCGAATAATACAACACTTGCCCATTAGTGCAGGTTGGTACACCAGGTCTATAGCAACAACACAGAGGAAACTGATGCAATGGTCGGCTGCTTTCACTCTCAGAGCTAACATGTCCTCCTCTTTAGTGTTTGAACACTTTCTAACGGCTGTAAAGATCAGGGCAATGGTGTATGGTAACCAAGATGGGTTGTCA
>Ga0209611_10006461_pt1 | contig 19203 bp, 14 predicted proteins | sample S1TSphgellanicum_3_FD_187693 | JGI IMG/M metagenome (GOLD analysis project Ga0209611, IMG submission 187693) | Host-associated microbial communities from peat moss isolated from Minnesota, USA - S1T2_Fc - Sphagnum magellanicum MG (SPAdes) (version 2) | ecosystem: Host-associated > Plants > Peat... | reverse complement strand
AAGCTACGCTTCATGACAGGGCACCGCCTGCGGGTGGTAGCTTATCATGACAACTCGATCCACGGGGCCCGTTGAACGAAGTAGCTAATTTCCGCGCGCCGATTGCCGATGGGCTGGGTTAGATTTCGCGAATCGGACGAAAAGGAATAAATAAGGTTTTAATCTGACAGATATGTACGACATGGACGATAAGGTAATGCTTTTGGAAACGGGCGAAGTCCTGACCGTGATGATCGACCTCAGCGACGAACTGGAGCGGGGGATCGTGGTGCACGAGAATATTGGGCGCAATTTGATGAGGTCGGAGGTTCGGCCGGCCGGTCACACGCGGCAACGCGCCGATGCCGGGCGAGGGATTGAGCCGCCGGATCAGTTGCCGCCGCCGCCTTCGGAGAGCATTTTGGCGTAGGGCTAAGTCGCTGCGGGAGCTGACACAGGCGTTTCGATAAGCGAGGTTGAGCAGCAGGCCGGCGAGGAGCAGCGCCAAACCAACGGTCGCGTCAGGGATCGAATCGCCGAGCATTCCCAGCGCGATCGTGGTCACGCCAAGCAGGGCCAGGTGCCAGCCGAGAAGCAGGACAATCATTCTCACGAAATGACGATAGGACTTGGGGCTTTGGACGCAAGCGGTGCTCTGGATCAACCAGGCGCTTAGAACAGCTGAAGGATTGGCCCCGGCGCATCGTCCAAGGGCTGGATGTCGACGTATTCTCGATTTTTGCTTTTTGCCTCGCTGGCCTTGGCGCTTTTAGGCAAGCCGCTTGGCGCGCAGGATGACGGTGGGGCTCCGCCGCCGGCCGTCAACGGCGCTCCCCCCTCGCAGGATGACGACGCGAGCGCGCCCGGCCAGACCAGCGCGCCGGATGGCAGCGTTTCCTTCCAGACTTTTTACGACGCGCTGGGCAGCCAGGGCACGTGGATTCAGAGCAGCGATTACGGCTACGTCTGGCAGCCGACGGAGACCGATCCCGATTGGGCGCCCTATACGGAGGGGCATTGGGTTTACACGGACGCGGGCTGGACTTGGGTTTCCGACGAGCCGTGGGGATGGGCGACCTATCACTACGGGCGCTGGGTCAATCTGGACGGCGCAGGCTGGTGCTGGGTACCGGGCTACACATGGGCGCCGGCGTGGGTGAGTTGGCGTTATGGCAACGGCTATGCGGGCTGGGCCCCGCTGCCGCCGGACAGTTTTGTCGGCGTCGATTACACCGATGATGGTTTTAGCATTGGGATCGGTTTTCACATCGGCGGGGATTGTGATGGGTTCTTCGGCATCGGGCCGGGCTGGTACACCTTTCTGCCGGTGACGTGCTTGGGCTACCGCAGCTACCACGGCTACTATTGCCACCGCGGGGATAACTACGCGATCATCAATCGCACGACGAATGTCACGAACATCAACGTGACGCGGGGCGGGGCGACAGTCGGGACTTTCGGCCATGTGACGACCGGCGGGCCGATGCTGGAGCAGGTGAACGCCGATTCCTCGACGCCGATCCAGCGAGTGAGTCTGGTGAGGGCGAGTCGGCCGGGCGGAGGCGGGACGGTGAATGGCAATGCGCTGACGTTATATGCGCCGCGGGTGGCGGCGGGTGGGACGGCGCAACCGGCGCAGGTCGCCGCGTCGCTGGGGACAACCTCGATCAATCGGGGGACCGATATCCTGCGGCCACTGGCGGTGAATGCCCGCATGGGAGGGGCGGCGGCGACGGAAGCGCAAGTGCAGCAGGCGCGCTTCGCCCAGGATCACGCGCCGGCCAGCGCCAAGGTGCTGACGGACCCTTCGAGGGTCCAGCCGGTCCTGGACACGCCGCTGACATCGATGAAACCGGTGGTGAATGAGCCGGCTCCGTCGCGGATCTTTACCAACACGAGCGTGATTTCCCATTCCCAGCGCGCGCCGTCGGTTTACGGGAATGATTCCAGCGCGCGGACGTACCCGCAGACCGAGCCGGGGAGCGTCGCTCCGCGGACCTATTATCCGGGGCCGGTGACATCGCCGGGGTCTTCAATTTTTCAACCCCGCGCCGCGACGACGGGTAGTGGCGGCGAGCCGCAGGGCCAGACTTATTTCCACCCGGCAAATCCGGCAGGGTCGTATCCAACCGCGCCGGTGGTGCGCCAGGGCTCGGGCGGGACTTCCAGCGGAGCGTATCCAGGCGCCGCCGGAGGAGCCGGTCATGGCCCATCGGGCAGTGGCGGAAACGGCGGCGGTTATCATGGCGGGACCGGTTCGCCGCCGTCACAAAGTCACTGAACCTGAGGTTAGCGTCCCGCTTGTTTTGAGGCGCCGCGTGAGGCGCGTTTTGATCCGGCGCGGACCGATTTGGCAGCCCGCGGACTCCGCGCGCGGGGCTCGAATGTTGGCGCGGTGCTCCGGTTGCGAACGCAGCGGAGCCCGTCGCCTGGAGGCCGATGGCTACCACGGTAGGCCACGCTCTTAAGAGCGCGGCTACGGAGAGAAATCCATTGCCGTCCGCGAGTACCACATCTGCTTAAAACCGGCTGGGCGGGATACCTGAACAAGCTCTAAGGGTTCTGGGGCGCGGGCTTTGGCGGAGGCGCGATATCGAAGCCGTCCATCAGCCCACCCGTGATTCTCGGCGGCATGGCAAGGTTGACTTGATGGGCGTTGCCCGCGCCGGCGGGAAAGATGGTCATGGGGTAGGTCGAGACTTCGTTCTCTTTCGCGGTTTGTTTCGCGGTGGCGTAAGCGGCGGCGAAAGTCGCCAGATCGTTGCGCGTGGGAATGCCGCCGACGGAGACGATCTCATCCCCGGCCTTGATTCCCGCCTGGTCGGCCTTGCTCTCTTTTTCGACGGCGATGACGGTGACTTTGCCATTGGGCAGGCCGACGAAGAGCCCATCGAAAAAACTGATGCGCTCGTCGCTGAGGTCCTTGTCATTGCCCTTGGGCGAATAAATCAGGTGCATCGAGTCGGTCGGCAACTGCGCCATGGCGAGGACGAAGTTATTGGCGACCTGCCAGACGGTGCGGCGGTAGCCCTCGATCTCGTGCGCCAGCTCGGGCGGCAATTTGGGGCCTTCTTCGCTGCCGGCTGGCGCGCGCGCATAAGCGTTGTCCTGGTCCCCCTTGTGGGCAAGGACGAGATCGGACCCACCCGGGGCTTGCGCATCGATGCTGAGGACATAAAGCGTGCGCAGGATCATGCCCGGCCGGATGACGGTGCCGGGATTGATCAGGACGGGATATTTCACCGTGACAGCGTTGCCGTTCTGAGCGAGCGGGAAGACGAGGGCAAATTCCGGACGCATGTGGACCGGCTCATCCTGCGCGCGCAACGGGGCGAAAACAGGCAAGGCGATAAGCAAAAAATAGAAGCGATGAAGCACAATCCGGAGTTTACGCCGAAGGGGATAATCGTCAATTCGCGCAAAGGCACCGATTCTGACCGGAAAACATGACGAAAATGAAAACATGAAAGATGCGCTTAAATTCAAAATCGTTCCTTTCATGTCTTCCGGTCAAAAAATTTCGCTTTGCCATGGCCACGTTTTCGTCTTGGGTCGGGCGGGTTAATCGGATACGTTATTGACGGGTGGATGGTCGCTCCCGTTTCGGCGGGAGAGGAAAGTCCGAACACCACAAGGCAGCATGCCGCGGAAAAGTCCGCGGAGGGCCGGGGCGAAAGCCGCGGTCGATGGAAAGTGTCACAGAAAACAAACCGCCGTGGCGCGCTCGAACGGGCGTTGCGGCAAGGGTGAAAAGGCGGGGTAAAAGCCCACCGCCCGCGGGGCAACCTGCGGGGCACGATAAACCCCATGCGGTGCAAGGCCAAACAGAGACGCCGGGTCGCCTGCCCGGTCGCGAGGGAAACCTCGGGGCCCGTCTCGGGTATCGGTCGCATGCGTCCCGCCTCGGCGGGACCGCTGGCGCGGAGCGATTCGCGCCAGAGATGAATGACCATCGCCGGTGCGCCTTTAGCAAGCGCAGCGGAACAGAATTCGGCTTACGCCCGGAACAAAGAGGGGCGCTTCGGGAAACCGGGGCGCCCCTCGCTTTTACTCATCCCTGGAGGGTCGGACTCCGTCCCGACCCTGACCGAATTTCGCACAGAGGACCGAAGAGGCGACTGCAGAGGGGCTGAAGTTTAGGAAATTCAAATCCACTGCCTTTCTCTGCCAGTCCTCTTCAGTAATCTCTTCAGTCCTCCGTGCGAAATTACAGTAGTAGAGGCAGGGCAGACCTTGAATTTTTGACGGAATTAACGGAATGCGATCCCGAGCAGTCCTTTAGCGCGTTACGCTAATCATTTATTTCGGCCGCAAAAAATTCAGCCGTTTTTAATAGAAAGTCAGGCTTCAACGAAGAAGCTAAACTCAATTTGTGAATCCCATCCAGTTTCTCGGTAAGTTTTCCGAAGCTGAGGAAGCCGCAAATTTCCGCCAAAGGTTTCTCTTTTAAAGAAAAGGTTGGACGTAAAATTTCCTGCTTAACCTTTTCGCGTCTTTCATCGGGCGCAATGATAAAAAGATTGATTTCAAGGTTCGGTTGAAGTGCCAGTAAATCGCTCATGCGAAGTAAACCAGAGTAGATACTTGTGGTGCATTCAACCTCGAAAGCAGCAACAATGGAATTCCCTTTGAGCCAGAGTACGTCGATCAATTCAATCGTGCGGTTCGTGGCTTCATTGAACTGTGTGGGTAGTTCATCAATAACCTGCGGTAGTTCTCCAAGGGTTTTCTCGTTCCACGTGCGTGAGCGATCGTTACGCGCGACCCAAATATCAAAGCCCATCTCAGCGCCAAGTGCCATCAGTTGGTATTGTATCTCTGTATGACGCGTTGCCGCGGTTCGAGCCTCGGCCTTGTTAAGAAGTTCTGGTTGCTCCAAGGAATCAGTTTCTTCTTTTTCAGGTACGGATACGACCGTCGCAATTGTTTCCTTGCCTTTTTTTCGTTCTGCTCTGAAAAATGGTTTTCGAGCTAGTTTTTTAGGGTCCACCGGTTTGAAAACCGGAGACTTTTCAGCATCGCGGAGGAGGCGGAGAATTAGATCGCCATCCTCTTTAACCTTAAACACCCGCGGGCTTCCACGAAGGAAGCCATTAAATTTGCCACTGTCAGCTTGGCTTTTATAAAAGCAAACCTTGCCTTGAAGTTCTTTCATCGGAACGCCGTTTGACGGAGAAAGCATTATAATCGGCTTCACTTTGAGACGAGCAGGAAACTCGGCATCCTTCCAGATGCGGGTTTTGTCTTCGGTCTGGCCTATCACCTCAAGCGCGCCGACCCAGTGCATAACTCCGGTCAAATAGCACAGAAGAATATCTCCAGATTTTATCCCCTGTACCGTCTTTTGCATTCGCGGTCTAAATCCAGATATGGATGCGCCAGCCTTCTGGAACTCCTCCCAGGTTGTTCCAGTGAAAAGGTCGATCCAGTAGTTCATTTTGCGAAGCTATCGGAACACTAGAAGTCTGCCAAGATCACATGGGATTACTTTAGAGAAAAAACAGTCAGATTTTTCCATCTCCAAAAATTCCGTAAATTTGGAGAAATTCCGTTAATTCCGTCAAAATTCAGTCTGCTTTTTCTCCTGCCAGACGTAGCGGCGGAGGAGGACAACGACGGCGCAGGTCAGCGGCACGGCGACGATGGGGCCGAGGAGGCCGGGCAGGAGCATGCTCCAGAAGAGAATGCCGATAATGATCGCCAGCGGATGCAAGCCGGTGCTGTGACTTTGCACGCGCGGGGTGATGAACATCGATTCGGTCATCTGTACGACGGTGAAGACGACCAGCACCAGCAGGGGCCGCAGCCAGGAGAGCGTCGAGTCCTCCTTCGCGGAGAGAAAGCCGAGCAGCAGCGCGGGGATGATGCTGCAGATGATGCCGAGGAACGGCACGATGCTGAGCGCGCCGGTGATGATGCCGAGCACGAGGCTGTAGGGGATGCCGATGATCCAGAGGCCGATCCACGTCAGCGCGCCATTGCACGCCGCGACGATGATCTGGCCGCGAAAATAGCCGACGAGCGAGGTGTTGATTTCCGTCAGCACCGAGACGACTTCGCTGCGCAGCTCCGACCGGCGCATCGGGACCAGTTCCTGCCAGTTCTTGGCGATCTGGTCCTGGTCGGCGAGGAAGTAGTAGACGTAGATCGGCACAAAGCCGAATCCGAGCAGGAAACCGAAGGCCTGCCCGACCGGTCCCAGCGCCGAATAAAGGACGTTGACGATGTTCTTTTGCACCGATTCCTGGATGGCGGGAAGGTTCGTCTTCAGCCATTCCTGGATTTCAATGCGGCCCTGCTCATAGTGGTCGGTTTCCAGCGGAACCAAGGCGGACTCGTCGGGATGTTCCGGAGGGGCGGCGAGGATGAGTTGATTTGTTTCCGGAAAACCGAACGACGGCGCATTGGTCGAGGGGGTGGCCGGGGTTGGAGTTCCCGCAGGCGAATTTTCCGGCGCGGCGGTGAGGCTGGAATTCAATTTTCCGATGCCGTTGCTGATCATGTCGGGCAGTGATTTGAAAAAGTCGCCGGTCTGGCTCACGAGCGGCGGCAAAAGAAAGGCCCAGAAGAGGAGAAAACTTACCACGGCGAGAAGGCAGACCGTCAGCGTGGCCGTCTCGCGTTTGTGGCCCCGCTTTTGCAGGAAAGACACCGGGATATCGAGGACAAGCGCGATGATGACGCCGAGCCCGATCGGCAACAGGATCGGATACGACCAGCTCAGGAAGGTGATGAAGCCGTAAAAGAGCAGCGCGGCCACGACCAGCAGCGACATCGCGGACAGGGCGGTCAGCGCGCTCCAGATGAGGTGTCGCTGCCGCGGCGTTGGATAGGCGGGATCGGATGGGTTGGGTGCGTCCATGATCTCTCCCGTCAATGCACCGTGCTGGTGGTCTTATCCACCTTCTTCTCTTTCGTCTTCGCTTTCTTGGCGGGGGCGGGAGTGTCCGTGGAATCGGCATCGGCCTTGGCCGAATCCGCGTCGGGCGCGTGAAAAGCCGCCGGCAGCGGCGTGATCGTGATCTCAACCCGGCGATTGCGCGCGTGATTTTCTCCCGTGTTGGACGAGATTGGCTCTGAATCGCCCCGGGGGATGACCAGGACATTGAGAAAAGGCAACTGGGTTTGGTCGCGATAAAAGCGGGCGATGGTGGTCGCGCGGGCGGCGGTCAGGTCCCAACTCGCATAGGGCCCGGTCTTGGTGTTGGAACCAATGGGCGTGGGATGGGCGTCATCCTGTTGGGCCTCGGCTTCCGTGTCGGTATAGGTCACCACCCGGAGCTCGAAGTTATCGAGGTCGTTGCCGAGCGCGCTGGCGATTTGGTTCAACAGTGCCTTTCCATCGGGCGTCAGCGTCGCATCGCCAAGCGCAAAAAGCTGCGCGTTGGGAACGCGAAGCACCGGCCGGCCTCCGCGCTCGACAACGTCCGGGTTGCTGTCTTTGCCGAGCTTCTGGATCAGGTTGTTGAACTTCTTTACCATGGCCGCCTGCGAAGCATTTTGGTCCGGTTGATTCTGCGGTTGCTGCGCGAGTCCATCGAGCCGCGACTCCTCCGCGGCAAGTTCGGTTTCCTTTTCGGAGACCAAATCCTCGCGCGTCTTCAATTGATTCTCGGCTTCCTCCTGGGTTTCCTGGAGGTGCTCCTTTTGAGACTGCAACGATTCGTTTTCTTCCCTGAGCTCAAGCACCTGGTCGCGCATCTGGTTGGCGGACCTTTCATTGTCGTGGTTCTTCAGGTAATAGAAGCAGGCGGCGGCGGCGAAACAGACCGAAACGAGTCCCCAGAAGATGCTCGCCCCCTGCGAACGCCCGACCCGCGAACTGCGATCGATAATGGCCACGAGGCGAAACTAGAGTCTATCACATAAATAGGTCAAGGGCGTGTGTTCGAAATAGGGTAAGATCGCGCCGGTCTTTCGTTCCCACCGATTTTGAGCATAATTAGGAAGATGGACGTTTTTCGTGGCCGATTCACCCGGTGCCTTCTCGCATTTCTGCTGGTTTCGTTTATGGTTCAAAAGCCGCTGGCAGCCTGGGACTCAGGCGGACACGAACTGATCGCCACCATGGCCTTCGCGCGGCTCAATCCGAAAGCGAAGGCGGCCGTGGCCGATCTCGCTCCGCAGATGGTCAACCCGGATCAAGCCTATGACGCCATCACGCTGGCCTGCTGGATGGATGACCTGAGAAGAAACCCGGCGATGCCCTACCACGGCATGTTTCTCAGTTGGCATTACATCGACATCGGCATCGACGCGGACGATCCGCAGCCTTCCTATGAGCCCGGCAATGACAACGATGTCCACGGAAACGTCGTGCAGGCGCTCAAGCGCGCGCTGGTCGTGCTCAAGGGCGGGACCGATCCCTACATCACCACGAAGGCCATGGCGTGCGCGATGGTGATGCACCTCGTCGGCGATATTCATCAACCCCTGCATTGCGCGACCAAGTATTTTATTTCCGGGGGCCAACTGCGAAGCGACGCGGGCGGCAACAAGGAAGATGTGCTCAACGGCCCTCCCGGCGATGGGGGAAAGTTCAACCTGCATGCGTTTTGGGATTCGGCCTGGCGCGCCTCCTTTGACGAGACCACCGGATGCGTCGTCCTCGATCCGCGTTTTCAGGAGGAGGGGGTGCATGATCCGCAGGCGCTCGCGCTTTTGGCGGCGAACCTTGCGAAACAGCCGCCTCCGACGGGAACCGACCTCGAAACCCACTTCGACCAATGGGCGCTGGAGAGCAATGCCATCGCGCGCGACTTTGTTTATCCCGGCATCACCGGGACGGATAACAAGAAGTATTGCCGTCTCAGCAGCGAGTATGTGGGAAGGTCCAACGCGCTGGCCCGGCAACGTCTCGTCCTCGCGGCCTGGCGCCTCGCGACGCTGCTGAATGCCACCTTGGGCGCTGATAATTCAGGTCCGCCGCCTGCCTCTTATCCCGCAGGTCCTCCCAGCCAACTGCCCTATTGAAGGTTTACATCTTTGGGTGGCCCGGACAACTTGTTGTCCGGGTTTCGTCTCGAAACTTCGAGACGAAACAGGAAGCAATCGGTACTATTTTATAGTCTCGCTTCCTGTGCGCTCGCGATGCAGCGCTCGCGCACCCGGGCAACAAGTAGCCCGGACCACCCGAACTGAAGGTTTTGCATCGTCGCTGGGGATGAAACCGTCTACCCTGAAAATAGACCGTGATGAATAACGCTCCAGGGGCTGAGTTGGAAACCGGCCCTCACTCCGTCTCGCCCGCCCGCCTTTTCTTGCGCTGGGGTGTCGTCCAGCTCCTGCGTCTGCGCGTTTGGATCACGGAACGCGGGCCAGGCGATTTTTGGGAATCGAATTATTTTTGGGCGGGGCTCGTCGGCCTGTGCGGCGCTATTTCCTCCGTCGCTTTTCGCGAGGCCTTGAGCCATTTGCAGTGGCTTCTGTTGCGCTACAACGGGCCGTTGGAGGATGCGGCGACGACCCTTCCTTGGTGGGGCCGATTGCTCATGCCCGCAGCGGGTGGATTGGTCGCCGGCTCGATTTTGCTCTTCGGGCAGAAGTGGTCGACCGCGGGGAAATCGGTCGACTTCATGGAAGCGGTCGTGCTCGGCAACGGTGTCATCCGCGTCCGCGCCACCCTCGTGAAAAGCCTTTCTTCGCTCGTGACCATCTCCTCGGGCGGCTCGATCGGGCGCGAGGGTCCCATGGTGCAGCTCGCCTCGATGCTCGGTTCGGTGCTGGGACGCTTCGGAAAAATTTCTCCCGCGCGGCTGCGGCTGCTCGTGGCCTGCGGCGCGGCGGCGGGCATCGCCTGCGCCTATAACGCACCCCTGACCGGCGCGTTTTTCGTGGCGGAAATCGTCCTCGGCTCCATCGCCATGGAAAGTATCGGCCCGCTCATCGTCTCGTCCGTCGTCGCCACCGTGGTTGCCAGCCAATTTCTCGGCGCGCAGCCGGTTTATCGCATGCCCGATTTCGGATCCGTTCCCAACTGGCAACTGGTCGCCCACACGCTGCTGGGGATCATCGCCGGTTTTTGCGCGCCGCTCTTTCTCCTGCTGCTGCGGGGCGGCGAGACCGTTTTCTCGCGGTTGCATCTGCCCATCCCGCTCAAGCTCGGCCTCGGCGGCCTTGTCGTCGGCACCATTTCGATTTGGAAACCGGAAGTCTGGGGCAATGGCTACGGCGTGGTCGAATCGGTGCTGAACAGTCCCTGGACGTGGGAGGCGCTCATGACGATCCTGGTTTTGAAAGTCATGGCCACCGTCGCCACCACCGGCAGCGGCGCCGTCGGCGGCGTGTTTACGCCGACACTCTTTTGCGGGGCGGTGCTGGGCGCGCTCTTCGGGGAAGGCATGCACCATCTCATGCCGGACGCCCAGATTTCCGTCGGTAGTTTTGCCGTGGTGGGCATGGGCTGTTTCCTCGCGGGGATGACGCGCGCGCCGATCATGTCAATCCTCATCATCTTCGAGATGACGCGCGACGACGCCACGATCATGCCGTTGATGCTGGCCTGCGTCGCGGCCTTTTACGTTGCGCGCGGAGTAAGTCCCGAGTCGGTTTACAGCCGTCAGATGCACAAGAATCACACGCACGCGGAGACGCCCATTTTCCTTCTGCACGTGCGCGACCTGATGAAGAAGGACCCCATTTGCGTCATGGAAACATCGGGTTTCGGACAGATCGCCAAGGTGCTGGCCGCAAATACCTTCAAGCACCTCTACGTGGTCGATCCCAACCGGCGATTTCTCGGGGCGATCGCGTTGCAGGATCTCAAGCCGTTTCTGCACGAGACCGATCTGCCGCAGGTCGTCATTGCGCTCGACCTCATGCATGACGATGTGCCGGTGTTGACCAGCGACGCTTCGCTGAAAGAGTCGCTCGAAGTTTTTGCGAGGCATGACGGCGAGCGGTTGCCGGTGCTCAACAATCCGCAGGAGCGCCGGCTGGTTGGTTCCCTGGCCAAGACCGATGTGCTTCTCACCCTGGCGCACGGTATCGGCGTTGGCGATGCGGAGTGATCCCAGGAAGGATCATTCTCCGGTCTGACCCGCTTTTGCGCTCATGGCCGGGAAATGCCGCGACCAATCGATGAGGAGCAGGTACAGAAGCATGTCGTCGAAGAAGAAGATGTTCATGAAGACGAGGCTCATGAGGTGGAACGAGAACATGACCGGAATGAAAATCCAGCGGTAGTGAGGCACCGCCAGGCAGAGCGGCGCGGTGATTTCAAACAGGGTGATGAAGGGCAGTCCGCTGCGGAGCATGAAGACAACCCACGGCCATTCGGGGATGTGCCAGCCGATGTTGGTGTTGAAGTAGTAGCCGCGCAGGCTCGCGTCGATGGCCCAGACTTCCATGGTGACGCCGGTGAAGACGCGCGCGCCGCCCGCGATGCTGCGGTTCAAGCCGACGAGGCAATAGGAGAGGCAGAGCATCGCGACGATGGTGATGAGCGGATAGGAACTCCACTTGTAGCGGCGGTCTATGACCGCCGATCTGTCACCAAACTTCAACGCAAACCAATCGGCCCAGGCAAACGCGGCCAGCGCGTAGACGGCAAGGAGCAGGACGATGTCGGTGTGGACGGCGGGACCGAAGCTGCGGATGGTGGACGAGTAAATCGTCAGCAAGACGGCCGCGACCGTGGCGACGAACGGAAAGGCTTTGTCGGTCAGGGCCACGACGAGAACTCCCAGGGTGAAGACGAGCAGCGCGGCCAGGCCGTTCCAGGTCAGGAAGGCATCGACCGCGTCCGCGGGAAGAAGGGCGAGGACTCCGACCGGTTTGAACATTTCGCGCGGAAGCTCGGCCAACCGCCAGAGCGGATCGAGCAGGAGCTTGACGATCCAGAGCAGAAAAATGCCCAGGCGCGCGAGGCGCAAAAGCCTCGGGCCGGCCTGCTCATGGAGCAGTTCTATTGGCCCGATGAGATGTCGTACCGTTGCAATAATTCGCATGAGGGGTTGGCGCGTGATTCGCCGGCGGGCGGGTGAAGTTGAACCGCCAAAAGCATGAGATCGACGCGCCAGACGGGATCATCGGCGTGCAGCTCGTTGTAAACTTTCGCGAGTGTGCGGGCGAGGTGCTCCGTCGTGCCCGGCGGATAGTAGTGGGGATCATCCATCATCTCCACCGGGTCGATCTGGACCACGGAAGGAAAGAGTTGCTCGACCAGGAGCCGGACTTTATGGCCGGAGTTGGTGGTGGCGATGAAGGCGCGGCAGGTGACGGGATCGCGCTCGTTGACGAAGGGAAAAATTTCCCACGTGACATAGGGAAAGTAAGTGCGGCCATTGAGCGTGTAGTGGCCCGCGATCATGCTGCCGATCAGGACGGCAAACACGACGCGATGCACGACGGGCATGGATTTGACCCAGCGGATCATCGGCGGCCAGTAACGGAACGCGAGCAGGATGAGGATCATCATGTAGCCCTGGCCCGCCAGCCGCAGCGGCACGGCAAAGGAAATCTGGTAGATGATCGTCGCGACGCTGACGGCGATGATCGCGGCCGCCAGCGCAGGATGCAGGCGGATCGAAGGGCGCGCCGGTGTGCTCATGCGTCGCCTTTCTGCGCGATGATGACGAGATGCTGCTCGGGGTATTGATCGTATTCGAGATGGCGGCAGACGCAGCCGAATTGCGCGAGGAGTTCGAGATACCGGGGAATGCCGAGGCTGCTGTAAGGGAGATCGATGCCCCAGCAGGATCGGGCTGTGGTCTCGATCGGAACATCGATGCCGACAGCGGTGAAGAGGTAGACTCCGCCCGGAGCGAGCGCCGTGCAGATTTTCTGGAGGACGGGTTCCTGCCGTTCGAGCGGAAGATGCCAGGTGCTGTCCCACGCGGAAATGAAGTCATAGGGCTTGGATGGATTCCAGGCACAGATGTCGGCGTGATGGAAGGTGATTTGTGGATGTCGTTTTCTCGCGAGGGCGATCATTTCGGTGGAAATGTCGATGCCTTCCGGCTGAAATCCATGGCGGAGGAGAAGATCGAGGATGCGACCGTGGCTGCCGCAACCGACATCCAGCGCGGCTCCGCGATTTTTGGTGAACTGGATGGCGCGTTCAACCTGGGCTACGCCGTAGGACTTGTTGGGAAGATCCTGCCAGCTTTGGGCGATTTGGTCGTAGCTGCGGCCGGTGTCTGCGGGGTCCATGACCGCTATGATCTAACAGGATATCGTGCCGGGGGAAGCTTTGGCTTGTGAAAGTGTTCCCGGCTGTCTTTCCATAGCGGCTGGTTATTTTTTCGCGGGCGAACGAGAGGCCTCCAGCATCGCATCGGCCAGTTGCCGGGGCGTCCAGAGATTGTCGTTGAATTGACGATAAAGACGTCCCTCGGGGTCCATGACCACGGTGCGGAGATTGTGCGTGAGGTTGGTGCCCTGGGCCATGATGATCAATCCAATGCGCGGAGCCAGGTCGACAAGCGTCGGGGCGCTCACCGAGGCAAAAAGCCAGCGGTCGCGATTGTTCTCGCGGTAAAAAGTGGCATAGGAAGTCAGTGTTTCGGGCCGGTCGAACTCGGAGTCGAAGGAGATGGAGAGCAACTGCCAGTTGGTGGGGCCGTTCGGTTCGGAGAGGAGCAGCTTTCGAGTTTGGCCCAGGTTTCGGTTCATGAGCGGGCAATAAGTTGGCAACGGGCAGCGCGTGAAGAAGAAGGTGAATGCGACAACCTTCCCATGAAAGTCGGAGAGATGGATTGTGCGTCCATCTTCGGCGAGCATGGCGAAATCGGGCAGCAGGTCTCCCGGTTTGAGCTTGGAAGGCGCATCGCCGGCCCTGGGCATGTCCATGGAATTCGTGGCCTGGTCTGTGTGCCCGATGCGTTTCAAATGAGTGACGCAGGCGTTTTCTTGATCGACGACCAACGTGAAGGTGATGTTGTCACCGGGTGACAGGCCGTCCAATTCTGCGGTGTCTTTGACCTGGAAATCCATCGTCATTTCCATCATGTAGCCGGGGATGGACTGGTGGTGGATGGTCACCGAATGAAGATCGGGCGCGATTTGCTCGATCACGCCCTGCGCCGCATACGAGTGAGAGGTGGGGGCATCGGCGTTCGGCGTGGGACTTGAAGCAGGGCAACCTGTGGCCAGCAAGACCGCACCCAAACTGAATAAGATCCAATACCTGCCTGCTGATCGCATCACAATGCGCCTTTTAGTTTTTCGATTGCGGCCACGACCGCATCCGCGGCTCCGTCATTCAAGCCGTCAAAATATTCCACAATATCGCCTTTGGGATCGACCAGGACGATGCGCTGGGAATTGGCAAAATTTCCGGGCATGGAGGCGAACTGGGTCGTGGTATCCTGAGCGAGAAAACTCTTTCCAATGAGGTCGCGCATCCGGGATTCGTCGCCGGTAAGGAAGGACCAGCGATGGACATCCTGGTTGAAATTTTGACCGTATCTCGCCAGCACCGGCGCGGTGTCATCGACGGGATCGAGAGTGAACGAGAGAAGCCTGACATCGGGCTGATGGGCCGTAAGTTGCTGGATTTTCTCCATTTGAGCATTCACGTAAGGACAAACCAGCGAACAACTCGTGAACACAAAACTTACCACGACAATTTTGCCATTGAGGTCCGTGCGGGTGATTTCGCGGCCGGATTGGTCGGTGAGCGAGAAAGCGGTTAAATGGCGGGGATGATCCGGGGCAATGATCAGCGACTGTGCGTCAGGGTCCACGGCGGGCGGATTCTGATTGAAGGAGAACATAAGCGCGGCGAGCGCAAACGTAAAAAAGAGAGCCAGGCCGACACCGATGCTTACAACAAGGCGCTCATTGTCCCGCAGACCTTCGTTCTTTTGTTTTTTGGAATTGGCGACTTTGGAGATCACGAGTTTACAAAGTAACAGGAAACACGGGCTTAGATCAAATGACTCGGCCTAATGAGGCCATTCATTTTCCAATTGGCGGTGCTTGAGACGGGGGCCTTATGTGTGCGATACGCCGCAGCCGCAGTTGTTTGCAGGTGACGGGCTCGCCGCAGGAGCAATTTTGTCGGGGTCGTAGGAGAGATTCGGGGCCAGCCATTTTTCGACCATCGCGATGTCCATCGATTTGCGGCGCGCGTAGTCCTCGACCTGGTCGCGCGCAATCATGCCGACGCCGAAATATTTGGCTTCGGGATGGGCGAAGTAGAGGCCGCTGACGCTGCTGGCCGGGTGCATGGCGAAGTTTTCGGTGAGGATGACGTGGGCGTTTTGCTCGGCCTGGAGCAGATCGAAGAGGAGACGCTTTTCGGTGTGGTCGGGCTGGGCGGGATAGCCGGGTGCGGGGCGGATGCCGCGATAGTGTTCCTTGATAAGGTCTTCGTGCGAGAGATTCTCGGTCTGGCCGAAGCCCCACGCGACGCGGGCCTGGCGATGAAGCCATTCGGCGCTGGCCTCGGCGAGGCGGTCGGCAAGGGCCTTGGTCATGATGGCGTTGTAGTCGTCGTGGTCCTTCTCGAATTCGCGGGCGATTTCGTCGACGCCGAGGCCGCTGGTGAGCGCGAAGGCGCCGAGGTAATCCTTGCGGCCGGAGGCGGCGGGGGCGATGAAGTCGGCGAGGGCGTAGTTGGATTGGTCCTCCGGTTTGTCCATCTGCTGGCGCAGGGTGTGGAAGGTGGTGAGGACTTTCGTGCGCGTGTCGTCGGTGTAGAGGATAATGTCGTCGACGGAGGCAGGCCGATCGCTTCCTGTCGCCTGCGGCGACCCGGGCAACAAGTAGCCCGGGCCACCCGAATTGGCCGGGAAGAAGCCGTAGACGGCTTTGCCGTGGATAAGATTTTTGGAGAGGAGCTTTTCGAGGAGGGCCTGCGCGTCATTGAAGAGCTCCCGGCAGCGCGGGCCGGTCTCGGGATCGTCGAGCAGCGCGGGATAGCGGCCGCGGATTTCCCAGGCGTGGAAGAAGGGCGACCAATCGATGTAGCCGGCGATTTCGCGCAGGGGCAGTTCGTCGATGACTTTGAGGCCGGTGAACGCGGGCTTGGGAATATCGACCGTGGCCCAGTCGGTGCGGAAGGCGCGTTTGCGGCTTTCTTCCAGCGGGAGGAGCGGCTTGCTGGGACGCTTGCGTTCGTGCGCGACGCGGGCGCGTTCATGTTCGAGATTATTATTGGCGACGAATTCGGCCTTCTGCGCGGGGCTGAGCAGCGCGCTGACGACGCCGACCGCGCGCGAGGCATCGAGCACATGCACGGTGGCGTGGGAATAATGCTGCGCGATCTTGACCGCCGTGTGCGCCTTGCTCGTGGTCGCTCCGCCAATGAGGAGAGGCAGCGAAAATCCTTCGCGTTCCATTTCCTTCGCGACGTGGACCATCTCATCGAGCGAGGGCGTGATAAGCCCGCTCAGGCCGATGACATCGACGCCCAGTTCTTTCGCCGCGGCGAGGATTTTTTCGCTGGAAATCATGACGCCGAGATCGATGACTTCGTAGTTGTTGCAGGCCAGCACGACGCCGACGATGTTCTTGCCGATGTCATGCACGTCGCCTTTGACGGTCGCGAGCAGCACCTTGCCCTGCGCCTGCTTGTTGCCGGTGCGCTTCTTTTCCTCCTCCATGAACGGCAGAAGGTAAGCGACCGACTTCTTCATCACGCGCGCGCTTTTGACGACCTGCGGCAGAAACATTTTGCCGTCGCCGAAGAGATCGCCGACGATGCTCATGCCCTTCATCAGCGGGCCCTCGATGACCTCGAGCGGTGTTTTGTAGAGGTGGCGCGCCTCCTCGGTATCGGTTTCGATGAAATCGACAATGCCCTTGATCAGCGCGTGGCTGAGACGTTCCTCGACGGGCAGCGTGCGCCATTGCGCCTCTTCCTTCGCCTCGGTCTTGCCGGCTTTCTTGTAGCTTTCGGCCAGATTGACGAGGCGTTCGGTGGCATCTGGTCGGCGGTTGAGAATGACGTCCTCGACCAATTCCTTGAGCTGCGGCTCGATCTCTTCGTAAACGGCGAGCATGCCCGCATTGACGATGCCCATGTCGAGTCCGGCGCGGATCGCATGGTAAAGAAAAACGGCGTGCATCGCTTCGCGCACGGGATTGTTGCCGCGAAAAGAAAAGGAGATGTTGCTGATGCCGCCGGAGACGCGCGCGCCGGGGAGGTTGGCCTTGATCCAGCGCGTCGATTCGATGAAATCGACGGCGTAATTGTTGTGCTCTTCGAGGCCGGTGGCGACGGTGAGCACGTTGGGATCGAAGATGATGTCCCCGGCGGGGAAGCCGATTTCGTTCACGAGAATGTTGTAGGCACGGGTGCAGATTTCGATCCGGCGAGCGAGCGAATCGGCCTGGCCCTTTTCGTCGAAGGCCATGATGACGGCGGCGGCGCCGTAACGCAGCACCAGCCTAGCCCGCTCCCGGAAGGCGGCCTCGCCTTCCTTGAGACTGAGCGAATTGACGATGGGTTTGCCCGTGGCGCAGCGGAGTCCGGCTTCGATGACGCTCCACTTGGAGCTGTCGACCATGATGGGCACGCGCGCGATGTCGGTCTCGGCGGCGATGAGGTTGAGGAAGTGGGTCATCGCCCTCTCGCCGTCGAGCATCCCTTCATCGAAGTTGACGTCGATGATGGCCGCGCCACCTTCGACCTGCTGGCGCGCGACGGTGAGCGCCTGGTCGAATTTGCCCTCGAGGACAAGCTTGGCGAACTTGGGCGAGCCGGTGACGTTGGTGCGTTCGCCGATGAGGGTGAAGGGAATCTCGGGGCGCAGGATGAGCGGTTCGAGCCCGGCGTAGGCGGTGACGGGCGCGCGTTGGGGGAGGGGACGAGGTGCGACGCCACGCACGGCTTCGGCGATGCATTTGATGTGCTCGGGGGTATTGCCGCAGCAGCCGCCCGCGATGTTGAGCCAGCCCTGCTCGGCGAAGTCGCGCATGAGCGGGCCCATGTCCTCGGGCAGCTTCGGGAACCCGGTGGGCGAGAGCGGATCGGGCAGTCCGGCGTTGGGGTAGCAACTGAAGTAGCAGCTCGCGACGGCGGAAAGTTCCTCGACGAAGGGACGCATTTGTTCGGGCCCGAGCGCGCAGTTGAGACCGACGCTCAGCGGCTTGGCATGCGCGACGGAGAGCCAGAACGCGGGCAATGTTTGTGCGTTGAGCGTGCGGCCCGAATCGAAGATGGTGACCGAAATTTGGATGGGCAGTCGACGGCCAATCTGGTCGAAGGCCTCCTCGATGGCGAAGAGCGCGGCCTTGGCGTTGAGCGTATCAAAGATGGTTTCGACGAGGAGCGTGTCGACGCCGCCTGCGATCAGGCCGAGCGCCTGCTGACGATAGGCATCGACAAGCTCGACGTAGGTTACGCCGCGGGCGCCGGGGTCGTTGGCATCGCGGGAAATGGAGGCGGAGCGCGTGGTGGGGCCCATCGCCCCGGCGACGAAAGTGGGCCGGCCATGCTTGGCGGAATATTCGTCGGCCACGCGCCGGGCGAGCCGCGCGCTCTCGATGTTGATGTCATCGACAACGGCTTCGAGGTCGTAGTCGGATTGCGAGATGACCTGGCCGCTGAAGGTGTTGGTCTCGATGATGTCGGCCCCGGCTTCGAGGAAGCGGCGATGGATGTCGGCGATGACCTCGGGCTTGGTGAGGCTGAGGATATCGCCGTTGCCCTTGAGGTCCTTGTGGTGATTTTTGAAACGCTCGCCGCGGAAATCGGCCTCGGTCAGCTTGAATCCCTGCAAAGTGGTGCCCATCGCGCCGTCGATGATGACGATGCGCTTTTGCAGGAGGGCTTCGAGGGGGTGGAGGGCAGGGGAACTCATGGAGCAATAAACATATCAACGCATCTGGATGCGTCAATGGATAAACGAGGCCTTCATTGCGTCGTGCGGATGACCGGTCGAGGCCGCCCACAAACTCTTTCACCGGATGACTCAATCGACGACGCGGAGCCTCAGCGGTGTCGAACTCAAGGATGATGCGCCCGCGTTGTCCCCGCCGCCCGAGTCGATTGCCGATTAAATACCGAGAGGGCGTGAGCGCGGTGGATCTTCTGGACGGAAATTCCTGCCCGCAGCCAGCAGGTAGCTCGCCGGAACATTAAATCCAGCCTCCTTCAAGGTTCGTGCCATCGCATCCTCGATTTGTGCATCCGGTATCCGGTTGTTGGGGTTAAGCGCATGTCTTTTATTCAAGGCGTTGATGGCTTTTAAATTATCAGCCAGCCGCGTGACGCCGCCGTTAGGGGCAGGCGCTTTAAAAAAGGCGATCACCTGGTGAGCCTGGTCCGGTTGG
>Ga0209611_10006460_pt1 | contig 19203 bp, 9 predicted proteins | sample S1TSphgellanicum_3_FD_187693 | JGI IMG/M metagenome (GOLD analysis project Ga0209611, IMG submission 187693) | Host-associated microbial communities from peat moss isolated from Minnesota, USA - S1T2_Fc - Sphagnum magellanicum MG (SPAdes) (version 2) | ecosystem: Host-associated > Plants > Peat... | reverse complement strand
ACACAATGCACAAGGATGAATAACATTATTACAAAAGAATTTTGAATACTAAACCATGATAAATTTTATCATTTACCAAATTGATGGTAATAAGTCTAAAAATAATTTGTCCACGCATCACTAGGCTTATGTTTATGAAGGTTTTCTTTCACAACAACCCTCCCACGCTCTTTGAAGTCATCAATTGTTTCTGCATGATTGATGGACATGTACATCACATCATGAAAGTATTGGAAGATTCCACCCCGCACTTTCACATCTTTGATTTTTTCAATACCACGTAAGCATCATGCTTTGAAAACATGCCAACAACAAAGGTAGATGGGAACCTTGTCCATACCCCATACGACCTTAAAAATGACACATATGCAATAAAATCTCCATGAGTGAATGGGGTTAGTACAACATAAAATGCATTTGAAGTAATCAATAATTTTATGAAAGATATCAAAAAACATCTAAGGAAATAAATACAAAGTGGGTACTAGGCATAGAACTAACCATAATGCCTTCAATTCTTGAGGTGCATCATCAACGAAAAAACATGATGGTTTCCAATTTGGCATGTGTGATAACATCTTATCTTTTAATGGTTTCAACCATTCGATCAAATCCTGAACTATTTGCTTACTTGTAATGATCCATGCTAAAGGGACACCCATGCGATGATCATCAAACCCCATCAAGGTGAATAGATGGAATTTCATGTCACTTGTGCCAAATATGACATCCATAAAAATGGCACCATTGTGACCGTATGATAACATGGACTCACATTGAATTGGTGTTTGAATATTTATGGTGAATGGGACTTAAATCCCATTGATTTCACCAATATCTTGGAAAAAGAACACATCTTCCGGATGTTGGAAAGCCCAAGACCGAATTGAAATTGTAAGGTTTGTGTGCAAACGTTAACTCCCTTTCTTATGTTTTCGATCTAAATATGCAATGTGTTGAAGTTGAATGAAATCATCTCGTGTCATGATTTGACTTGCATTCACACGTTCCCACCGAATTGTTTTATGCTTGTCATATATTTGTTTGGTCGTGTAACCTAAACTTAGTTACGCCCATATGTGGTCCTCCAATGTTTGTGACATATGCGGAGCATAACGAAACGTATGAAAAATGGATTCCAGGTCATGTTCACCATATGCGAATGACCCATCAATTCATGTATGGGCCTTACTAACTTAACCATTGTACTAACTACCTACCCTACTAACCTAACTACCCTATATACACAACCACCTTATTGTCATAAGTATTTTACAAACTTAGTCACCTTGATAAGGTAACTTGTTTCTTATATACTATCTATCTAACTACCTATCTATTTATGTTTTTTGCATAGCCAAATACTTAATTAACTACTTACTCATTTTCCCCCCCCCCCCCCCCTTAATCCTACCTATTAATTTATTAAGGTTCACCTTAGTTCATGGATGATGAACATAAGTCCCCATATGTAAGTATTACAAACAATTTATAGTGGAAACAACGCCATAATTACAACCATTTTGGTTTAGTTAATGCATATTATACTAAATTTTGTTCACCTGATTTATTATTGAATGGACATTACAATACATCTTTTCAAGTAATTATTATAAGTATGTACTATTGGATTATGGTTTAAATTTAGGGTTGGGACACATAAATTAATTAATAAGTTTTTCACAAATGTATAATAATTAACCTAAAATAGGCTAAATTTGGGGGGAATTTTTTAGGGTTTACACATATGTGAAGTAATACAATTGCATTCTATATCTTATTTAAAGAGAATGGAAAAAATTAGGTTAGAGAGATCACAAAAAGGTAAAAGACATATCTTCTCTTTTGGTTTTGTACGAAATTTATTTGATTTTTTTAAAAGATTAAAGTATTTTCTTTCAGTCAATAAATATTTATAGTTAAAAACCTTTAAATTTTAGTTTTTAATTTTTTTCCTATGTTCTTTTAAATTTGTTTATTTTGCATTATATAATGTGTATAGTTTGTATAGTTTATTGGGTTTAAGGCATATATCACCAAGACTTTTTTTTGTTAGGGTTTGTATAATTAGGGTTATAATAAGGCTTATGGCAAAATATCATTTGGATTTTTAGGGTTATGTTTTATGATTTAGTGTATAGGAATTTGGTTCATATATTTTAAAACTTAAAATTTATACTCTAAATTTTGTTCATTGTTTATATCACTTTGATCTTATCACTTGTTTAGATTTATACCATAATTATGAATTTCCTTTGTTTCCATATGTTCCATAGTTTTTAGAGTTTAATATTTTCTAACCCACTTTTGTATGAGTTATGATCTTTTAGGGTTGCATTTTCAATTGGGACTACAAACTTTGGTGGAACATTGTCATCTTTTATTCTTAAAGGTATGCATTTGTCTCTCGTTATTTCTTTTGTTTTTTGTTTATATTTTCATAATTCAACCTCTTTTCATTTCCTAGTTATTGGATATAGAAAGGGCGTCAAATTTCATTAAATCTACAACCATAAATAAAGGTTTTATACCTTTACACATATATTTCATATTCAATATCTTTTTGTAGTTTGATTTTTTCATACCCATATGTGAATAATGCATTGACTCCCCACAACCAGCGTGGGTTTTATGGCCCAAGGCGGGTATTACATTTTGCACCTTTCAAACAATGTGCATTAATTATCATTATGTGGGTATTGTTACATGGGGTTTTCAGACATTGTGGGTTTAAGGCACAATCCAAGTATTGCATATGTGAACATTTTCAATGATGGAAGGTTTAATAGCTCAATGTGGGTATTGCCAAAGTTTGTTTTAATATATGGGTTCATAATGCAAGTATTGTACATTATGTACATTGGAACAATAAGTATTTTATATCATGATATGGGTATTGTAATGGGAATTCCAATTCGCAACATTGATTTTAAAGGAGCCATGTATGTATTACATTTTGGGTTTTTGTTCAATGATGAATGTTTATAGAATTATAAATTATATTGGTGCAAGAATTTGTCCTACTTCCTTTAATCATGGGAAGGGTTCCAAAGTCCCATTCCATTCATGTCCAAAACCCCACCAAGTCCCCTTTCTCAAGCAAGGATTTGGTGTGGAGGTCCGGGATATGCCATGGAGGGCAAAATAAAGTGACCATTCAATTTTCTTATGTTCCATATGCTCGCATCTCGGAATTCTTAAAAGGTGAAGGAGGGGATATGAACATCCCTATGAAATGGAATGTTTACAAAATCTTTCCAAGCCAAACGAATGTCAAGCAACCAACTATCAAAAACCACCTCGGGCATATGTGGTAAACATTTATGGCATTAACCTTTTTTATTTTTTTAATTCATATACCAAAGATGTAATCATTTACATTTTGAAAGTTTTTTGGTCTAGGTATTAGTGCGAATATGGACCAAAGGACTATCGGGAAAACTCAACCCACACTCGATTTATTAAACGAGGATGCTTAACATCATTCTCAATCAAACATCTATACACACGACCTAATGTGACTAAGAATAGTTAGGTTAGTAGGGTAGGTGGTTAGTACAATAGCTAGGTCAATAGGATAACTAGTTATTAGGGTAGCTATGTTAGTAGGGGATAATAAATAAGGTACCAAGGTTGGTGTAGTATTTATGAAGGTAGGAAAGTGAACAAGGTAACTATGTGTGAGGTCAAGTCCAGGGGGAAAACAACCAAGAACCCAAAAAAAAGAAAAGTACAATGGTCAATAGCAAAAAAAATGGACTATGATGAACCCCATTTGGCGCTGAATGAAAAAATGGAAGCCATCTAGTGGACAAAATGGCCAACTAGTGAATTGGTGGTTATTGGTTCACTTTGGCCCAGCAACTTGGTTCTTTGCCAGTTGAATCAACCATGTAACATTTACTTGATTGACAAGTTGTTGGTGCCAGTGTAAAGGTGGTTCTCATTTTTTTTTCCTGAGAACCTTAATTGAAACCAGGTTAGTTCTCAAGATGAGAACTTATAGGTATCACTATTGGTTCTCACTGGGCTAAGAAATGGCTTGATGAAAACCTGGAAGGATATGACTAAATTTTTGAATTGAAAACTTGATTGGGTATGAAAAAATCCATGGTGATTTTTTTGGTGATTTAGGTTTAAGCTTTAGGTAGGTGTCAGGTTTAGGCTCAACGACAACTTGAAGAAGAAGCTTCATGCTTTTCTTTTTATGCTCTTAATATTAAAAGGGTCAACCTTTTTGCTTAGCCTCATTATGGTGTCTTTTATTTTCACTCCCTTGCTTCGCTACTTTCTTGTTTTACTATTCATTTGCTTTAATGTTCCATTCATTATTCCTTTGCTTCATTACTTTTTTGTTTCAATGTTCGCTTGCTTCAATGTTCTTTTCATTATTTCTTTGCCTTGTTACTTCTTTATTTTTAATTTTTTTAATTTGATGTTCCTTTCACTGTTTTTGTTTTGTTGTTCTTTTTTTTTGTTATTCCTTTAATTCGCCATTTGCATCCATTGGAAAAAACGTTTAATCTCCTTAAATTTTGTTTGAAATCTTTTAAAAATCAATAGATCTCTATTAACCAATTCTTTGATTGATTCACTTATGTAAGTAATCATCTCAAAAATATCAAAGTTGTAGTTTCTATTAAATGTAAAAATCTTTTTAAACTAACTATTCCTATAGGTTTCATAATAATTAGATAGTTACTGATGACGATAAACATATTTCTAATTTTTTAGATTATTTAAAAAATGAAACCAGTAAGTTAGCTAGACCATGGGAATGAGTGATTAGTAAGCATTCTAATAATATAAAGAACTTTTCAATTCAATGAGTTTTGACCCTTGTAATCGCCCTTTGAAAATTTGGGAGTCTATTGGGATTCTATTGGGATTCGAACTCCCAAAGTGGAGCTCATTTGGGAGTGTGGAGGTTCATTCCTTCGCACTTTCTTGCACTCCTGGGAACATGGAATGTGACTCCCGGGCTCAGTCTTGGCCCACACCTTTGCAAGCCCTTGCCTTGGTCGCGAGCCCAAGGTTAAGGTTACAACATTTTAAATGGGCATAAAACAAACCCTTTCCTTAGGCTATTGATGACATTTTCTTGCCCTATTGAAATTTACTATGATGATTTTGGTGGTTTGAAACTTTATGCACATTCTTCCTATTGGTCATTGTTGTTGTTGTAGGTCCCTCTTCTAATGACATCTTTTGGTTTTCATTTGATGTCGAGTATTGTTTATTTGTTTTAAAAAGGGCAAAAATCAACCATGTGGATGAATTTTTGCATCAAAAGTATTGATTTGGGACTCTTAAATACACAATCTTGTGTTTGATTTTGAACGGTCTATCTTGTTAAGGAGGTTAGTAATGTTGTTTATTAACATCTTGATTTGGGGTTGGTAGTCTCAGCTCTAAAGGAGTCATCATTTTCTACCAACAACATTTTCCCCAATTGACTCCCCAAAAGGTTGAGGCAATTTAAGTTGTGTAGGTATTGATGGACTCCCAAAGCTTGGACCCAAATGGAAAATTTGAGAAGGGCTAATGAGTCTTCTACATCACTTAAAAAACTAGGGTGCCAACTAGTGAAGAAGACCTATTTGTTTTGAATCTTAAACACATTGTGTAAAATATGTTTATGACCTTCCTTGCTTGAGAATGTAACCTCACAAAATCCATTACCAATCATGCTGATGGAGCTAGAGACTCGTGGAGTGACTGCTTGACCCATTCCCCTACAACTTTGAGTCCTAAATTTTTGCTTGGAATTTGACTAATGATAGTCACCTCTGTTGTTGCACCCCGGTACTTGGCCAGGAGTTGTAACTTTGACTTAGAAAATTTGTAGATGAGCGTCCCATCCAGACACTGCAACTTTGCTGCACCATCCTTTGGGTTCTTGCCCCTGGCAACACTATGCGCTCTTGCCTGATTAGGCTTGCAAGTTGCTTGAGAAGTTGCCTCTGCTGGATAAAGGTGAACTAGCGCTTGGTTGGTGCTCCTCTCGAGAACTGCTACATTCCCCTTTACTTGATCTGTCGGCATGTCCGTCTCTTTGAAAGGATTCTGTTCTCCCTTAAGAATCTACCATCGCCAAATCCTGCGGTTGAAGCTCCTTTACTGACATCTTAATAAATTCAAATAACTTGCACAACATTGGTGATTATGATCTCAATGTGTGCTTTGGCTAAGTTCCCACCCTTTTTTATTGATGAAATTTTGCCAAATAAGCGAAATTACAAATCAAAAATTAGAAAATGAGTGATTTTGAAGGGTTTCAATTGTCAGAAGTGAGAAAAAAATCATTAAACTTCTATGCCTGGTTTTCAATGTGTAGCCATAAATATAGAAGGTTGATTAAAAATTTATACTTCATATTTGGTTTATAGCCAGATTCTGCTAAATCTTCTGGGAATGATTGCCATGTAATTTTTTTACACCTGCCTATGAATGACTGCCACCTAGGTTACATTAAAAAATCCCCAAAAAGTCACTGTAAAGGTTTACATTCTTGTTTAAACCTTGGCTCTCCGCTTTTCCTTTTGTCCTTCTGTTTCTCTTGTCTTCTTGTTTTCTTGCAAAATAGTTGGACAGGTTTACTTCTTTTGTCCATGTGTTGGATCCACCTCCAGATAAGAGACCCACGACGTGGAGGGCGAGCCTTGGAAGTCAAGCATGCTTTTCTTTACATAGTTGTTGACCCATGATAAAGGGCTTTATAAAAAATTCACAACCTTAGCCATTCATTCCTTTTTGTTGCAGTTTCTTTTTTGGGGGGTGCAAGGGCGCTCATGTTTGCAGCCAATGGGGTAAGACAAGTGGCAAGCTGATTGGTTTCCCTGTGGGAAGAGGTGGCCAAAGAATAAAGCCTCCACCTGTCACCACCACTGGGCATCAGTTAATGAATAAAAAAGCTTGGTCATGCATTATTATCGAGTAACCAATGCCCTAAAGACAGAACAAGGAAACCACTATTAAAATTGGGATGTTTGCTGACGCGGCTGCTGACCTTGCAACTGCATTACAATCCCACTTCATTTGGTTTTGGATTAGACCGGTGTTGTTAGGCGGTTCTCACCTTTTTCTCTGAGAGCTGTTCGTTCCAGTTCTTAGAATGAGTTTTAAGAATAGCCCACCCTGACTTTATTTTTTGTTTTAGTTTTAAAGAATCGGTCAGTTTTCCAAAATTCGATAAAAGTTTTAGCTAAAATTGGTTTTTAACCAGTTTTCATTTCAAAAGAGTTTGATCCCATGACCTTCTAGGGAGCACCATGATCACTATTTCGGGTACATTCTCATGCGTGGGATGAAAATTATGGCTGTGCCAACAGGTTTAAAGCTAAGGGCATTGACAAATTCAATTTTTTTCCAGAATTGTTATATGAACTTTGCACAACTAATGGTGTAGGCTAACGATAAATCGACTCTTTGACCTTAAAGAGGCTTTGGGTTCACTCTGCAAGGCCTAAGGCTATTTTATCACCTTACAAAGATTTGTACCATTAGTAGGGTGAGAACCAGCTCCGCAAGAACTGAACCTGATGGTCCATCTCACAATTGTCGTGGGTATCAGAGGTGAGACCATATGATACTTGGGGCGGGTCTCCAGGAGTCAATTCTCACATAAACTGGAACCATTGGTCCTCATTGAGAGAACCAAGCTGAAACCAATTATGTTTATGAGAACCGCCCAACCAGGCCCTACAATTCATGCCTCACAAAGTGCACAACCCTATCTATAAATAGCTCAGGTATTACACATAGATGCTGATTCACTCAAAATAACTAAGAGAGAAAAAAATTCAGACCACCAAATCTAGTAATCCCATTGGCCTCAAAAAGAAATTTTAAAGCTACAAAAAGCCCTACTATGCTGAGTATTGAAAATAATGATCCTTTTCTACCATTTCCATTGATCCTCTAAAACTCTCACAAACTTACCAAACTCTATTACACATTGAATTATTAGTTCACTCAAGATAACCAAGGAAAAAAAAGAAAATCACCAAATCCACCAATTTCATTGCCCATAACATTTTTTCTTAATGCTTACACACAAGCCTATTCAACACCCTCTATATTATAAGTAGTACCTTAATACTACAATAAACCCCTTTTATAATCATGCCCATTTTAGTTACATCCTTGTTTGTGTTATCCATTTTAGCAAGAAACACCATTTTTTAGAGTCACTATCACACTCGTTACTAGCACAAAATATTTGCAAAGCTTTTTTTTTGTAAATGTGACTATAATGGGGGAAATTTAGGGCAAATAATAGTGTGTGATTATAGAGGGGGTTTACTGTATAACCTTGTAGAAATATTTAAAATTGCATGTGTTGAATTGATAATTGTGGGATGAGGGATCAAGGAGGATAATGGTGCAACCCAACGCCTACTAATGCACCATCCATTGGAAACTTGTTATAATTGATGCCTCATTTGTGGGTGAACTCATCCACAATGGAGTTCTCAAGGTAACCAATTTTCTAAAGTGAAGTTCCTTAAGAAGATTTAAAGCTATAAACGAGGAATGAAGTACAAGTCTTTAATCATCATTCTATGTTTTCGGCTACAAAATGAAAATCAAAGATTAAATTTGACTATTTTTTTTTCCTCCCTTTTGGTGATTGAAAACCTTGAAAGTCATTTCATTTTCAAAAAAATTAAGTTTTAATTTTCTTTTCAACAAAATTTTGTCAATAAAAAAAAGGCTGATATAAACCTTCTTATAATTTATTTTTTCCTTTCCCCTACTAGGTAATAACTTATGTAAGTGGATAAACAGTAAGTACTATAAGTAAATTGGTAAAGAATGTAAGTGGTTATTACCATACTGACATTAATTAATTCCTAAAGGGATCAACTGGAAGAAAGAAAAAGAAAGAAAAAGTAAGGAGTAAGGATCTCCTCATTCTAGAGTTTAAAAACTTTGACCATCAAAATAAAAAAATCATGATTGAAGGAAAAAGGTCGTCAAGGTATAAGTTCACTTTATATTAAGCTTGAAGGCCTAAAGGATCAAGGAAATGGAGGTGAATGAAAACTTGATATGGAATCCCAAATGGCAACTTGTGGATAATGTTTAATGGTTTAATCAACTTCATGCTAGGTCCATCTTACCATGACCCCAAAATTGGTCACAATTTTATTTTTATTTTATTTGAAGTGGGCACAAAAGTTGGTTAGGCCATGAGCCCAAAATGTTAAATATGGTCATAATATCTTTTCCTTTAATTTTTTTTTTGAGGCATGTGAAAATATGATTGTAGAAAACCATGAATGATAGAAAAAAATTTAAATTGATAATTTTATATAAAAATAGGGAAAAAGAAATAGGGGGATTTTGGCAACCTCCTTCCAAATTTTTTCACCCTAAACCTTACACAGCCTAAATATAAGTCATATTTTCCATTTTGTCACCATTTGAGAATCTTCATCAAGCTTATTTGTCTTTGTGTTTGTTTGAATGTTTTTGTTTTGTTGAATTGTTTTTTACAATTATCTTTTGTGCACTGGAAGGCTATTCACAAGATATAGAAGGTTGCAAATCACAACAATAGAACTAGAATTATATGTGGATTTCAATTTCAGTTTCTCAACACCAATTCCAAAATACATATTTTTGGGGGCATTCAAAATTCAATGTTTTCTAATTTATTCAATGTGGTTCATAATCTTTTTATAATGATGAAGAAATAAAAAAGATTAATGAACAGGCAAAACAAAGTTGAAAGAAGCTACCACAAATGCATTAGGAGGTAACACTCACTACTAAAGAACAAGGGCAACCACCAATGTAGGAAATCAGAAGTGCCATAAAAAAGAAGGCGAAAAAGGAATTGTTGATTTGGAGCTCAAATTTGATTCCGAAAGAAGAAACCCAATACCATGGCAAGACCATAAAGTTGACATTTGCAATGCAATTTGAAGCGGGGGTAGAAGAAGAATTTGCAAAATCAGCCATTTAAAAAAAAAGGTTTTAAAACAAAAAAAATTGGATTTGGATTTGGCCAATTTGGCCTTTTACCTTAAACCCTCCCCTTGCATTTCACATCTTTTTGCTCCTCACTAGGTTCAAACCCAACACTGCATTTGGGGGGGGGGGGAATGTGAGAGTCCTTTTGTTTCAAGTTAAAAATGGGTGCATCTTCTTATAAATATAACAAACTTGTGTTAATTATTTTTGGTTTTTAATGGGTTTATGAAAGTTTCTTACTATATTTGGGCTAAAATTAGAGTTTGTAGATTACCCAATTGTTTGTTAATCATGTATATGCATTTTATCTATTTGTAGGACATATTTCTGATTTTCTGGGGGTTTTATGGGGTAGGCATGAATTCTTGGCTCAAATTAGAAGTAGGTATGGTTTCAACTATTCAAGGTTTTATTTGCACATGATTACATTGCAAGAAGACATTTAACACCATTTTTACGAAATACAAAAAAGAGAAAAGGTCAAATGGAATTTTTGGCAACAATAAATATGAATGTGTTTATTTTGAGTGAGGCAAGCCACCACATGAGCTTAGAGCTTGAAGCTAAAGCTTAAAATTAGAACTTGGGATGGTAAAATGTTTTTTTCCTTATACACATGTAAGTAAAATCTAAGAATTTAATCACAAAATGAATGTTGTATTAGTATACCTATAAGCAAACATGGGGATGAATGTAAGCAATCATCTTCATTATGGACGAATGGTTTTTTTCATTCATCAAATGTATGGATGAATTTTTTTGTGCATTCGGTACATGTTTTTAATAAATAGAACTTCCATAAGAATTATGGATGAATGTTTTATTTAATCATCAAATCATTATGGATAATATTTTTTCATAATTTTAATTAATAATAGTTTCATGACACACAATCTAATTATATATGATATAACATTTGTTGAATAATATATTGTAAATTCCATTATAGATGTATTTCATGGCTATGGTTTTAAATGTCATTATTTAAAAAATCTTTTAACTATACTATCATTACTATGCTAACATCCACCCCATGGTCATTTTTTTAATTTTATTTTTTCTTGAATAAATTGACCTAGTTTCATTGACAACAATGGGTTTTTTCTTTTCCCTCCTCTAAAAGTCCCATAACTTTTTTCAAACCTATTTATAATTGTCATTGGCAACAATGGGAGTTTTGTTTTTCATTCTTCATTGAGGGTTCCATGACTTTGTTCAAATTTAACTAATGTTGTTGACAACAATGGGTTTTGAATGTTTTAGATGTTTAAAAACTAGGTAACATCATTAGTGATAATGAGCTTATGAAATAAACTAAATTTTAGTTTTAGGCATCTTAATTAGATTTATTCAAACAACCTATTATCATAGATGACAATGGGATTTTTTAATAATTATTTGTTTTCAAGGCACCCCAATTTTCCACAAAGTAAATATATAATGTTGTTAACAACAATTGGAAGGGGGTTGGGGGGGGTGACACTCATTCCATGATAATATTTCTTGAATTGTTTAACATTGTTCATGAAAATGAAATCTTAAACAAAATTTTTTTAATCATTTTGGTCCCATCATCATATTTTCCTTATTATCATAATTTCATTATCCATCATTATTAAATGACATTCAAGTATGAGATATTAATATTTGGACAACAAATGGATATAAATGGATGGATATAAATAATTTTGAATTTATTTATCTTCCAATCATAGATGAATTTCATCCAATGATTTATTTATTTAATCCAAATCATAAATGAAGTTCATCCATGAAAAATTGACCTTCATCCATATGAAATCATTCATCTATGGACATATTCATCCATGTAGGTGGATTAAAATCACATTAAATTTTAGTTCCAAATTCAAAGCTCCAAGTTCAAGCTTCACACTCATGCACAAATCATCCTCTATTTTGGGTAGATAGATTTGTGTAATGGGAATTGTGCTAATGTGGTGAACAAATGCAATGGAAAAATAACAAAATCAACAAAATCCATAAGCACATCAAAATTTTGATATTGCAACTTCAAAACATGAGGAAAAGAAAAAAATTCAAGACAAATTGGAAATTTTTCTAAAACAAACATTGAACAATTCAACAAATTTGAGTGCAAGTTTCCAAACAACCACAACTTTATATATGCATGCACATATGGCTACATTAGAACAAAATTAATATATATTCATTCATAGCTTTGATATCAATCTCCATGTCCACAAATTATATGCTAGATTTGTTTCTAATTTTGTATTGCAATAGTGAGTTGGTTATGCCTTCATGCATCTCCGTGGCCTCGTGTAATAGATCTTTATCTTTCTCATTATCCTTAATGAAAAAACTTCAATTTCTATATCAGATTTTTTTCCTTGTGTAACATTTTCTCCACGGTGAATTTTAGTGTTAACTTTAGTTATGGTTGCCCTTCACCTTTCAACTTTTTCCCTTCCTTCAACTTCTTGTATCAATTTTTTATTAAATCTATCATTTTCAATTGTGCAAATATTGTGCAACACAATGCATGTGGATATGATATAAACCATGTGTCGCAATGATACATTTGCCTTCTTCATAATGATTTTCCATCTGCCTTCAAAATACTGAAAGCTCATTCAACACACATTCAAGTTGAGATTTGGATGAAATTCCAATGAACTTTGCATGATTGCAATCCATCCACATATGCTTTGAATGGGCAATATGCCCAAGGTTACATCAAATATGCACAATCCCCAATCTATTTATATATTTTTTCTTATACAATTTCTCCCAACCTTTGAAAGTTTGAAAAAAGTCCAATCATGCATGTTTCCTACACATCTAGATTCATAATCTCAAAACACACATTTTGTGTCAACAATACTTTGAAAGAAACAAAATGAAATGACTTCCAACAATAATAACCCTCCCCACTAATTACTAGAACAAGAATTGGAATATGTGACTCCTATGCTACACCTATAATGTGAGGAATTCCATTAAGTACTTCAAATTCATTTGCCAAAACCCCAAATGGGCTTTCAATTGAAAATTGAACAAATAATCATTACAAATGAACTCAAAAAATCTACACAATTTTCTCACAATGATTGAAATTGAAGATTTAGCCACCCATATATTTTTTCAACATTACATAATGTATTTTTAACCCTGAATTTTTGCAATGACATGACAATTATACTTTTAGCAAATGCTCTCTTTCATACGTGTATTCTATCTTTGTAAATATGGAACCATTTCTCACACAAAAATAAAAATGTAACATGTGATACATGTATTTTTTGTTTGAACATTCTTTTTATAAAAAAATCCGATATAAATCTATTGGTAAAAACTAGTTTGTCTTTCATAAGACCACATGTTATAATTCCAATTCATAACATTAAACCAAATGCTCAAAATCATGGCATTTCCCATCTTCCATGCAAAGTTAATGCTTGCATTTTTAACACATGTTAGCACTGATAAATGGCCAAAACAATTAGAACTTTTTCTTTTATCATCCATGGTGATCCTACTTGTTGAAATGAAGAAAATTAAGAACGCATAAACACTATTAAAAAAAAGATGAAAATGAAAAAAATATAAACCCTAAACCAATAGTTTAAAAAATTACATAAAATTTCAAGTTAGAAAACAATATTTACATGAAATTAAAAAGTTAACATGTTTTGGCTCCATTCTAATGTTAAAGTACTTCAACAAAGTCTATTTTCACTTAAAATTGCACTTGAAAGCCTAGTCCTTCAACATGGTGTAAAGGGGGCGTAAATATAGTTTGTTGAAATTTTTAAAAATTGATCCCACTTTAGATAACATTGGGACTTATTAATGGACTTAATGTATTTATAGACTATTGTTAAAATTTCAAAATATTCAAATTGGGGGTGTTAAACCTTTTTTTTGTAAATTAATTAATTCAACAAGATTTGCCAAACATGAATTGTAGGTGCAATATGTATATTTGAAAATAGGTTAGGCACTTTGGCTATTAGGTAGGTAAGTGCATATGGGTAATCATAGTTTACCACCTTGGTTGGGTATTGGACAAGAATAGAGTAGGTAAGCAATTGGTCCCTACTAAATAAGTAGATGCATGTGAACATTTAGTACATAACTGATTGTAAGGATGTTTTGCTAATGTGGTAGTATGACATTGGACAAAAGCTCCTTAGTTACATCACATATCCTACTGTTATTTGACATTTTCGAACCTCTTGAAGGTTGTCGTGACCCAACACCCACCATTGCACCAATTGCATAGAACTCATTTTTGGGTTTTGTGTAACTGGATATTATTTTTTCCCCCCTTCCCTTTTTCTTGCCCCCATGTTAGACTCATTTTTCTTTTTCTTCTTCCCTTTTCTTGCCCAATTTACACCCCCTCCTACCTACCCCCTTCCCTTCATGTTCTCTTCTTTTCTTTCTATCTTCTGGCCAAAATGAACTAACCCCCATGACTGCACCAATTGGCCGTTCTATCCATAGGATGGGCTAGATGATTCGCTTCTTTTTCATTCACCTCTTTTACCTTACGTTAACCAACATTCTACCATAGTCAATCTTTTTTGGTTGCTAACCTTTGACCTTTTTTTTTCATTACCAATTTTTTTCCCAACCCTGACCTCCATACTACCCACCCACCTAGTTATTATATTGACCTAAATCTTAGCCCTCCTTACGAACTAACAATTAATCCTTTATTTACCTTAGCAAAACTCTTATCCCCTCTTGGCTAAACATATATTTATTCTTGGCTAAACTTATAGATTTTCGTTAGCTAAATTTCCATCTCTTGACAAAACCTATATAATTTTTTAGCTAAATTTCTATCTTTTGGCTATACTTATATATCTTGCTGGCTAACTTTTATTTCTTAGTTGAACTTATATTTCTTTTTTATTAAACTTCTATTTCTTGGTTAAACCTATATTCTTCTTGGTTAAACTTATATTTCTTGGCCAAACTTCTATCTTTTGGCTAAACCTATATATCTTACCGGCTAACTTATATTTCTTGGCTAAATTTATATTTATTATTGGCTAAACTTCTATGTCTTGGCTAAACCTATATTTTTTCTTGGTTAAACATATATTTTACTGGCTAGATTTCTATCTCTTGGCTAAACCCACACATCTTACTAATTAACTTTATTTCTTGCCTAAACCTATATTTTTTATTGGCTAAACTTCTATCTTTTGGTTAAACCTATATTTCTTCTTGGTTAAACTTATATTTTACTAGATAAATTTCTATATTTTGGTTAAACTTATATTTCTTGGCTAAATTTATATTTTTTCTTGGTTAAACTTATATTTATTGGCTAAACTTATATCCCTTAGCAAAACCTTTATTTTTTTTAGTTAAACTTATTTCTTTTATCTAAACCTATATATATTTTTGGTTAAACTTGTATCTTTTGATTAAACCTATATTTCTTCTTGGCTAAACTTCTATTTCTAGGCAAAATCTATATATCTTATTGGTTAAACTTCTACCTAATTCTTATTCCAAAAATTAATTAAGAAAGTAGATACATTTTTTAGTAATGCCACTTTAATTATTTGCAAAACATCTATTTATTAGCAAAACCTACTTGCCCACACATCATTATACCTATCTATGCACTTGCAAATTATGGATTTCAATTATAGAAATTATAATTAAAATGTGGGTATTGCAATTGTGAAAAAACTTTCGGCGGTGGTCTTCTACCTCCACTTTGGACCATTTAATGCAAGATGTATTTGATTTAATTAAAGAATAGGCTTGATAAATTTAAAGCTAAAAAGACATCAAACATTTGTGAATATTTGCACAATTTTTAATAGTAATCAAAATCAATCCTAGGCTAGATTTTGGGGGGGAAATTTGGCCAAATCTTCACATACAAATACTTGCAACAAATTTTTATTTTTATTTTTTGAAGGTGAATGAAGAAAGCCTCAAGTTGGGCTCTCAAGTTGAACTAACCACATTAAAGGTAAGAGAATAAACTTTTATTTCATTCATTTATTTTTTTCTTTTCATTGTGTTTCTATTTTAATTTATCACTCACTATTTTATTTTGTATGACATTTGTATATGTTTATATAGTAATTAATTTTTATGACATTTACCATTAAAATTATCTAGGTTTATATATATATATATTGGGGTAATTAGTTTTAAATTCTAAGGCTAATGTTTCCATTCATTATAATTTTTACTTGATTAGCTTTAAAATTCAAAACATAATTGTTATAAATGTTTTTTGTATTCCACTTGTAGTTTTGTTTGTATAATCATTAGGTTGAGAACATTTACCATTAGGATTGTTTAGGGTTTTGAGTTTAAGGTTTAATGAAATGTGTGTTGATTTATTTAAGTTGTGTTTTCAAATCAAGAGACAACTCCTTTGAATGTGATATCATCTTTTAACATCAACGGTATGATAATTTTTCTTAATGATTTTTTTTAAATTGATTGTTTTGTTCATAATTTAAGGAAATCAATCTCCTTTGATGGTTTTAATATGGTCATCAAAATTCCACTAAGAATGTTCCATGTTTGATATATGGATTTAACATTTTGGCCTCCCGTAGATTGTGTGGATTTAGGGTCATAATGCCAATATTGCATTTTACCACCCACATACAATGTGCATCTTTAAATTGTTATATAGGTATTGCATTTCCCTCTTCCATATATAGTGTGGATTAGGGTCATAATGTGGGTATTTCACTTTGCCCCCACATATAGTTTACATCCTTAAATTGTCATGCAAAGGTTGTGTTTCCCTCTTCCATATATAGTGTGGATTAGGGTCATAATGTGAGTATTACATTTTGCCCCTACATATAAGTGTGCATTTTCAAGTTGTCATGCAGGTATTACATTTAGGGCCCCACATATAGTGTGGATTAGGGTCATAATGTGGGTATTGCATTTTGCCCCCATATACAGTGTGCATATTTAAATTATCATGTAGGTATTGCATTTTTTCTTCCATAAATAGTGCAGTTTGTTAACTATCATGTGGGTATTACATTTATTATCCATAGATAATATGGATTTAATATAGACTTGCAAGTATTGCAATTTGAAATTTACAATTATGGCCATAGACCATATCATATGTTTTCCATACTTAGCATTTAGGGTATTATGTGCATGATTGTATAAGGTTTAGATGAGGGATACAAATCAAGTACTTAAAACATGTGCATTTGCATTAGTATTGAATATGATAATTAACATGTAATTCGACATATTATAAGTATAAAGTTTTGGACATTAACATCAATTTATTGTCTTTTTTTGTATAATCAACTCAAGGAATCGTTTCAAACATGGGTCATGCTTCAAAATCTTAATCTATTGATATTCAAAACCCAAAAAAATCACCTTTTAACAACATGGACTTGGTGTGGAAAAAAGATGTTCGACATGGAGGGGCACATATAATCGAGGTTGAGTGTGCATACATCCCACATGCATGAGTCTCGGAATTTATAAACGGTGAATGAAGCCATGAAAACTCCTCAATGGAATGGAACATTTATAAGTGGGTACCCTCACAAGAAAATGTAAAAATGTTAAAAATCCAAAACCACATCAACCATATTTAATATGATGTTATATTGTTCATTTTTGTTATATGGAATTTGTTTTTAAACCTCATATTGTACCAAACTCTAGGTCTTAAATTAATTGCACATATTCTAGGTATGCATGTGTGTATGGATCACAAGACAATCGTGGAGACCCAAATCAGCATTGATCCATTAAATGGGGTTGTTTAGCTCAATTTTTGATTAGGTGATTATACACACGACTGAAATGGTGGAGATAATCTTTTACCATTAACTTCATACACATGCCAATGGTGAACTTGTGCATGGTAAACATGACCTTAATTCCATTGTGCGACCATCTTTTTTTGCCCCACGAATGTCACAAGCCCTCAAGGACCACATTTGGACCTAGTAGGGTTTAGGCTACACTGTCAAACAAATATATGACAAGCATAACGCAATATGGTGGGCTGGAATCAATGCAGGAGAAGCAATGACAAGGGATGATTTCATTAGACAACAATACATTATTTATTTGGATTGTAAACACACAAAAAGGAGTTGGCGTTTACACAAAAATCCGGCCATTTCCTTTTGCACATGGGCATTTAGTCATTCAAATGATGTGTTTTATTTTCAAGATGCAAGTGAAGATAATGGGGTTCATGTCCCATTCACAATAAGGATACAAACCCCATTTCAATTGCAAGCCATGGTTTCAGTAGGTGATAATGGGGGAATCTCAATGGATGCCACCATCAGCACCAATGATGTGAAATTTCATTTGTTCACATTGATGTTGTTTGATGCAGATCGCATCGAAGTGTTGGTTGCATGGATCATTACAAGCTACCAAACATACGATGATTTGGTGGAATGGCCAAATCCTTTGAAACAAAGCTTCTGAGGAAAAACCCTAAATGGAAACCTTCATGTTTCATCGTTAATGATGTTCCACAAGAGTTACGAACATTGCGATGAGTTTTATTTTCATTCTACCTTTTTTTGAACTTTTATGTACATGCAACCATTTCAAAATTTCATCCCACATTATTCATTGTAAATAATGTTATTAGTTGAAATGATGATAAATTAGTATTTTATGCATGGTTAGGATTGTGTGAGGTGACAATCAAGTGCCCATTTACCTTTGCACATGGCATGTTTTAAAGGCCTGGTGCTTATGTATGATGGAAAAAATCAAAGACAATGAAGTGTAATGTGTAATATTAGACGACCTTCACACCGTCATGTACATGCCCATGGAACCAGGTGAAACCATTGAAGCCTTCATGATTTGTGGGATAAACAAGATCATTGAAATCTTCACCCAACATTTGCTTAATGATTCATGGACTCAGTATTTTTGGACCTATTATTTCCAAGTTAGTACGTGAATTAACTTTCAATCCATTATTGTTGTTCCACCATGTTGTGCATATCCCAGAATATTCATTATTTGAATTAAGGTAAAAACACTAATGATGGACTTATAATCCCATGTGGGGGCAAAATACAATACCCACATTAAGACCCTAATCCACGCTATATGTGGGAGCACTACAAGTAATACTTGCATGACAATTTAAAGATGCACATTATATGTGGGGGCAAAATGTAATATTCACATTATGACATTAATCCACACTATATGTGGGAACCC